>Ga0187771_10000294_pt1 | contig 29417 bp, 23 predicted proteins | sample 0116_SJ02_MP15_1_FD_133139 | JGI IMG/M metagenome (GOLD analysis project Ga0187771, IMG submission 133139) | Tropical peat soil microbial communities from peatlands in Department of Meta, Colombia - 0116_SJ02_MP15_10_MG | ecosystem: Environmental > Terrestrial > Soil > Wetlands > Peat | place... | reverse complement strand
TGATCGATGAATTTAAAAAAAAGGCCTTCGGACCCCTTTCTGATTATCAACGCTACGAAACCCTCCTGGCCAATGACGAGGGGAGAAAAACCTATCTTGGTTTTTCCATCTCCCCTCTTACCGGGCCGGATGGATCTTTGATCGGCCATACCCTCATTTTTCAAGACATTACAAATTTTAAAGAGCTGGAAGAACAGATGAAACGTTTTGATAAGATGGCCGCCATCGGCTTATTAGCGGCCGGGATGGCACATGAAATCAGAAATCCTTTGGCCTCTTTAAGCGGATCGATCCAAATGTTGAAGTCTGAGCTCATTTTGGATGATCGACAACATCATCTCATGGAGATTACGTTGAGGGAATCAGAAAGGCTCAATGCATTGATCACCGATTTTCTGCTCTTCGCTCAACCCCCTCAAACCCATAAAATGTCTTGGGAGATACGGGACATCATCGAAGAGACCATTGAAATGTTGATCCATTCCCCTGCCTTCCATGAGGGGATACAGATCACCCGATCGAACCCTGACCCTAGCCTCCGGGCGATGGTCGACCCGGATCAGATGAAACAAGTCTTTTGGAACCTTCTGATCAATGCAGCACAATCGATGGCGGATGGAGGAGAGATCGGTATTCACTTAGAAAAAAAGAGTGAGGCCTTTTGGGGGACAGCCTTTCCCGTTGCGGCCCAAAGGAGAGAAATGGAGTGGATTATGATTTCGATCATCGATTCTGGAAGCGGGATTTCTCCCCAAGAAAAGGAGAAGATTTTTGAGCCCTTTTTTACAACGAAGGAAGGCGGGACGGGATTAGGTCTATCGATCGTCCATAAAATCATCGAAAATCACAATGGGATGATCAAAGTGGAAAGTGAAGTGGGCAAAGGCTCAACCTTTAAGATCTTCTTACCCGCCGCTTGACCCGCTTGCCCATAGGTCGAGATGAGGGAAAATAGAACGTTGAATGATAAAATTTTGGTGGCCGATGATGAACAGAGCATGAGAGAATTTTTGGATATCATGCTCAAGAAGGAAGGATATAAAGTTTCTTTGGCCTCGAACGGAGAGGAGGTTCTAAGACTGATCGAAAAGGATATTTTCGATCTGGTCCTCATGGACATTCGCATGCCCAGGTTGGATGGGATTTCTGCCCTGAAAAAGATTAAGGCCATTTCTTCAGAAACCATTGTGATCATGATCACCGCCTATGCCTCCGCTGATACAGCAATTAAGGCGATGAAAGAAGGCGCCTATGATTACATCACGAAACCGTTCAAGGTCGAAGAGATTAAGTTGATTATAAAAAATGCCCTGGAAAAGAAAAACCTCCAGAAGGAAAACATCCTTTTGAAACAGGTGGTCAGAGACCGTTACCATTTTGAGAATATCATCGGGCAGAGTTCGAAGATGCTGGCCCTTTATGACCTTTTGGAGAAGGTCGCTCCCACGAAAACAAATATCCTGGTCGCCGGAGAGAGCGGAACAGGTAAGGAGCTGGTGGCAAAGGCCATCCATTTTAACAGCCCGAGGAAGGAAAAACCTTTCGTCACCCTCAACTGTGGGGCGATCCCTGAACCTCTCATCGAAAGCGAACTTTTCGGCCATATGAAAGGGGCTTTCACCGATGCCATTGCAACCAAAAAGGGATTGTTTGAGGTGGCGGATGGGGGAACCATCTTTTTAGATGAGATCAGCGAACTTCCACTTTTGATGCAGGTCAAATTACTCCGTGTACTACAGGATAAAGAATTTAAGAGGGTGGGAGGGACAGAGGATATCCGGGTCGATGTCCGAATCATTTCCGCAACGAATAAAGATTTGGAAGAGGCCGTAAAGGAAAGACTATTTCGAGAGGATCTATTTTATCGACTCAATGTCATCCAGATCAAACTTCCTCCTTTGAGAGAGAGGAGGGAAGACATCCCTCTTCTGGCTGACCATTTTTTAAAAAAATATTCCGAAGAGTTAAACAAGAATATCTTAAGAATTTCATCGGAGGCCTTTCACATCTTACTCAATTATGAGTTTCCTGGGAATGTGCGAGAGCTTCAGAATATGATCGAAAGGGCGGTCGCCTTGGAAGCGACTCAAGAACTCACGGCCCAAAATCTGAGTTCCTATCTTGATGAACAAATCTCTCTGAAAAAAGGACCGGTTGACCTCGAAATTCCGAATGAGGGGATTGACCTTGAAAAAGTGGTGGAAGACCTTGAAAGGGCCCTCTTGGTGAAGGCCCTGGATAAAACGAAAGGGATTAAAAAGAAAGCGGCAGAGCTTCTACGTATTAACTTTCGCTCCATGCGTTACCGGTTAGAAAAATACGGATTGAATCACGGGGTGGATTCTGAACCGCGTTGAACGGTAACCCGACTGCTTATTGGCTAATACTTCGAAGCCCCTATTTCCTCCATCTTCCCCGTTACCGTGAACACGACGCGCTCGCAGATATTCGTTGCCCGGTCAGCAGAGCGCTCGAGGTTGTGGGCAACCCATATGAGGCGGGTAGCACGGTTGGTTGTCTTGGGGTCGACCATCATGAAGGTGAGAAGTTCCCGAAAGACTTGGTCATAGAGACCGTCCACAACACTATCTAAGCTCACAACCCGCATCGCCAATTCCACATCACGCGCGACAAACGACTGAAGGCTCTTATTGATCATTTCGAGAGTTATCTCTCCCATCCTCGGGATATCAATCAGCGGCTTTAAGGGTGGCTCATCGCCAATCATAATGACAATTTTCGCAATCCCCTCTCCATAGTCCCCGATTCTTTCCAACTCCGTGATGATGTTGAGAACAGCCACAATGATGCGTAAGTCACTTGCCACAGGCTGCTGGGTGGCAATGAGCCCGATGCACTTGTCTTCGATGCTGAAGCGATGCTTATTGACCTGTACATCGTCGGCAATAATTTGGTGCGCGAGAGCCAAATCCCGCTTTTTCAACGCTTCGATGGCAAGAGCTATTGCCTTCGCCACCATGCCGCCCATGGTCAGTACATCATCTTCGACTTCCCTCAAATGTTCGTGAAAAGCCGTTCTTGTTTCCATGGCTATTGCCTCCTCATCTGATTAAAAAAATCTAACCCCGCTGCGGAGCAGCCGGGCATTATTTCTAACGGGTGAATATGCCAATTATGATTCTTAGTTCAAACCAAATTTTCCACACAAGAGATAAATGATTCCAGCTAAAATGGAGGCGGCCGGAATAGTCAAAACCCACGCCCAGAAAATACGCAACGTCACACCCCAGCGCACGGCGGAAACCCGAATGGCAGAACCCACGCCCGATACAGCGCCAGTGATCACATGGGTCGTGCTCACTGGGGTACCCAGATGAGTGGCCAAGAAAATACTAAAAGCAGCAGATGTCTCAGCACAAATGCCATCAATCGGTTCTAATTTTGTAATTTTTTGTCCCATGGTCTTAACAATCCGCCAACCGCCGCTTAAGGTACCCAGACCAATAGCGGTATGTGCGCTCAGAACAACCCAGAGAGGCACTTTAAATTCGTGGATGAGGCCTCCGGCAAAAAGAAGACTGGTGATGATACCCATCGTTTTTTGTGCGTCATTGCCACCGTGGCCCAAACTATAAAGAGCTGCAGAAAAAAGTTGTGAGACCCTCGACCACTTATTAACAACAACCGGCCTCTGTTTATATAAAATCCAAGTGGTAATGATCTTTAATATAAAACCTAAAAATAAGCCAATAGCAGGCGACAAGACAATAAAAAGCAATGTTTTATACCAACCACTCACAATGATTACTCCAAAGCCACTCTTTGCTATAGCTGCCCCAGCATATCCGCCGATGAGAGCATGGGAAGAACTACTGGGCAGTCCAAAATACCAAGTAATCATATTCCAAAAAATAGCGCCGCTCAGCCCAGCAAAAATGACAATTGCCGTGACGGTCTTGATATCAACCATTCCCTTGCCGATCGTTTCCGCCACCGTCGTACTAAAAATTAGAAAAGCCACAAAATTAAAAACCGCCGCCCAAATGACAGCCTGTCTGGGCGATAAAACTCTGGTGGAGACAATGGTGGAAATCGAATTTGCGGCATCATGCATGCCGTTGGTATAATCAAAAACCAAGGCTACGAATATGATGAAGATGATGAAGAACAAGCCCATATCACCTTCGAGGGATAAGGACGCGGATAGAGACTACAGTGGCTGTCGTATGAGGGATAGAAGCCAGGTTCGAATCAGCAGTTCAGGCATACTTTATAGCCACGCCTTCAAGTATGTTAGCTATATCTTCACACCTGTCGATGACGCTCTCCATTTGTTCGTAAATTTCGCGCCACTTGATAAGGCCAGCCATATCTGTTGAGTTATCAAACAGCTCAGCCATCGCGGAGCGAAACACGCTATCCCCCATGTTCTCAAGGCGATTAATCTCTACACATCGCTTGAGGACCTGCGTGCGTCCAATCCGGTCGTGGATTTCAGAGACCGCCCTTTCGACTTCAGCCACTGCTTGCACAACAATATCAACCAACTCCTTTGCCCTATGGGTGGGCCGCTCTACTTTGTAAAGGAGCATCGCATCCGCGGCCGCATGGATAAAGTCAGTGACATCGTCGAGGGAATGAGCCAACAGAGCGATATCCTCGCGATCGAATGGGGTAATGAAGGAGCGGTGTAATTGTTCAAAAATTTGATGAGTAATCGCATCTCCCTGGTGTTCCAAGTCAGTGATGACCCCTACCCTTTCCTTTACATTTTCCCAAATATGCACCATATCTTTGAGCTGCTGAGCTATCTTGACGGCATTCTGGGTTCCCTGCTCAAAAAGGACAAAAAATTTCCTCTCCCTTGGTATAAGAGATAACTTAAACAACGAGGAGCCTCCTTTGCCAACCAATCATTTCCTTTTAAACTGTTTCTTTAAATCATCTAAAGGAAGGATAAAAAAGATAGGCCTCCCATGAGGACAGGTGGTGGAGGTGTTGAAAGGGGTGAGGTTTTCCACCAACTCCTCCATCTCCTCTTTCCTCAAGATATAGTTCCCCTTTATAGCAGAATGGCAAGCCAGGGTGACCAAAATGGCATGAATCGTTTCTGTGCCCCTTCCCTCCCTGTTGAAAAGAGATAATTCATCTAAGATCTCTCTGACCGCTGCTTTCGGATCCCTCTGGCTAAGGAAAGAGGGGATGGAGCGAATGGCATAGAGCTTTTCTCCAACCGGCTCAATTTCAAATCCAATCACCTGAAATGCCTCCACTGCAGAGTCGAGAATAAATGACTCCTCCAAAGATAATTCGATCAGGATCGGCACGAGTAATCTCTCGCAGGTTGTCGATTGGGTCTCGTATTCCCTTTTAAATTTTTCGATAAGAATTCGCTCGTGGGCTGCATGTTGGTCGATAAAGATTAAATTCCCTCCTCCTTCACAGAGAATGTAGGTTCCTCGAATTTGGCCGAGGATATGGATAAACGGACTCTCCGCGCTATCCCGGACTATGGGAATCCCCTCCTCTTCCATCTCAGAATCTAATAGAGGATAAGGTTCCCAAGGCCCTCGAAATGGAAAAGAGGACTGAACCTTTTGTGAGGAGAGTAGTTCTTTATCGTCAGCCTGATCAATAGTCTCTTCCAGACGAGGGGGATCTTCTTCCAACACCATCTGGATGGCCGTTGAAACCGCCTGATAGATTTTTTCAGGATGCTTAAATTTCACCTCTGCCTTGGTTGGATGGACATTCACATCCAAGGTGAAAGGAGGGAGGTTCAGGAAAAGAATGACGATGGGAAATTTGCCAGCAGGGATGACATGGCGATAAGCTTCGGTGATCGCTTTATAGATCATCCGATCTCGCACGAAGCGCCGGTTGACGTATAAATAAATCCCGTCGCCATTCCCTTTTGAAATAGCAGGAAGGCTTGCAAAACCTGAGATTCTGACCTCCCCATCTTCCAATTCGAGCCTCTTCAGATGATCGTAAATCTCCTTCCCCAAAAGGGCTTCGATTCGAACCAATGGAAAATCTGTTTTCAAATATTGATGAACCATCCGACCATCATGAATCAATTTGAAGGAAACGGAGGGATGGGAAAGGCTCAGTCTAACGAAATGGTTGAGAGCATAGCGAAGTTCTGAACGAATCGATTTTAAGAACCTCCTTTTGACAGGGATATTATAGAAAATATTTTTAACCTCCACCTCTGTTCCAACGGGGCAACCCACTTCAGATATACTCTTTATTTCACCCCCCTCGCAGATCACCTTCGTTCCACTTAAGGAGTGCGGGATCCGTGTGGTAATGGTTATATGTGAGACAGAGGCAATACTGGGCAAGGCTTCTCCCCTGAACCCCAACGTTTGAATGGTATAGAGATCCTCCAAATTTTTAATTTTACTGGTTGCATATCGTTGAAGAGCAATCGGAACATCCTCGCAATCAATGCCCTCCCCATTATCTACCACACGGATGAGTTGGAGCCCGCCCTCTTTTAATTCTAGGAGGATCTCGGAACTTCCTGCATCAATGGCGTTTTCTAACAATTCTTTCACCACGGAAGCAGGTCTTTCAATCACCTCTCCTGCTGCAATGGTTTGGGAAATGTGATCAGGCAAGATTTGAATTTTTCTTGGCATTGTTGTATAGGTTACTCTTTTTTACCCGGCTCCATCCTCGATAAAAGTCCCCATTCTTCTAAACTTCTCATATCTCAATTTTAACAATTCTTCTATATCCATCTTCTCCAACTCTCTTAAATGACGCTCGACCGCCTCTTTTAGAAGCTCAGCCATCTCCTCCGGGTCTCGCTGGGCTCCCCCGAGGGGCTCCCTGAGAACCTCATCGATCACCCCCAATCGATCCAAATCGTAGGCTGTCAATTTTAATGAATCTGCTGCGGCCACCTTTCCCTTCTCCCCATCTTTCCATAAGATCGCTGCACATCCCTCTGGAGAGATCACAGAATAGATCGAATACTCCAACATCAAAATTCGATCCCCAATCCCGATGGCCAGCGCTCCACCGCTTCCTCCCTCGCCGATCACGATAACGACAATGGGGGTCCGGAGAGTAACCATCGTTCTTAGATTCTTAGCAATGGCCTCAGCCTGTCCCCTTTCCTCTGCCCCTACACCAGGAAATGCGCCTTGTGTGTCGATCATAGTAATAATCGGCTTTTTAAACGTTTCTGCTAATTTCATTAACCGTAAGGCCTTTCGGTATCCCTCCGGATGGGGCATTCCAAAATTCCGACGGGCCATTTCCTTGGCGTCCGCTCCCTTCTGATGGCCGATGAGGACCACAGATCTTCCGTTGAACTTAGAAATCCCTGCAACGATGGCTGGATCGTCCCCGTAGTTTCGGTCTCCGTGAAGTTCAATAAAATTTTCAAATATCCGTTGGATATAAAGGGACATCTTAGGTCGGTCGATATGCCTCGCCAGTTGGGTAATTTGCCAACCAGTTAGGTTTGAAAAAATCTCTCTTTTTAACCGGTTCAGTTTATCTTCCAAATGGTTTAATTGTTCATTGAAATGAGGCGACCTGCCCTTTGAAAACCTTTTTAAATGTTCGATCTCCCTTTCCAGTTCGACAAGGGGTTTCTCAAATTCTAAATAATGTTTTACCATTCCAAAATCCCTTCATTCAAAGAAGAGGTGAGACGATTTAAAGAGATTCTTGACGTGGTTTTGAAAATCCTGAGAGGGATCGACCATGTACTGCTCTGATAAAGCAACCACCGTCTCCCCGTCCTTTCCGTCAATGAAATGGAGAAGAACTTTATAGATTCCTTTGTTCGCCAAAATAATCTCCCTTAAATCGACGAGCTGAGACGGAGAAAGCGAAGAGAGTGGAATTTTTAAATGGAGGGCCTTCGTCTGAGTAGGTGACAACTTCGGAAGAGAATGAACTTCTAAACCCTTTATCTTCACTCGGTCTTCGGCCACATCGACGGTTCCCCTAACGAGGATGGGGTCTCCTTCTCTTATGCTGGGTAGGGCAGCTTTAAAGACCTCTGGGAAGAGGATGACCTCCACAAATCCCTTCATGTCCTCCAAATTCAAAAAAGCCATTCGATCCCCTCTTTTTGTATGAATCTCCTTCAAACCGCTGACGAGGCCGCAGATTTTGATCTCTGTCCCACTGGGGAGTCCTGAAAGAGTGGAAGTATCCTCATGGGTATATTTTTTTATTTCATCTTGATAGCGCAACAGGGGATGTCTGGAGATGTAAAATCCGATCGTCTCCTTCTCAAAAGTGATCAATTGATTCTCCGGGAATTCCTCGAGCTCGGGGTAGCCCTCGTCCCCTTCCTCGGGGAGGGACGTCAGCATACTCAGCTGAGCCTCCCCTTTCTTCCGTTGGACTGATTGGGAATGCTCGAGGGTATCATCCAGGACCGTCAACATCTGAGATCGATAAGCTTTTGAAAAATCAAAAGCACCGCATTTGATTAGACTTTCGACCACCCGTCGATTCACTTTTCTTAAATCGACCCTTTTGCAAAAATCGGACAGGGATTGGAATTTACCCCCCTTGTCCCTTTCCAAAAGAATGGATTCAATGGCAGCATCTCCAACGTTCTTCACCGCTGCTAATCCAAACCGAATTTGATTTCCGATCACTGTAAAATCTTTATAACTTTCATTGATGTCCGGTGGTAAAATATCGATCCCCATCTCCCGGCACTCCGCAATATATTTTACAATCTTATCCGCATTCTGAACTTCGCTGGTGAGCAGAGCAGCCATAAATTCAATAGGATAGTGGGCTTTTAAATAGGCAGTTTGATAAGCGATGAGCGCATAGGCGGCACTATGAGATTTATTGAAACCGTATTCTGCAAATTTAGCCATCACATCGAATATCTTCCCGGCCTTGGTGGGATTGATTCGATTCTTTCGTGCCCCTTCCAGAAATTTCACTTTCTGCATCTCCATCTCTTTGGGGTCTTTCTTCGACATCGCCCTGCGGAGGATATCTGCATCTTCCAAGCTGAAATTGGCCAGGATGCTTGCAATTCTCATGACCTGCTCTTGGTAGATAATGACGCCATAGGTGTCCTTTAATATCTCTTCCAGTTGATTGATCTCATACCGGATGGTCTCTTTTCCATGCTTCCGTTTGATAAATTCATCAACCATTCCGCTCCGCAGAGGACCCGGCCGGTATAATGCCACTAACGCAATAATTTCTCTGAAATTCTCCGGCTTCAATTTAATCAATAAATCCTTCATCCCTGAACTTTCCAACTGGAAGATTCCAAGGGTCGACCCCATGCTGAGGAGGGCAAAGGCCTTCGGATCATCCAAAGGGATTTGAGAGAGTTCAATCTTCACTCCGTGGTCCTTCTCGATGAGTTGAATTGCATGATTGACCACAGTGAGGGTCTTTAATCCCAAGAAATCGAATTTCACCAGCCCGATTGCTTCGACTTCCTTCATCGGGTACTGGGTCATCACTTCGGCGTTCTGGCCCCGATAGAGGGGAAGGTACTCCATCAGTGACTTGTTCGAAATGACCACCCCTGCTGCGTGGGTGGAGGCATGGCGGCTCAGGCCTTCCAACGATTTCGCAATGCTGAAGAGAGATTCCACTTTCGGATCTCTCACAATCACCTCCTCCAATCTCGGCTCTTGTTTCAAGGCCTGGTCGAGGGTGATGTTTAAGGTGTTGGGGATGAGTTTGGCAATCCGGTCCACTTCCGCATAGGGGATATCCATCACACGACCTACGTCTCGGATGACTGCCCGTGCCTGCATCTTACCAAAGGTGATGATTTGCGCGACATTCTCCTTCCCATATTTATCCATCACATATTGGATCACATCGTTTCTTCCTTCCATACAGAAATCAACATCCACATCCGGCATGCTGCTCTTTCTCCCCGGGTTTAAAAACCTTTCAAAAATCAGGTCATATTCAATCGGATCCAAGTCTGTGATGTTCAAGGCATAGGCCACCAAGCTCCCAGCCGCTGACCCCCTCCCAGGACCGACAGGGATCCTTCTTTTTTTTGCAAAATTGATAAAATCTGCTACGATCAAGAAATACCCTGAATAACCCATGGACTTAATAATTTTCAGTTCCTCTGCAAGCCGTGTCCGGTATTGAGAAGACCTTTCCTTAAAACCTTCCCGCTCCCGATTCGACATCAGCCTCTTCTCTAATCCTTCTTGAGAAAGTTTTTCCAAATAACTGTCTAAGGATTCTCCATAAGGAACAGAAATCTTGGGGATATGTTTCTCTTCAAATTTTAACTCCAGGTTGCACTGCTCCGCGATCTCAATCGTATGGGTGATGGCCTCTGGAATATTTTTAAAGAGATCGGCCATCTCTTGGGGTGATTTAAAATAAAATTGATCGGATGGAAATCTCATCCGATCGCTCTCCGAGAGCGTCTTTCCCGTCTGAATACACAGGAGAACTTCATGGGCCTTGGCATCCTTTCGTTCGAGGTAATGACAGTCGTTCGTCGCTACGATGGGAAGGGAGAGTTGATGACCAATTTCCAGGAGTCGATCGTTCAAAAGGATCTGGTTCTCCACACCATTGTTCTGAATTTCAATAAAAAAGCGGCGTTGGTCAAATATTTTCCGATATTCCTCTGCCGCTTGAACGGCTCTCCTCATCTCCCCCCGTCCGGCATGAGCAGCGATCTCCCCCTTCAGACAGCCGCTGAGCGCGATCAATCCTTCGTTATATTTGCTCAAAAGTTCTTGATCGACCCTGGGCTTGTAATAAAACCCTTCGAGATGGGCGAGGCTGACCAGTTTGATGAGATTGAAATAGCCGATCCGATGCTTGACCAGAAGGGTCAAATGGAAAGCCCCCTCCGCTCCTTCAATAGCCTTTTTTTCAAATCGGCTCCCCGGGGCGACGTAGACCTCACAGCCCATAATGGGTTTGATCCCGTGCTTGATAGCCGTCTGGTAAAATTCGATTGCCCCAAACATGTTTCCGTGATCGGTCAATGCCAGGGCATCCATTTGGTATTTTTTGGCTAAATCGAAGACCTCTTCGAATCGAATGGCTCCGTCTAACAAGCTGTATTGGCTATGGACATGGAGATGGACAAAATCTGCGCGTTGCATCGCCCTCACTCCCATTCGATGGTGCTGGGTGGCTTCGAACTGACATCGTAAACGACCCGGTTGACCCCTCTCACTTCATTAATAATCCGACTGGATATGTGCTCCAAGATTCGGTAAGGCAGTTTAACCCAATCGGCCGTCATCCCATCTTTGCTCCCTACGATCCTCAGGGCAATTACGTTTTCATAAGTCCTTTCATCCCCCATCACGCCAACGGTCTTCACCGGAAGCAAAACGGCAAAGGACTGCCAGACCTTGTCCAATAAATGGTTCTTCCTCATCTCCTCCATGACGATCTCATCGGCATCTCTCAAGACCTCCAAACCTTCCGGGTTCACCTCTCCGATGATCCGGATGGCGAGCCCTGGACCTGGAAAGGGTTGACGCTTTATCATTTCGTCAGGAAGTCCCAACACCTTTCCTAATTGCCTTACCTCATCTTTAAACAATTCACGGAGAGGTTCCACTAACTCTAATCTCATGTTTTCAGGTAATCCTCCTACATTGTGATGGCTTTTGATCGTGGCGGAGGGTCCTTTGGATGACACGCTTTCGATCACATCGGGGTAGAGCGTCCCCTGAGCTAAGTATCTCACCCCTCCAATCCTTTTTGCCTCTCTTTCAAAAATGGAAATAAACTCCCTTCCGATCCTCTTCCTTTTTTCTTCGGGCTCAACCACTCCCTTCAATTTCTTAAGAAAGAGGCTTTCAGCATCGATGTAGACTAGTGGTATTTTAAAATGATATCGGAATAAATTCACCACCTGAAGAGCTTCATTCCTCCTCAATAAACCGTTATTTACAAAAATGCATTTTAGGCGGTCCCCGACCACCCTGTGAAGGAGAAGGGCGACAACCGCGGAATCGACCCCGCCACTTAAAGCACAGATCACCTTCCCTTTTCCAATTCTTTTCTTCAGATCACTGACCGTCTGTTCCAAAAAGGACCGCATCGTCCAAAGGTTGGAGCACCCGCAGACACGAAAGAGAAAATTTTTGATGAGATCGAGGCCTTTTGGGGTATGGACAACCTCTGGATGGAACTGAAGCCCATAGATCCTGCTCTGGGAATTTTCAATGGCAGCAAAAGGGGTGTTCTTCGAATGGGCGAGGGCTTGAAATCCAAGGGGCAATCTCCTGATTTGATCTCCATGGCTCATCCAGACATCGAGTTGCCCCCCTTTTCTCCCGAGGTCTTTGAATAATCTCCCTGTTCGATCAATGATCACTTTGGCTTTTCCATATTCCCTTTTCTCAGAATGAATGACCTCTCCTCCCAATAGATGTCCGATCAATTGCATTCCATAACAAATCCCTAAAACGGGAATGCCCATGCTCAGGAGTGCAGGATCGCATTGGGGAGCGTCCCTCTCATAGACGCTGGCAGGGCCTCCAGATAGAATGATCCCCTTTGGGGATAGGGATCTTACTCTCTCCACAGGAAGGTCGAAGGGGTGAATCTCGCTATAAATCTGAGATTCCCTTATCCTCCTCGCAATCAACTGGGTATACTGTGAACCAAAGTCGAGAATGAGGATCTTATCAAAGGGGGTTTGTCTCTTCATCTTTTTCACATTCAGGGCAGTCAATGAAAGGGAGAGCGGCAAAGGAAATGTCAACCCTTCGACCCCCCACCATTATTGCTGGGACTTGCCCTTGGCCTGAGCTCCGGCCGAAGGCCAGGGTTGACCCTGAGCGACGTTTCACACTTCGCCCTGAAGGGCGGAGCGTTCGGCTGAGCTCCCGCCGAAGCCTTGGCGTCGCCGAATGGGTCAATGTTTCAAAAAATATTTTCCGTCTTTTAATTCATATTGATACGGGACTCCCTTACGATAAAAGAGGTCATCCCTTTGGAGCAGTTGGGCTGAGATCAATTCTTCAAGTTGTTGGGGATATCTTCCTCTCTCAAGATAATAAATTTCTAAGGCATTTTTGATTCGATCCAGTTGGGTTTTGAGGACGAAATGGGTAGGAATTTCAATATCGACCCTTTCTATCCTCGAATTTAAAAAATGGTTTAAAAAATTTGGCTTAAAATAGATGAGAAGGATAAAGACAAAAAGTAAAAAGGCTCCGAAATAGATAAAGGCCAAAGCCTCTCGAAAATTGATCATGCTCACTTTCTTGATGAGGCTTGGGGTCCTTATCCCGCCGATTTCAATCAGCCCCATTTCCAAAAGGTCCAATAAAATTTCGCTCGCATTGAATTTTCCCAAGAGGCTTCGGTCAATGGTCTCTTGAACGGTCCGGCTGCCATCCAAGAGATTGTAAATCAACTCCTGCTCAGAGGTCAGTTTCTCTTTCAAATAACTTTGAGGAGATATGGCATCCATAGATTTCTCCCCAAGCCCGAGGGTCTTTTTAAACACCAGGTGAGGAGAAAATATTTTCTTTTCAATCTCCGACCACTCGTCCACCATCCGAAGGATATTGAGTAGAACCTGTTCTGTACTCAGTGCAAACGGGATCTTCTTATAACTTTCCACTAACTTAAGATCGAAATTAAAAGTACCGTCTTCCCACCAAAAAAGATCGTAGATGGTCTCATAAATCTGTGTTGAAATCACCTTTAAGACATCGTCTTTCGTCAGCAATTGGAGTTCGACAAGGATCTCTCCTAAATACTTGAGCGTCTCTTTTTGAATCCTCAGCACCCTCTCCAACTGTTCTTCGGTGATCAATTGAGCCTTCACAAGAATTTCGCCGATGAGATCCTTTTTCCCTCGATAATTCGAGTAGACATGGACGATCATCCCATCGACAAAATAGATCTCAGCCACATTCTTCCCTCTGCGGATTTTCAGAATTCCTGTTTTGAGTTGTTGGCCGATCAGCTGGATGATCTCCGTAATGCTGAAATCTTTTAAAGTCCCTTGTAATGCCATGGGCTTCCCCTTTCAATTTTCAAACTTCCATCGGGAAGGGACGCGTCTTCCGGAGAAGGTATTTCCAAAACAGCTTGGTTCGGTCTTCATTTTTCGGTCTCGAATCTTGCTTTGAGTCGAAGGATTTGTCGAGTGGAGAGGAGATAAAAAAGGATGAAGAAACCTCCCCAAAAGATCACCCTCCAAGGGGTTGGATAAGGTTGAGCAATGGACGAGCCGATCAATCCGTTCCAATAGATAAACCTTAAAATAAAAATAAAAAATAAGAAGAGGAAAAAGAGCCCCTTGAAAAGGTGCTCCCTCCATAGGTAACCGAATCCGACAAAAAAGAAAGAGAGAAACCTCCCCACAAAATGATTCTGCTTTTGGAAATGGCGCACCTGAAGAGATTTCTTTTCCATAATCTTAGGATGGAGCTTTTCCTTCTGGATGAAAATCCGATAGCAATTAAAACAGATAAATTCTTGGTCAGAGGTGCCTAAATAAAAGCGGTAGGTTGGGCTCCCACACATTGGACACCTCGTCAAATATTTTTTTGTCCGTCCATACCGGGACATGCCTATCAGAAATCCTAAAAATAGGACGGGGACCAAAAAGGTTATCCTCGATGGAATTTTCTCAAACCAAGCCTTAAAAAGGTGGAAGAGAAACCCTTCTCTCCCGATGAACTGGGTCATAAGCCTATCCCAGAGCCTTTGTGGGGTCAGCACAGCATCGACGACCAGCCGATTGATATGAGGAGAATCGATACTCGAATAGTAGTCAACAAGGTCGGGATCTAATTGCCTTGCCTTTTGAAAGGTTTGGTCGATTTTTGCAGAAAGAAAGGTTTCTTGAGAATAGGCCCGGTACAGGTTGTAATAATAAGCTCCTTTATCCGGACTCAAATCGATCGCTTGTTGATACGAGGCAATCGCCAGATCGGTCTGCCTTTGAGCCAAATAGATATTCCCAAGATTTGAAAAGGCCTCACTAAATTTTGGATTCTGCTGAATCGCCTTTCGGTAAAATTCCTCTGCCTGGGAATAACGCCCCTGTCTTTTCCCTATCAGTCCGAGAGAGAAAAGGACTTCAGAGTCATCCGGATGGGTCGAGACCCATGCCTGCAATCTTTCTTCCGTCGACCGATCCCAGCCCTCATAATTTACTTGATTCATGTCCAAGAGGACATCGGAAGCATTTCCGTTCAAAAAAGAGGAAGAGGACGTGAGAAAAAAAGGAAGGTAAACCAAAACGATGAGAAAGAAGAGGATGAATTGTCTCTCTCTCTTGGTCACATAACCCCATAATAAGACGGACCAAAAAAGGATTGCCCAGAGAATGTCCAAACGGAGGAAGAAGGGGATGAAAAGGAAGAAGACCTTGAGGCTGTTGATGAGAAGACTTGAGATTTCTTGGGTTAAATTCTTTCGAATATCATAAAAATAGAGGGGAAGATAGTTGATTACGACCACGAGTCCAAAAATGATGAAGGTCATGAGGATCGCATTGGAGAGGATGTAAAACATATTATAAAAAAATTTGAGGGAGCTTGGGTAATAACGAAGTTGAGCGATCTGCCCGTTCAAAGCTTCAGGAAGGATCTTATGCAGTTGAAGGGGGTTTTGATGCCAGTAGGCCCGCGCCAATTCAAAATAAGGTTGGGAGAGATCGGGTGAGAATTTTGTCGAATAGAGGGCCATCCTCACTGCCTCATCTGGATTTCCCGTTCGTCGGGCTTGTCCCGACTCCCGGATCAATAAGAAGGAAAGGATGGGGAGGTTTTTGATTCCCCTATCCAATTTCAATTGATAGAGCTGATCCAATTCCTTTGTACTCAAAGGGTATGTCCTTTTCAGATCCCAGGCCCGATCGAGGGAAGAAGAACTCTCGATGGAAAAGAACTCTTTCGAGAAGGGGAGGGTCTCTCTCTTCGACAAGAAACCTGCATAATACACGAGAGAAAAGAGGATAAGAAGTAAGAAAAAAATGGCCTTTTTCAATATGGTCCTCTCGAAATCTTCTTATTCCAGTCGATAGTTGGGGGCCTCTTTAGTGATGATCACGTCATGGACGTGGCTCTCCTTCAGTCCTGACGAGGTGATCCGAATAAATTTCGCTTTCTGTTTCAATTCCTGGATATTTTTCGCACCTACGTATCCCATTCCAGCCTTGAGCCCTCCCATGAGTTGTTGGATGCAAAACGAAAGTGCTCCGCGATAAGGGACCCTTCCTTCAATCCCTTCCGGAACCAACTTGGCATCGTCTGTCTCTCCCTGTAAATAGCGATCCCGACTCCCCTCCTTCATAGCCTCCAAAGACCCCATTCCTCGATAAACTTTGTAGCTTCGCCCTTGATAGAGCACAATCTCTCCTGGGCTCTCATCCGTCCCTGCAAAGACATTTCCGATCATCACCGAATGCGCTCCCGCGGCAACGGCCTTCGTGATATCTCCGGAAAATTTAATTCCGCCGTCGGCAATAATAGGCACTCCATATTTCTCCGAAACCTCAGCCGTCTCCATGATCGCAGAGATCTGGGGGATTCCCACTCCGGCGATCACCCGGGTGGTACAAATCGATCCGGGCCCAACCCCTACTTTGACCGCATCGACTCCAGCCTTGATGAGACCGAGAGCCCCCTCTTTCGTTGCTACGTTCCCTCCAATGAGTTGACAATCCGGAAAATTCTCCTTGATATCCTGAGCCGCATCCAGGACATCCTTGGAATGGCCATGGGCTGTGTCGATGACGAGAACATCCGCCCCTGCTTCAATCAATGCCTCGACTCTGGTCTCCCTGTCTTTTCCAGGGCCAATCGCCGCTCCCACTCGAAGCCGACCAAGATGATCTTTGCACGAATTGGGATATTTTCTCATCTTCTCAATGTCCTTGATGGTGATCAGCCCCTTCAAGTTGTTATGGTCATCCACGACTAACAATTTTTCAATTCGATTTTTATGGAGGATCTCCTTTGATGCCTCCAGGGTGGTTCCAATAGGGACGGTGATAAGACGGTCTTTCGTCATCACGGTAGAAATTTTCTCATCCAGTCTTTTCTCAAACCTAAGGTCCCGATTGGTCAAAATGCCCACTAACTTCCCATCTTTTGTAATAGGAACTCCAGAGATTCGGTATTTCTTCATGATCTCCAAGGCTTCATGAATTTTTTGATCAGGATGCATGGTAATGGGATTGAGGATCATCCCGCTTTCTGATTTTTTCACCTTATCCACTTCGAGGGCTTGATCAGAAATCGATAGATTCCTGTGGATGATTCCAATCCCTCCTTCTTGCGCCATACTGATCGCCGTCCTCGACTCGGTGACCGTATCCATGGCGGCACTCACTAATGGTATATTCAATCGGATCGTCCTGGTCAATTGGGTGCTGGTATCCACGTCCTTTGGCAATACGGCAGAGTATGCAGGGACAAGCAATACATCGTCAAACGTCAAAAATTCCTCGATACTTTTAGGATGGATTTCCATCGTCACCCCTCGCTCCTATCAGGATATTTTCATCTTGTATATCAAAGGAATCCTCATTTGTCAACCTAACCTTATCCATCTCGTCTATCAGGTCGTTCTCTTCCCATAAGCGCCTCTCAATGGTGAGGAAAAATGTTTCGAGGCTTTCAGGTCGAAGGGCAGAGATGGAAACGCCTTCGTATTTTTGGCAAATGGCCTCAACCCTATTTCGGCTCACTTTATCCTCTTTGTTAAAGACCCTCAATATGGGGATGTGATCCAGATTGAGCTCAGAAAGAATTTTTTCCACCGTCTCGATATGTTCTGGGAAACTGGGATTGCTGATGTCGATAAGATGGATCAATAAATTTGATTCTTTCAATTCATCAAAGGTTGGCCGAAAGGCCCCTATGAGGTCCTTGGGCAAGTCTTTAATCAATCCAACCGTATCCGTGATCACCACTTCATGACTTTTCCTGCCTGATAGCAGGGAGGTAGGAAATCTCAGCCTCCTCGTTGCAGTATCCAAAGTGGAAAATAATTTATCCTCTACTCGAAATTGACTCTTCGTCAGGAGGTTAAAAAGGGTTGACTTACCAGCATTAGTATATCCAACGATGGAAAGAATTGGAATCCCTGTTTTCTCTCTCCGCGCCCTCCTCTGTTCTCGTCTCGTGCTCAATTTTTCCAATTCTTTCTCCAATAGATGGATCCGATTTCTGACCCGCCGTCGATCAACCTCTAATTTCGTCTCCCCTGGCCCCCGACCCCCGATTCCACCGGTCAATCGAGAAAGGGCAAGAGTCTTTTTTGCCAATCGAGGAAGCAGATATTTGAGTTGGGCCAACTCGACCTGGATCTTTCCATCCTGTGTAAAAGCCCGCTGGGAAAAAATGTCTAAAATGAGTTGGGTTCGATCAAGGACTCTCAGTTCGGTACGATCAGAGATCGACGTCATTTGACCCGGTGTTAAATTCTGGTCAAAAATGATCAAATCCACACCTAATTGCATACATTTAACCAATAACTCTTTCAACTTCCCCTCTCCCATGAGGGTAGTTGAAGATAGATTTTGTGGCCTCTGAATAATGGGTTCCACCACAAAGACCCCGCTCGACTCTGCAAGTTCCCTTAATTCCTCCATGGATCTCTCCAAATTTTCACGTCTTTCCTTGCCTACGCTGAGGAGGATCGCCTTCTCTTTAGGCCCTCTCACGGGAATCGACCTCTGTCCCCTTTGAAATTCATCCTCAAGGGATTGGACCCATTTTAGAAAATCAATCTCCAACTGTTCTAAGGAGAGAGGAGGTTCAATTTCCCAAATTTTTCTCTCTGGATTATCAGGGAGGAGGTGCGCGGGGTAGACCAGGCCTGGATGACCATTGCCATTCACTGTCAAAGCAACCATCATATCCAATCTTAGAAGGGCGAGATCGGTCAAATCTTCTTCACTCAAAGGCTCTTCTTGAAGATGAGTATGGATGAGTCGAAGACCTCTCAAGCGCAGGCTCCCGGTCCTGTACCGAGAGAAATCTGGGATCGTAATCCCTTTTTGATCACCCACCACCACGGTTTCGATGAATCCCCTTCGTCCAACAAGGATACCAATCTGCCGTCTTATTTCGTTTGAAAGATCTGTGAGCAGGCGAGCAACTTCCAATGTGACGATCTTCTGAGGAGGGATTTTTCTTCGATAGATATGTTCAATTCTTCTGATTTGATTAGGCTTTAGACCAAAGATATTACCGTAAACTCTGTTAATTTGTTCCTCCTTTCCACAAATTTTAATATGTCAAACAACCGAAGTCAATTATCTCTATTTATTGAGAAATTCAACTCTTCCATTTTCTCCTTTCTCCCCCCGTCTCAGAATTTCCACCCCCAGAAAATGTCGGACGACCCATAGATTCGTAAGAAGATGCTCCGTTATTCGTGTCGTTGTAAATGAAGAATTTCCTTTTGCCAGAGCCATGAAAGGAACAAGCTGATCTGGTAAGTGAGTATCAATACAACCTTCTTCAGAACTCAAATAATCTTTTAAAGCTTCTGCAGCTTCATTAGCTACCTGCTCTGCCGGCCTTCCTCTTGCGCCTAACGATGAAAACCCGGCAATAGCCCTTTCATATTCTACCCATAAGAATAGGAAAGAGCCCGGCCCATTCGAAGGAGCATCATAGAAGACGTTTATCTCCGCTTCCATCTCCAGTTCCTCCCGGATCCTTTTCAGGGCTTGATCTTTCTGCCTATCTGCTACGTGCTTAGGAAGGCTAGAAATAACGGAGAGCCCACGAATCTTTTTCAATGGACCTCTGTTAACCAAGGAGATTGGTTTTAACTCGTGAACAGGGCTGATTTCCAAGTGAATCTTCCCTCCCCCTCTTGGATACCAACCCCATTTTTCTATGGTGGCCCTAATTGAAATTCCCATAGGCTTAAGAGCCGCCAAAAGAACCTCGGAGAAATAATGAAAGGGAGGACTCCATGGGACATGAGTACCACCAATTAAGGTCAATCTGGAAGCGCCGCGAGCCAGACAGAGAGGGAGGAAAATCGCTTGAAGGAGAAGGGTAGCAGAACCTGCCGTTCTTACCTCGAATTTATATTCTCCAGGAAGAATCTTTTTGGGAAGGAAGGTAATTTCTTGTGACCCAAATTGAACCCCCTCGGTCTGAGCCTCTGTAATTCGTGCCAATGCCTCTACGGCTTCGAGATGTTGGGCTTGAAGACCGGGGTTCTTTCGCTTTGATCTGATATGGTGAATGACAAAAGGTTTTCTTATAACGGCAGAGAGGGCAAGAGCTGTCCTTAGGATCTGTCCTCCTCCTTCTCCATAAGAGCCATCAATTTCGACTGGCTTTTCTTCGAAAAAACCCATCTTTTATAAATATTAGAAAGGAATTTGAATGTCAATCCCATATGGTGTCAGAAAGAGTTAAAAGGTGTTATAATGCATTTCCAAGGATCTTATAAATATTTCCAATAGAAGGGGAGAATTGACTGAACTGATCGTACTGGGTTCGGGGACAGGCATTCCATCTTTAAGAAGGGGATCTCCAGGTCTTCTTGTTATCTCAGATAGCACGACCCTGCTCATTGATAGCGGGCCTGGGGCATTGAGGAAAATGTTAGAAGCAGGGATCACCTATCTTGATCCCGACGCCATCCTTTATACCCATCTTCACCCGGACCACACGGCGGATCTCGTCCCAACTTTCTTCACATGCAAATATGGAGATCTTCCACGAGAAAAGGATCTTCTCTGTGTGGGAGGCCCCGGATTCAAATCCTTTTTTGAGAAATTAAGAAAGCTCTATGGGTCGTGGATTGAGCCCCAATCTTACAATTTAACCGTCAAAGAAATCTCAAAAGATTCCCTGCTCTTCCGAGACCTAAAAATTAATTCAAAACCCATGGCTCATATCTCTGGAAGTATGGGGTATCGAATTGAGTTCAAGGACGAAAAGTCCATAGGAATTTCTGGAGACACTGATTATTGTCAAAATATTGTAGAGCTCGCTGATGAAGTAGACCTCCTCGTTCTCGAATGCTCCTTCCCGGATGGAAAGAAAGTAGAAGGCCATCTCACCCCTTCCTGGGCTGGTAGAATTGGATTGGAATCGCGCTGTAAGAGACTTCTCCTCATTCATCTCTATCCAGTATGTGACCAATTTGATATCGTGGATCAGTGCAAGCAGGTTTATCAAGGTGAAGTCATCCTCGGAGAGGACCTTATGAGGATTAAGATTTGACAATCATCCGTTTTTAGGATATTTTGTTTTTAGGAGAAAAAATCTTGAGAAGAAACACGATCTTACTGATTCTTTCCATCTTATTCTTACTCGTTTCTGTAGCGGCCGTTCTAAGCCAGGAAAAGGAACCGGTGTACACCATTGAAGTTGATGGAATCATTAATCCTGCAACTGCCAAATTTATCGTGGATTCCATTGACCAGGCTACCCAACAGGGCAGCCAGTGCTTGATTATTCAACTGGATACCCCGGGAGGGTTAATGGAGTCAATGAGGCTCATCGTTAAGAAGATGCTCGCCTCTACTATCCCTATTATCGTCTATGTGGCTCCAAGCGGCGCAAGAGCGGCCTCAGCCGGCGTATTTGTCACCATGGCAGCTAATATTGCAGTGATGGCTCCTGGCACACATATTGGCGCAGCCCATCCTGTCATGATGGGGGGAGGAGAAGGAAAAGAAAGCAAGACGATGACGGAAAAGATCGTGAATGACACGGTTTCCTACATCAAGACAATTGCCAAGACGCGAGGAAGAAATGTAGATTGGGCTGAAAAGGCGGTTAGGAAAAGTGTCTCCATCACTGAGGAGGAAGCCGTCAAACTCAATGTCGTTGATTTCATCAGCCCCGATCTTCAGAGCCTCCTCGCCAAGATTGATGGGAAGGTAGTTAAACTGAATGGAATCACCCGGACCCTTCACACAAGGGGAATGCAACCAAAGCCCATTCAAATGAGCTGGCGTGATAAACTTTTGGATATCATCTCTAATCCTACGATTGCTTACATCCTTCTCATGTTAGGGATTTATGGTATCTTTTTTGAACTCTCAAGCCCAGGGGCAATTCTTCCTGGGGTGGTTGGGGGAATCTTTCTTATCCTTGCCTTTTATGCATTGCAGATGCTCCCAGTTAATTATGCAGGTTTGGCGCTGATCTTTTTTGCCATTATCCTCTTTATTGCGGAAATCAAAGTAGTGAGCCACGGTTTGCTGGCCGTTGGTGGTGTCATCTCGCTTCTTTTAGGTTCCATGATGTTATTCCAGAGTCCGGTCGAATATATGAGGGTCTCTTTCAGTGTCATCATCCCCGCCGTGCTGGTCAGCGCTGCTTTCTTCATATTTGCTGTGACCAAGGCCATCAATGCCCGCCTGAAAAAACCAACCACGGGAATGGAAGGCCTTATCGGAGAGGTGGGGATCGCTGCCACACTGATTGCGCCTGAGGGAAAAGTTTCGATCCATGGAGAATTCTGGAATGTCGTTACTGATCAGCTCGTAGAAAAGGGAGAAAAAGTTCAGGTGATCGGAGTGGAAAATCTAAAATTGAGGGTTAAAAAAATAGAATAAGGAGGGATCATATGGGCATGACAGGTCTTCCATCAGGTCTATTTTTTCTTATTATCTTTTTATTGATCTTAGCTGCCTCAGCGATCAAGATCCTGAGGGAATATGAGCGGGGTGTGATTTTTCGATTGGGGAGGCTTATCGGCGCCAAGGGGCCTGGTATAATTTTTATCATCCCTGGAGTGGATAAGCTGTTGAGGATCAGCCTCAGATTGGTCACCATGGATGTTCCATCCCAAGATGTGATCACTCGTGACAATGTCTCCATTAAAGTAAATGCGGTCGTCTACTTCCGTGTAATTGAGCCAAATAAGGCCGTGGTCGAAGTGGAGAACTATCTTTATGCCACATCCCAATTGGCCCAAACCACCCTTCGAAGTGTTGTGGGGCAAGTGGAACTGGATGAATTGCTTGCTCACAGGGATAAGATCAATATGCAGCTCCAGGATATCCTGGATAAGCACACTGATCCCTGGGGAATTAAGGTCTCTTTGGTAGAGACGAAACAGGTGGATCTTCCAGAAGAGATGCGAAGGGCGATCGCCCGTCAGGCTGAGGCAGAAAGGGAGAGAAGGGCTAAAGTCATCCATGCAGAAGGCGAAGCCCAAGCTGCAGCGAAGTTGGCTGAGGCTGCAAATGTGATCAGTGTCAATCCTGCAGCGATCCAGCTCAGGTTCCTCCAGACTCTGACTGAGGTGGCCACGGAGAAGAATTCCACGACGATCTTTCCCGTACCAATCGACCTCCTCAAACCTTTTTTAGAGAAAGAAAAGAAGTAGGAATGGTTCCAGAATACGGTTTTATTTCAAATTGACCCTTCTCCACGGGGGATCGAGCGAGGGATTTTTATTTTTTATAACCCACAGGCATGATCAATAATGGTTCATGTTTGGAGGGAGCCCCGATCACTTTTAAAAGGTCTGCATCATTAAAGGCTCCTACGATTCCAGCCCCCAAGCCCAATGCTTCTGCCTGGAGAAAGAGATTTTGACCTACATGTCCTACTTCGATGAGCGCATATCGGATTCCTCTTTCACCATATTTACCAGTGATCCTTTGATACTCAGCCGTAATGATAAACATGACGGGTGCTCTTGCCATCCACATTTGCCATAAAGAAACTGACGCAATCTCCTTTCGGCGATCTCCTTTAGTGATCAGTAAAACCGAATGGGGTCCCGGTAAGTAGCGGTAAACACCTGCTTCCATGCCTTCTGCTTGGTGCTCCCCGACGGCCAGGTAAATCTCTAAGGGATAAAGAGCCCCTCCAGAGGGTGCAGCCCTCTTCCCATCTTTTGGATCCGTTATTCCCTGTGCAGCCCATAATAGTTGTGAAATATGGTTAATCGTTAGAGACCGTTCCCTAAAATCCCGTATTGTGCGCCTCTCCTTAATCGCCTTCTCCACAGAAACCTTACCATCAAAAGAAGGTTTAGGAAGAGGGGTAGAAGCATGGCTCATCCTCATTCCTAATATGCTCATTACCCCAAAGAAAAATAAAACCATGACCACCCATTTCTCGAACATTTTATTCACCCCCTTCATTGGCTAAGCGATTGGCACCTTTCCTTTTTATCTGCCGGTCGACTTGACTCCATATGCCTTGGAGGATTCGAACCTCCCTTTCATCCATTTGGCTCCTCCCAAATATTTTTCTGAGCACCCTCATGATCCTTTTTGGATGATGAGGATCTAAAAAACCAATGTCCGAGAGGGTCTTCTCCATATGCTCGAACATCTTTTCCAGTTGATCAGCTTCGGCCAATTGGATGGGTTGTCTTGGAGTCATCGCGGAGGATGTAAACAATTCGTAACAAAACACCGTGACAGCCTGCGCAAGATTGAGGGAGGGAAATGACTCCGAGGAAGGAACCCTGGCATAAAGATGGCACAGGGATAACTCTTCATTAGTCAATCCTTCTCTTTCTGAACCGAAGGCCAAGGCGATCAAATTTTTTTCTGAAAGTGGAATGAGCTGCTTCATTAAATCCTCAGGAGACAGTAAAGGGTTTCTCTCCTTTCCCCCCCCCTCGATGTCACGCCCACCACACATCCCATTTCAGAAATGGCCTCCCTCAATGTGAGGTATTCCTCAGCCCTTTCCAAAATGTCATCAGCCCCTGAAGCTAATTTATAGGCATTCACATGGAGCGGAGAGCATCCGTCAACCAATATCAATCGATGAAGCCCCATATTCTTCATGGCCCTTGCCACTGAACCGATGTTCTCTGGAAATCGAGGCCTTACCAAAATGATCGAAATGGCCTCAAGACGCATTCTCTCTTTCATGTTCTCTATTATAGCTTTGAAAAATGGCCTTGACTATCCATTTATTTTATCTTAATTTGAATTCCGTGTACTCATAAGAAGAGGATCCTGGCAATGTAGTTTATGAAGGAAAACCGATTCGATGAAGACAAAGGTACCCTTCTTTGAATTAACTTCTCAGTTCCGTTTGATCCAGGAAGAGATTGAAGCTGCCTTTGATGATGTATTTAAAACCCAACAATTCATCTTGGGACCTAAGGTGGAGGCATTGGAAAAACTCATTGCCAATTATTGCCGGACCCAATACGCCATCGGTGTGGCCTCAGGATCGGATGCCATTTTCCTATCGTTAATGGCCTTGGGAATCGGGCCTGAGGATGAGGTGATCCTTCCCCCCTTCACTTTTTTTGCCACGGCTGGTTCTGTTTCTCGGACAGGAGCCACCCCAGTCTTTGTCGATATTGACTCAGACACGTACAATATTGACCCTTCTAAAATCGAGGAGAAGATCACGCCCAAAACAAAGGCCATTATCCCTGTCCATCTCTTTGGGCAATGTGCAGATATGGAGCCCCTTCTACAAATTGCAAAAACGAAAAATCTCTTTGTGGTCGAAGATGCCGCACAGGCCCTTGGAGCTGAATATAAGCCCCATCCTTACTCCGACGGGCATAGGGCTGGACAGTTAGGGGATATCGGATGTTTCTCCTTTTATCCTACAAAGAACTTGGGGGCTTTTGGAGATGCTGGAATGGTGGTGACTGGCAACCCCCATTGGGCAGAAGAGATTCGACTGCTGAGGGTTCATGGAAGCCAACCCAAATATTTTCATAGGTGGATCGGGATCAACAGTCGCCTCGATGCCATTCAAGCAGCCATCCTCCTGGTGAAATTCAATCACCTGGAGAGGTGGACCGAAGAGAGACGGAAGAGAGCCGAGCGTTATCACTCCCTTTTTCAAGACCTCTTCTCTTCAATAGACGGTTTGCAGCTTCCAAGCATTCAATTTGAAAACCGCCACATCTTTCATCAATACGTGGTTCGTGTTCCAGAAAGAGACCGGTTAAGACAATTCCTGACGGAGGAAGGGATTGGGACGGATATCTATTACCCCGTTCCTCTCCACTTACAGGAATGCTATTCCTTTTTGAAATATCGCCGAGGAGACTTTCCAATTTCCGAGAAAGCCTCTGAAGAGACCCTTGCCTTACCGATCTATCCTGAGTTGACAGAAGATCAACAGACGATTGTTGTGGAGCGGATCAAAGCGTTTTACAAATCTCATTGAGGTAAATATGGAAGAGAGGCTCGTTGAACATCACATTGAAAAGATACTCAAAAAAGAAGTCACAATCGGGATCATCGGTTTGGGATATGTGGGCCTTCCTCTGGTCTTAAGATTTTGTGAGGCAGGTTTTAAGGTCTTGGGATTCGATGTCGACTCTAAAAAAGTTGCTCTGCTGAAGAGAGGAACGAGCTATTTAAAATCCATCTCTTCCTCTTGCATTGCTCAGTTTATCAAGAAAGGGCTTTTAGACGTGACAGACGATTTTTCTCGCCTGAAGAAACCAGATTGTATTCTGGTCTGTGTCCCCACTCCCTTAACCGAAAAGAAAGAGCCCGATTTGCAATATATAGAAAAGACGACTGATTCTATTCGGTCCCATCTGAGGAAAGGTCAATTGATCGTGTTGGAAAGTACTACTTATCCAGGAACTACTGAGGAATTGATCCTTCCCAAACTGGAATCAACCGGTTTGAAGATAGGAAAGGATTTTTTTCTCGGCTATTCTCCAGAGAGGGAAGATCCTGGGAACAAACGATTCACCACACACGAGATCCCAAAGGTAGTGGCTGGAGTTACTCCCTCTTGTAAGAAAATGGTTACTACCCTTTACAGTCAAGTTATCCAAAAAGTCGTTCCCGTCTCATCTCCCAGGGTTGCTGAACTGACTAAACTTCTCGAGAATATCTACCGAAGTGTCAATATTGCCTTGGTCAACGAATTGAAAATGCTGGCTGACCGCATGGGAATCGACATCTGGGAGGTGATTGAAGCAGCCAGTACAAAACCGTTCGGGTTCGCCCCATTCTACCCCGGGCCAGGAATGGGGGGACATTGCATTCCAATTGATCCTTATTATCTCTCCTGGAAGGCCCAGGAATATGATTTCGCGACAAGATTTATCTTTTTGGCTGGAGAGATTAATGTTCACGTTCCTTACTATGTAGTCAACAAGATCCAAGATGCCCTCAATGGGAGGGGAAAAAGTTTAAAAGGAGCAAAAATTTTGATCTTAGGTGTGGCCTATAAAAGGGACGTGGACGATGCCAGGGAATCCCCCGCCTTAGCTATCATGGAACTTCTGCAAAAAAAGGGAGCGACCATCTTCTATCACGATCCTTATATCCCGTCTCTCCCCCCTTTCAGAAGATACCTTTTCAGGTTAAAATCTTCTCCTCTTACAGAACGGTTGCTTCGAAGGATCGATGCTGCAGTGGTGGTCACAGACCATGGCCTTATCGATTACGGATGGGTCGTGAAACATGCCCCCCTTATCATCGACACACGAAATGTGACGAAGAATATGAAACGATGGGCGAAGAAGATTGTAAAGGCCTAACCAGCATCGAGTCCCTGGTATCCAGATCCTCGATATTTCAAATTGGATTCTGGATTTTTCATTCCGCAATCGATGATCTTCATATTCAAAATTGCTATCTTCCCTATTTTGTTCTCATGCACAACTTCCAGCATCAAAGCAAGTGTTCCTGCGGTTGACATAACCCCCTTTATCAAAAAATTCATTGAGCACCATACCACTCAAATAGGGGAATCCCAGCAGTTAATCTTTGTAACCAATAGAGACGCCTCATCGTTTGTCGTGATGGTTCATGCCCTGGAGAAAAGCAAAGGTTTCTGGCACCTTGTCTTCCCCACATTTACTGGATCGATCGGAGAGAAGGGGTTTGCCGCTATTGAAAAAAAGAGAGAGGGAGACGGCAAGTCCCCGAGCGGCATCTTCCCCTTAGGAATTGCTTTCGGTTATGATGCTTCAGTTGAGACCAAGATGCCTTACAGACAGGCTACTGACAATGACTTCTGGGTGGATGACGTCAATTCAGAAGACTACAACAAATGGGTCAAGGGTAAACCCAACGCATCGTCTTGGGAAAAGATGAAGAGAGACGATGACCAATACAAGTATGGAGTGGTGATCGAATACAATATCCACCCTATTGTGAAGGGAAAGGGAAGTGCAATCTTTTTGCACATATGGAAGGGCGGGGAGTCAACCCATGGTTGCGTCTCGATGTCTGAGGAAATGATTCTAAGAATTCTTGGATGGCTTGATCCTGCAAGGAAACCCTTGATCATCATGGGGACAGAATCCGAACTTGGTGCAATGAGTTCTCGCTAATCACGTTTCAGTCGATTTAGATATCCTATGATTGTCTCCCAGATATTCGGTAAAACATGGGCAGATGGGTCATCCAGGGTGAAGAGGGCCAAATAAATGCTCAAGTTGACGCATGACTATCATGTGAAACAGCCACTGACTATACTCTTTATAATCTTCAATATACTCACTACCGGCACGGCATTCAGAGCATGGGGAGAAACTAAAACAGGAGTATCAGCACACCCGAATGGAAATGCGGCGGATTTTGTTGATATTAAGAAAGTGAGTCCTCGGATCATCGTTGATATGAAATATGCCACAGAGGACAATTTTACGAAGAAAAGGCTCTATGAGTCTAACACGTGCTTTTTGAGAAATTGTACCGCCGTCAAACTGGATGCAGTTCAGAAGAAACTTGAGGGAATGAATCTCGGTCTAAAGGTTTGGGACTGTTACAGGCCATTGGCTGTCCAGCGGATTCTCTGGCAGATTCTTCCCGATGAACGATATGTGGCGAATCCAGAAAAGGGTTCACGTCACAACCGGGCGTGCGCAGTGGACGTAACACTTGTTGATTCCGACGGGAAGGAACTTCAAATGCCGACAGGTTTCGATGATTTCAGCCCTAGGACGCATCATCATTATCAGGACCTTCCCGATCAGGCTATCAGGAATCGAGAGCTTCTCAAAGGCCTCATGGAAAAGGCAGGATTCGTTCCCTTATCCGAGGAGTGGTGGCATCATGATGATGAAAAGTGGATGCAGTTTGAGATTATGGATGTACCCTTTCAAGATCTTTTAAAGCATCAAAATTAGGTGGAGGAAGCTCGGTAGTTTTTGCTTAAAAGCGATCCAATAGAGTTGTCCGATCATTGGGCAGAGGGGTCGCTACTCAAATCAGGGCGCCGGTCCGATCATTGCGAAGTTTTGGGGTCGAAGTAGCTCCGCGTTGCGGCACCCACCTGGGGCGTCAAAACAATGAGGGCAATCAGATTTGGAAAGATCTGGAGACCGTTCATGGTGTCGGCATAGTCCCATACCGTCTTCACCTCGGTGACGGCACCCACAAAGATCAAGCCGCAATAGATCCAGGCGTAGACTTTGAGAACATTGGATCGGAAAATATATCCGAAACAGAGCTCCCCGTAGTAGGACCATCCTACCAGATTCGAATAGCCAAATAGGAACGAGCTCACTGCTACCATCCAGCCCCCAACCACTGGAATACTGGTGTTGAAAGCGGAAGCCACCAGGGC
>Ga0187771_10000293_pt1 | contig 29549 bp, 26 predicted proteins | sample 0116_SJ02_MP15_1_FD_133139 | JGI IMG/M metagenome (GOLD analysis project Ga0187771, IMG submission 133139) | Tropical peat soil microbial communities from peatlands in Department of Meta, Colombia - 0116_SJ02_MP15_10_MG | ecosystem: Environmental > Terrestrial > Soil > Wetlands > Peat | place... | reverse complement strand
TCGTTGGACAAGGATGCGCCGTCGTTTCGGGCTGTCCAGCGGGCAGGGAACATCGCATCACAAGCAATCCTCGGTGGGCTCCATCACCATTATGTTCGGATTTAGGTTTTCGGTACACACAGGCTCTCGACTTTAACCCGTCCGGCACAGTGTTGCGCGATACAAAGGTTCGTGGAAAAATGAAAGCCGAAATTCCTTGGAAGGTAATAGTCCGATAGCGTTTTTACGCTCGGAGGGATTGTGTTTTCGGAGTCAGTGGACCAAAGACATGAAAACTCGCGCTGCGATTGTTACTGGCGGACTGCGAGGTCTTGGGAAAGCGATGACAATAGGTCTCGCGCGTGAGGGGCATTTTGTCCTCGCGGTGGGTCATATCGATGAAGACGCCGCGCAGATGAGCGCGGAAACCAAAGGCACGCCGCTCGCAACACGGATCATGCCCTTGGTTGCCGATCTTCGCCGGCCCGCAGAGTGCGATCGCGCTGTGAAGACTGCAATCGATCGATTCGACGCCGTCGATATCCTCGTCAACAATGCCGGCCTCACCTTCACCTACATCTGGCCGGATCTTTATCGGCGCGCAGTGCCACCCAAATTTTGGGAGGCAGCCGACGAAGTCATTCAAGACGTTATGGACACAAATTACATAGCTGCCGATCAGATGGCGCGCCGTGTGGCGCCGCGGATGGTCGAGCGAGAATGGGGCCGCATCGTCAACGTCACCACTAAACTGGACACCATGAATAGACCAACTAGCAGCATCTACGGCGCTTCCAAGGCGGCACTGGAAATGGCAACGCAAATCTGGGCCGGCAATATGGTCGGCACTGGCGTGACGATCAATATTGTCAATCCGGGCCGGGGTGCTAACACTCCGGGTATCGCCCGCGAAATGAAGGAGGCGAGTACGGCCGGTCGCATCGACCGATTGGTCGAACCCGAGCAAATGGTGCCGCCGCTTCTCTGGGTGATTTCTGATGCGGCAAACAAGGTGAATGGCTATCGTTTTGACGCCAGTGCCTGGTACCCGAGCTTGCCGCCAGCTGAGGCCGCTCGCCGGGCCGGCCGGTTGGCCGGATTCCAACTGCAGCCGAGCGGCGGACCCGTGTGAATAACGAAAATGCTCGGGACTGCTTTCTAATTTCGCTTAGTCGTTGGCCGGAAACTCCGCCGACAATCGTGCAAACGATATTAGCCGCATGCCGCGGAAAGATGACGCCCACTTGATGTTAATCAAAGACTTTCACAAATGGCCTTACCTAAATCAGAATTAGCTTGCGACACCTGCATGCATCTGAATTTTTCTCTAAAATGTATGATCTTCAGCTTACTCCCGAACAGCTCCAAATTCGTGACACCGTGCGGGATTTCGTTGCCGACGAAGTCAAGCCAATTGCTATTAGACCGGAACGCTTGGAGGCGCCTGAACCTCCGTTACTGATTGAGATTCTCGGCAAGGCGTCCCGGATGGGTTTCCGAACCTTGGCCCTTTCAGAGGAAAACGGCGGCCTTGGTGCCGATAATCTCACGGGATGCATTGTAACCGAGGAATTGGCTGCGGGTGATGCCGATATAGCCGCCATTTTGGTGGAAACATCACGACTAGGCCACTTATTGTTTGATAGGATGATGACACCGGCGCAGCGACTTCGATTCTTACCAAATTTTCTCGCAGACGATCGATATCACCTCGCCCTTGCCGACCACGAACCGGGAACTGAAAATCACGTCGGGGCCAACTATCATCGCCCCTCGCTGGCTGATCAAAGCATTACGACAGAAGCTGTACAAGATGGCCGTGGCAACTGGGTCATCAACGGCGCCAAGAGCAACATACGCAACGCACCCTTGCCAAACTGTTTCTTGTACCGGTCACGTTGCTCCACCAGTCCGGCAGCCGGAAGAAGTCGGCCGCGTTGCTTGTCCCTCACGATTCGCCTGGATTGACCGTAGAGGAGTGTGCGCGGCGCAGCCGGCGTTTACATGGTGCCGTCGGCGATCTGACATTCACAAATTGTCGAATCGCGGCGGACAATTTAATCCAAATCGGCGGCGAGGCGACATTCCAGATTTGCCGACCACAAGAACCCGCACTCGCGTTAGGTGTCGGCCGCGCTGCTTACGAAACAGCGTTAGATTATGCACGCCTACGCGTTCAAGGCGGACGCCCGATCATCGAACATCAGGCGATTGCCATCAAGCTCGCGGAGATTGCAATCAATCTTGAGGTTGCGCGCAGTGCCATCTGGCAAGCGGCATATGCATCAGACCATCCGAACGCCATTTCCGATCGTAGCCTGCCGAACTTGCCGCTTTTGGCCATTAGTAAAGTCTTCAACTCAGAGATAGTCTATCGGGCGACCAAAGATGCTGCGGAGATTTTTTGGCGCAATGGGCGTTATGCGTGACATGCCATTGCAAAAGTATATCCATGATGCGCTTATCTCGCTGCATTCTGGCAATGGCAATAACGACACTAAATTGCAAATAGCAGAAGCTTTGGCGGGCTATCAACGGCCACAACAGTAGTGCGATTTCAACCGTGATGCGACCGCAGTTAAGCTTTCATGTCTGTCGTCGGTTCGCTGCGAGGCACGCCATTCAGAGGCGATAAAAGCCTATGGCGTTATCGTGCAACACACGACGCTGATCTGTCTCGGAATATTCTGAGAGCACCGTACGATATGCAGCCATAAGGTTTGCATAACTGGAGTGCAGTTTCTCCAGCGGAAAATTGCTACCGAAGATGGTCCGCTCAATGCCAAATATCTGAATTGTATCACGGATCGATTGGCGCATATCCTTCAGCGTCCAATCAGGATTGAACATATTTAGCCCAGAAATTTTCACATAGACGTTTGGAAACTCGGCAACAATTGAAAGCGCTGCGCGCCATTGCTCGATCATAGCTGGCGTACGTTCGGTCAGCATTCCAGCATGCACCAGGATAAATCTTGTTTCGGGAAACGCCTTTAATAACTCGCAGGCGTAGACTGCTTGTGCCGGAAATATTTGCAACTCGAAATGCAGATCGTATTTGCTAAGAAAAGCGAAGCCGCGACGGAATTCAGTGCTATTGCACAGATCCGGCCGACTGACATTTTGTCTCAACGGAGCCGAGTCCCAGTGCAAATGATGACGAACGCCACGCAGGTTTGGAAATTCCTTTTGCGTCTTGAGCATAGATCCGACGTCAGGATCCGTCAGGTCTGCTTGGCACACGATTCCGTGCGGAAATCCGTGCACATCCGCAATCCTTTGGAGCCAACGAGTCTCGTCGAGAGCCCGGCTCGGGCCCCAATTCGCAGTCACATGAACTGATTTGACGACGCCATGCGGCGCAACGTCGTGTATCCACTCTTCAATGGGAATGTCACGACGCAAACCGAAGAAATCTCCAATTGCCCGTCGAATTGGTGGATCCCTCAACCAAGCGACATCTTTACGCTGCCAGATATGGTGGTGTGTATCGATAATCGGTCCGTTATAGGAAAGCATTGTGTTTTCTCGCTTGTTAAGACAGTTGCAAAGCAATTTGGCGGACGCCTGATTTCCAATAGTCCTCGATACGCCATTTCAATATATGGGAGCTATAGCTTCGGATATGGATTATCGGCGACCATTACCTCGACAAGAACGGGATGATATTTCGTTGCCGCGAGTCCCTCTCGTAGCGCTGCTTCCAGATTTTGAGGATCACAAATGCTAATGCCCCTCGTATTACATGCCTTAGCAATTTCAGCAAATCTTGGACTCTTGAACGTCGTGCCATAAGTGTGGCCATAAATATTTGCTTGCTGCATGTAGGTCTGGCCGAAAGTACCATTATTCATAACCACCATTAAAATATTTGCACCGTACTCTGCAGCGGTGGGAAGATCGCCAATCGTCATCAAAAAAGCACCATCGCCAGCAAGCGCGACAACGTCGCGGTGAGGAAATTCGAGTTTGGCAACTATTGCCGTTGGCAATGCGTAGCTCATCGCATTCCATACACCCGACTGCATGAATGATTCTGGGCTGGTAATGTGGCGGTGCCTTCGCGCCCACATCTGACAACTTCCGACATCGCTTGCAACTACCGCGGTGTCGTCGAGAACCGCGTTCAGACTTTCCATTAAAAGGCCAGGGTGAATTGGCTTATCATTTTTATAGGGTTCATTTTGTGCAGCGAGCTTGCGACGAATGGCGTGCTTCCCCTCAGCTAATTTATTGATCAAAGCTTCATTCCGGGGCTGCTGATATGTTCCAAGGTGTTCGAGTAACGCACGAAGAAATAATTTTGGATCTGCAACCCGCTGATATGTTCCCTGGTAGCGAGAGTTGGAGCAGTCATCGAAACCGATCACTATCCGTTTCACGTCTGGCGCGATCTTGGAGAGGGTCGCTATCTCAGCCGTACCCATGCGCATGCCTACACAAATCATTAGATCTGCGCCCTTAAGTACTTCCGCACACAGAGGGTGCGGTTGGAAGTCCGATATATAACCGGCCGAGAGAGGGTGACGTTCTGAAATTACACCAATTGAGTCCTGGGCGAATATTACAGCAGCCTGGAGTTTCTCTGATAATGTTGCCAGTTCCTGCGTTGCACCTTGCCGGATGACTCCTTTACCGGCCGCTAGGACCGGAGATTTTGCCGCCTTGATTGCTTGCACGAACAGATCGACATCCTGCGTCTCAGGACTTATGGCGACGCGAGGAATCGATTTGTAAGCAGGTAATGCAACAGGCGCTTCCTGCAAAATATGCTCACTGTAATCTGAGACTCGCGGTAACTCGACATGCACCGGCCCCGGCCGCCCGCTTCGAGCGATGTGAAAGGCCTCGGCCATGATCTCCGGAATATCGACAAGGCGCTCGACTCGCGTAGTCCATTTTGTGATTGGTTTGAACATTTCGTTGACGAACCCGGGATCGTCAACACCGTGAAAGCACTCAAGTTCGGCTTTAAGCGGCACCGCGCCGCTTATATGCACTAATGGCGACGCCGCGCCATATGCCTGGGCCACACCCGCCATAGAGTTTACAGAGCCCGGGCCAGCGGTGACGATACACACGCCAGGCTGGCCAGCGAGCCGCCCGTGAGCGTCCGCCATGAGTGAGACGTTTGGCTCCATTTTACAGGTGACGAGTTGAATCGAGTTAACGCGACTTAGCGCATCATAAATCGGATGAATGTGCGATCCAGGAACGCTGTAAACGCGCTCAACTCCTTCCTGCTGTAGCGCCTCTACAACTGCCTCACCGGCATGCATCGCTGAACACTCGGTGCTCACGAATAATCTCCCTCAAAAAATACCATTGCCCAAATCATAATCGGCTCTCATCATATTAGATTGCACCAATTGAGTCGGCGTGGGCTAATAGCTGCGTGCTGAAATGAGGAATGGCACCCCGAGCCTCACACAGCCGCCGTTTCTTGTTCCCTATACAAGTTCTTTTTCGCCGCTCGAATTAGGACAGCGTCGCCCCTATTTGATTTTTAATCCTGCCTGCTCAATCACCTGTTTGTACAGTGGAACTTCGCGAGCGATGCGAGCACGAAAAGCGTCCGGGCCTTCGGCAACGACGGGCAGGCCAATTTTCGCATATTTTTCACGAATATCGTCGCGAGCAAGTATTGCTCCAATCGTTCGCGCTAGCTGGTCAACGATTGGCTTTGGCGTTCCAGCTGGTGCTAAAATTCCCGCCCAGTTATCGGACTCCGCATTTTTGATTCCGAGCTCGTCGAGAGTAGGAACGCTAGGCAAATCTGGCCAACGTTGTTTAGACGTTACTGCAAGAGGGCGCACTTTACTGCCGTTCAGGAGACTGCTAACCGAACCGTAGTTGGCCACGTACATATCGACTTGACCGGCCAAGACGGCCGTCATGGCCGGACCAGCACCGGCATACGGGATATGCAACATATCGATCCCGGTTTTTGCCTTGAGAAGTTCGCCGGAAAGCTGAGGCGTAGTGCCAATGCCGGGACTCGTCCAATTAGTTTTGCCGGGGTTAGCCTTTGCGGAGGCAATAAACTCCTGCATTGTCCGAATTTTTGAATCCGCCGGAACAGTAAAGACATTCGGCGATGCTCCAATCGCCATGACCGGGGCAAAATCCTTGAACGGATCGTACGCGATATGCGCGTAAAGGCTCGGATCAACCACGAACGAGCTTGAACATGCGAGCAAAGTGTATCCGTCTGCTGGCGCGCGAGCTACCACGGCGATGCCGATCGAGCCTCCAGCTCCGCCACGGTTTTCGATAATTACCGGCTTGCCGAGCGCTTGGCTCAGTTCGGTGCTGATCAATCGCACCTGGACGTCTGTGCCGCCACCAGCCGGAAAGCAAACGATTATCGTGATAGGGCGATCCGGGTACGTTGCGTGCGCGTTTCCAACCATAAACGAGGCGCATGCCGCAATCACAAGAAGTGTCGTAATCAGTCGGGCAATGCAGAACTCTTTCCACGCCGATTTGAACATGGACTTCCTCAAGGGATTTTTTTGCCGCGCCGATTGCAAATGCAGGCGCCCCCCGACTCTGCAAGACCCTATATTGACTTCCTTTGGCAGTCAATATCATATATCATATTTTGAATCGGCAAAGTTTTCGCTGCGCAACGCGATCGCGCTGAGATCATAAAGTCATGCTAATCTACGATGAATATTTGACGCCCGGTTCTCTGGCTGAGGCTTTCGCCGCAATGAACCGCCACAGCGGCGCCTACCGGATCGTCGCTGGCTGTACCGACACATTGCCCTGGGCGCGACAAGGTCGAGCAGGCGACGTAAAGATTCCAGTGTTAATCGATGTTGCGAAGATTCCGGAATTGCGTGAAGTAAGCATTGATGACCGCCGGGTGAGGCTCGGCGCGGCGACGCCAATCCAACATTTTCTCGATAACGCTGCCCTTGCTCGCTCTCTGCCTTGCATGCCGCGCTGCGCCGTGTGGTTTGCGGATGAGCAGGTTCGCGCGCAGGCGACAATTGGCGGCAACATTGTCAACGCTTCTCCGGCAGCAGATGTGACACCAGCGTTGATGGCTTGTGATGCAGAAGTTGAGGTGGCAACAAGCTCAAATGGCGTGATCTTACGCCGACGAATGAAGCTGGACCAGTTCGTAATAGGACCGAAGCGGACTGCGCTTGAAAAGGATGAACTGTTGGTCGCTATCGAATGCGACGCTCTGCCACATTACGGTGGTAGCTTCGAAAAGGTTGGTCACAGACGCGCGCTGGTTATTTCCATAGTCTGCCTTGCGACTTCGGTTAAGCTCAATGTGCAACGCGATCGCTTCGAGGATGTGCGGCTTGCGGTTGGTGGCGTGGGACCAGTTCCACGTCGCCTCACCGACGTGGAAACGGTGTTGTGTGCCGGACCGCTCAATGCCGCGCGCCTCGAGAAGGCTAGCGAGATGTCAGTCTCGTATGTCGCCTCGCGTACCCGCCAGGTTTATCGACGCGAGGTCGTGCGCGGCTTTGTGTTGCGTGGGCTGATCAGTGCCGCCCGTCGCGCCGGTGCAGGCTACGATGCGATCCCACTGGAGCTTGAGACCGCCTATGCTTGATATTCGATTCGAGGCGATCATTAATGGACGGAAGATCTGTCGGAACGTAAATCCTCAACAGCGTTTGATTGATTTTCTCCGCAACGATCTCGACCTTACCGGCAGCAAGGAAAGCTGCGGTGGTGGCGAATGCGGTAGTTGTTCAGTGTTCGTCGATGGTGTGTTGATGAAGTCATGCCTTCTGCCGGTGCTGAAGGTACAAGGGTCCCAAATCGAGACCATCGAAGCGGTCACAAAGACTGGCGAATTAAATGTGCTGCAAAAGGCCTTCTACAAAGCGGGCGCCAGCCAATGTGGCTATTGCATTCCCGGCATGGTAATGGCGGCGACCGCTGCGCTGCGGGCTAATCCATTCGCCGATCGAGAGGAGATCAAAGAGCGGCTCGGCGGGAATATCTGCCGCTGCACCGGCTATCAAAAAATTTTTGATGCAATCGAAATGGCACGCGACGTTCAAAACGGGCAACTGTCAACGAGTATATTTGACGCCGTGGATGCCGAGGAGGGTGATTATGTCGGTAAGAGGGTAAGCGCCGTCGATGCCGAAGGAAAGGTCGCCGGCCGTGTCAAATATGCTGGCGACATGACCATGCCTGGAATGCTTTATGTGCAGGTCCTGCGCTCTCCGCATCCGCATGCGCGTATCATCTCAATTGATGTGACAGCGGCCGAAGCAATGGAAGGTGTTGTAGGTGTTATTACGAGTGCCGATGTTCCGGGCGTGGATGGGTTCGGCGTCCTCATTAACGATCAGCCAGTAATGGCACGCGACAAAGTTCGCTATATAGGTGAGGCGGTGGCGGCGGTTGCAGCAGAAGATGAACTTACCGCCAAGCGCGCGTGCTCAGCAATTAATGTGGTTTACGAGCAACTCCCATCGGTTTTCGACCCGCACGAGGCAATGCGGTCTGGCGCGCCTACACTGCACGAACACGCCCGCGATAACGTCACTGAACATGTTCCGATTCGGGTCGGCAATGTCGAAAAAGGTTTCAGCGAATCCGAACTCATCGTGGAGCAGGACTATTCAACGCAACCTATCGAGCATGCTTATCTTGAGACGGAGGCCGGGCTTTCATATGTCGACCACGACGGTGTGATCACAGTTATATCGCCCGACCAAAACATCACACACCACCGGCAGATGCTGGCGCGGATCATCGGCAAGCCCATCAGCAAGGTTCGTTTTATTATGAGCCCGGTCGGCGGCGGTTTCGGCGGGAAAACCGATATGATCTACCAGGGCATGTTAGCGCTGTTGGCAATGAAGACCCGTCGCCCGGTACGTCTCGTGTATACGCGCGAGGAATCAATCATTTCTACGGCTAAGCGACATCCGTCGCGGACGAAGCTTCGCATGGGCCTAATGCGTAACGGCCGTATTCGGGCAATGGAAATGACCATGGTTTGCGATGGGGGAGCCTATCACTTGTCTACGGCAAATGTCGTGAAAAAGGCGGCAGTCTTGGCTGGCGGTCCCTATCTAATTCCCAATCTTAAGATCGACACATATGGCGTTTACACCAATAATACTCCATCGGGCGCTTTCCGCTCTTTCGGCGCGCTGCAGGCGGCATTTGCCACGGAATCTCATCTCGACATTTGTGCGGAAAAGCTCGGTCTCGATCCATTCGAGATTCGCCGCATCAATGCTATGCAAGACGGGGCAATTACTCATACCCGGCAGAAACTTGACTCGGTGAGCTTTTCCCGTGTGCTGGATGCGACCGAAAAAGGTTCGGGTTGGGAACCTGGTGCGCCAAGCTCACGCGGCGACCGGCGACGAGATCTAAATCGCAACGACATTCGCCCAGCCTGTACTCTGGGCGCGCGTTTTTCAACAGCAAAGGGGCAGCCGGCTCAGTGATGAAAACCCCTTTCGATTGGCCGCATGTGAAGGATCGCGGCATGGCTAAGTCAGATGCTGCAGCCATATATTGAGCAAATGCGGACGCGCGAACCGCCGTCATCGCGACCTGACCTCAATATACGGCGGCGACTGCAATCATACGAGGGCTGATCTGATGGCACGCAAGCGCGGACGAGGAATAGCTGCCTGCTGGTATGGTATCGCTCGCAACGTACCAGCCGATCGGGCGGCTGCTTGGACGGAGATCGATGATGGCGGTAGCGTTAAGGTGGTCACCGGAGTAACTGAAATTGGCGCAGGTATTCTCACCGTCGTCGCACAAATAGCGGCCCAAGAAATTGGTGTAAAACCTGCGGATGTTGTTATTGGGGATAACGACACTGCACACGCACCCGGACCAAAGCATGCGGGGGGGAGCCGACAAACTTACATGGTTGGAAATGCCGTCGCCCTCGCTTCACGCGAGGCTCGAAAACGCCTCACCGAGGTTATAGCCAAGGTCTGGGATGTGGATGAAACGCTTATCAAGACCGGCAATGGTGAAGTTTGGGCCGAACGGACCAATTACCGCATCTCGATGGGTGAGGCGGCTGATATCGCTAAAAAGCGCGGGGTAGTCCTTGTGGGCTCGGCGACGTTCGGTACTGAACCGGCAGCTAAACTTGACCCGGTTGATGGTTCCGGCCGGCCTTGGCAGGCTTACGTATTCGGATGCCAGGTCGCGGAAGTCGAAGTCGATACTCTCACGGGAGAGGTGCAAGTACTCGGCATCTGGGCGGCGCATGATGTTGGTCGTGCGGTCAACCCTCAAGGCATCGAAGGACAGATTGAAGGCGGCATCGTGCAGGCACTTGGTCAGGCTCTAATGGAGGACTATAAGCTCGAAAGCGGCCGGACCAGTACGTCTGATTTCACCAGATATATTCTACCGACCTCGCTCGACGTGCCACACGTTAATTCAATCATAATTGAAGATCCTGATCCGATAGGTCCGCTTGGGGTCAAAGGTGTTGGTGAGTTGTCTCTAGTGCCAACCGTTCCCGCTATTATGAATGCTATCTACGATGCGGTCGGAGTGCGAATTACCGACCTGCCAGCGACGCCGGAAAAGGTTCTTTTGGCAATCCGGGGCAGGGAACAGCAAGCGAAGCGCTTGGCCGTACCAACCAACTAATCCGTGCACATTTGTTCCAATGGAAACTTATTAAATGATTGACCCGATTAAAGTCATAACAACTGTCGCTATGCGAGGAGCGTTTGAAAAGTTAGTACCTGAGTTTACTAAAGCGACCGGTTGGAAAGTTATTTTCGAATTTGCGCCGCCACAGCCGGCTGCACAACGCATTCGCGACGGCGAGACAGCTGATATCGTAATTTCAACTCCTGAATCGATCGACGGTCTTATTGAGCGGGGGTTAATCGCGCCCGGCTCAAACCGCATTTTGGCATCGATGATTATGGGACTCGCTGTGGGGATAAATGAGGCGAAGCCGGATATCGCAACGGTTGATCAGTTCAAGCAGGCATTGTTAGATGCAAAGTCAATCATTCACGCGAACCCAGAGACTGGCAGCCCGAGTGCTGCGCATTTCCTTAAAATTGTTGCGCAACTCGGTATCGCGGATGAGATTAAACGGAAGACAATTGTGCGTTCAGGGGTTGTCGCCCATGCCGTGGCGAGCGGTGAATGCGCTATGGCAGTTCAGCAATTGGCGGAGTTAATGCTGGTTGAGGATGTTTGCGTGCTGGGCCCGTTTCCAGCCGAGTTGCAAAACATTATGCCGCTTTCAGCTGGGATCCACGCGAAGTCAACCAAAATGCGTCCAGCTAAAGCATTGATGGATTTCGTCGGCTCTCCACAAGCAAAGGCTGTCATCGCGGAAAGTGGGCTTTTGATCGTTAATTCATGATCTGTATGAATTTTATGGCCGATAAAACCGATCGCTTCGGCGCCGAATAACTGCCTTGACATCCCACCAACCTGAATATCATATATTATATCGTGCTGGTAAGAACGGTCTGAAGGGCGAGACCATGAAACAGCCGACCCGTGTGGCGCTTGCGGCTGTTATATTCTTTGCTGCCTTGGCGGCGCTGCCGCGTAATGCTCGTACAGTAGAGGCCACCTCGGCATTTCCATCGCGCCCCATCATGGCCATCGTCCCATTCTCAGCGGGCGGCCCAACTGATACATTGATACGCGTTCTGAGCGAACACGTCGCCTCGTCCCTTGGTCAGCCTTTAATTATTGAAGACATAACTGGTGCGACTGGAACTATTGCGGTCGGTCGGGTCATCGCAGCCGCGCCAGATGGTTATACGCTTAGTATCGGCAACGTCGCGACGCACGTATACAACGCTGCGACGTTTCATCTTAGGTATGATCTATTAAAGGATCTCGCACCTGTAGCTTTGCTTCCGAGCAGTTCGTTTATTTTGGTATCTAGAAATGATGCGCCGGCGAAGAATCTAGATGAACTTATTAAATGGATAAAAGCCAATCCCGATAAGGTGACGTTGGGAACGCCAGGTGTCGGTTCGGTGTCACACGTTGCCGCGCTTCTGTTCCAGAATTTAACCAACACGCAACTGAAATTCATTCCGTATCGGGGCGCGGCGCCAGCAATGCAAGATCTTTTAGGTGGCCATATTGACTTAATGATAGATACTGCATTGAATTCCTTACCGCAAATTAGCAAAGGTACCATTAAAGCTTACGCGGTAGCCGCTGAGAGGCGGCTGAATTCAGCACCTGAAATCCCAACTGTCGATGAGGCGGGCCTTCCTGGATTCTATGCCGGAGTTTGGAATGGGATTTGGGCACCCAAAGACACGCCTCCAGGCGTCATTTTGAAGATTAACCGCGCGGTCAACGCTGCATTGGATGATCCGACAGTACGTCGCCGGCTCGCCGAATTGGGGATGGAGTTGCCACCGCAGGGTCAACGAACTCCAGAGGCGCTTGGAAACTTTCAGCGAGCCGAGGCGAAAAAATGGTGGCCTATTATTAAGGCGGCTCACATCATTAATGACTGATGATCTATCTTAAGTACGAGAAAAGTCCGCCGTTAATTCCGCCGACGCACCCAATTTGCTGAGGGCAAGGCGTGCCGGCCGAGAGAGGTGCTCTCGAATAATCGATTTGATTTTATCGTAATCGCGCCTTCGCAATGCTTGCACTATGTCATAATGTTCTTTCTGCACATGTTTTACCTGGTCGGGGTCTTCGTTATACAACCTCGCGTAAGGGCGCATTTGACCTCGTAAGCCAACAATCATTTGTGTCAAACGTGGCAGTTGCGACAGCGAATATAACTCTTCATGAAAGCGCTCATGTAACGAGCGCCACACATCGTTTCGCCGCGTCGCGTCCATCTTGCGTAAAATCGAATCGAGGCCCTGGAGGGATTTCTCGCTTCTAAGGCGCGCTGCTTCTGTAGTCGCGAGCGTTTCTAAAGGCAGGCGAACAAGGAACAATTCGCGCAGTTCGGCGGCCGACAATTCACGAACAACCACGCCGCGATTGGGTTGAAATTCCACCAACCCTTCGGCTTCTAACCGACGCAATGCCTCTCTTATGGGTATAGCGCTTACGTTGAGCCGCTTAGCCAAATCGGTGATATTAAGCCGCGAGCCAGGGCCGTACTCGCCGTCGAAGATGCTGCCGTCGTAAATGCTTTTGCGTAGCTTCGATGCCACGATTTGGGTGAGGCTGCGATATTCTCCTTCCGAACTAGAAAGACGGTCGTCTTCCAAGGACGATGGTGCCTTGCGGGGTCGCGGATTCGAAGTGACAAGCATGGATGGCTCATTGATTTCACTATGATGTCTTTTCATGTGCCGCAGTCGCTCGCTATCAACCAAGAACTGTTCAACATTTTCACACGGTCGGCGTGATGTGCATTCCACGTTTGTCGTGTCACTCCGTGCAGCGGGTGTGACCGTTTCGTGGATGGACACGCTATCGACAATTTCATGAGCCGTACATGAGTACCGCGAGCCTAGCTGGAATTCATCCGGATCACAGGGGATTTAGGACGAATCGGCGACGTGGTTAGATATTATATATGATTTTGGCGTCATTTGGCGAACTCTGTCCAGCATTTTTGATCAACCGTAAAAAGGCCGTTGACTAACAATCGTTCTATAAAATATATAATATATAATAGCCGTATGGATGAGGGCGACAACGGCGCGATGCGGCATCCGGCCCCGTTTGAGCACCGAGGTGATGACATGTCTGAATTTGGGATGATGGGAGTCGATTGGGAGGAACGGGTTAATTTCGATCGCCTGCGCCGCGAGCGGTTGCAGAAAGCGCAAAAAGCGATGGAAAGTGCAGGGCTTGATGCGCTGTTTGTGTTCGCCCTCGAGGACGTGCGTTACTTGACCGGCTTTCGCTCACATCTCGGTCCAACGACGATCCTGGGGCTCGCCGCAGCGGTACTACCGCGGGGCGGAGATCCGATCTTGTGTACGCTTGATATGGCGCATGCCCGCGCGCGCATGCCTTGGCTTAAGCCAGAAAACATCCTCGGCCGCCCCTTTATCCGGACCGAAGGCGGTACCAAAAAGTGGGCCGAGGAAATCAAAGGAAAAATCGGAAAACTGGCGGAGGGGAAAATCGGCGTTGATTTGTTGTCCTTCGGCCTATCGCAGTGGCTGCCAAAGTGTTTCCCCAAAGCCCAATTTGTCGATGGCAAAGAAGTTCTCAGTCTGGCCAAGGTCATCAAAACCCAGGACGAGATCGAATGCCAAAAAATCGTGACTATGATTACGGAAGCGGGCTTCCAAGCGCTACTGGATAATCTGAAGCCTGGCGTAAAGGAATGCGAACTGCTGTCGCTGGCATGGCAAAAGTTTACCGAACTGGGCAGCGAATGGAGTCAATGTTCCAATATTGTCTGTTCTGGTCCCTATACCGCACCCTATCGTCGCTTCACCTCGGACCGGGTGATCCGTGAAGGTGATTGCGTGGTCGTGGACATCGGCGCCTGTTTCAACGGATATTGGGGAGACTTCACCCGGACGTTTCTATGCGGCAACGTCAGGCCTACCAAAGAGCAGATCGATCTCCACCAAGAAGCCTACAACACGCTATTCAATGCGTGTGCCGAGGCGGTCGTTGGCAAGACAAATGGTGACATCGGCAAGCACCTGAATAATCCGCAGACTAATCCCAATTCCGATGATATGTCGGGTGGACACGGTGCCGGTGTTAACCCGTGGGAGGCACCTTGGGTCGCTAATCTTAGCCCGGACGCTATTGTCCCGCTGCAGCGCGATATGCTTTTCAGCATTGAGCCCTATGCCGGAAGGGTCGGCGTCGGTGGATTCCGATTGGAGAACCAGGTTTTCGTCGGCGACAAGGCGCCGGACATATTCACCACTATGAGCTTTGATGAGCGCTTGTTGCGGGACGTTCATCCACTCGACAAAAGTACGGGAAGGAAAATCTATCGTTCAGAATGGGCGCATTAGAAAAGCGTCATTTTGACTAAAGGCGATCGGCAAATTGGACCCGACGCCAGAGTGGGGTCTGGATGACCAGCATACCGACAGTCGCGGCGTATGGACACCTGTTCCCTAATCTTGACATCGAGCGGGCGGTGCTGAGTAACGCCGGTATGCAACTCGTAGACGCTAACCGGTGCGATGACGACGAGCTTTCCGCGCTGGGCGCCCAAGGCATTCTCCTCGGGGCCTTTCAAAAACTAGACCGGGGGCGGCTCACACGACTTAGCGAATGCAAAGGCATAGTGCGGGTTGGTATTGGGGTCGACAACATCGATCTCCAAGCGGCAAAACAAGCACACATTATTGTTTGCAACGTCCCGGATTATTGCATTGAAGAGGTAGCCGTTCATGTACTCGCGTGCAGCTTAGCGCTCATGCGTGGGATCAGCTACTGGGATCGATCTGTGCGGTCAGGCACTTGGCGAGGAAAACATCCCCCTTCGCTTCGGCGACCCTCCACCTCGACCCTTGGAATCATCGGGTTTGGTCAAATTGGCAAAATTCTTGAAGACAGAGCGAATAGAATTTTTGGTTCAATTAAAATTTATGATCCATGGTACAAGCATGGGTCTCACGCTGTGGGCCCAAACACCCAATTTGTTTCACAATTGGACGAGTTGCTTCGTCAAGCGGATGTCGCGTCAGTTCACGTGCCGCTAACGCCCGATACCAAGGACATGTTGGGCGAGGCGCAGTTGCGCAATATGAAAACTGGCGCATTCGTTATAAATGCGAGCCGTGGCGGTATAATCAACGTATCCGCGTTACTGCGCTTAATACGTGATGGACGCATCGCCGGGGCGGCCCTCGACACGTTTACGACTGAACCGCTGCCAAGTGACGATGAGCTTTTAGGCGAAGACCGCATCTTATTGTCCCCACATATTGCCTGGAAATCACAGGAAGCCGAGACCGAATTGCGGCGTGGCTCGGCGGAAGAAATGGTGCGCATCCTGACCGGCAGGACGCCGCGCTCGGAGATCAAAATCTAGCGCAACATCGCCGAACTTGGCGATGTGACCAAGTATTGGGAGCTTTCGACGCAGTGCAAGTACAGGCCGCCACACCCAGGCGAACAGCACTCGTGACAGGCGCTTCTTACGGGATTGGTGCCGCGATCGCGTTGGACTTAGCCAACGATGGATTTGATTTAGCCATATCGGCGACCAACGTCAGAAACCTTGAGGATACCGCAGCAAAGGTTGCAGCAGCGGGCGCACGTGTCGTTCCGTTGGCGCTCGATCTCCGTTCACTCGATAGCATTAAGCAGGCGACGGATAAGGCAATTGATGCATTCGATCGGCTGGATTTATTGGTGAATAATGCTGGCACTCCGTTTCGCAAGGCGGCGCTCGAAATTACGCTCGACGAGTGGAATTCGGTAATCAACACAAACATTACCGGGACCTTTTTCGTCTGCCAAAGCATAGCACGTCATTTCGTTTCGCACGGCTTGCCGGGCTGCATCATTAATCTTGCTTCGACTCACGGTGTGGTCGGCTTTGCGGGTGTTGCGGCCTATGGGATTTCCAAGGCGGCGATCATTCACCTGACAAAAACCTTGGCGGTTGAATGGGCTGAACACGGCATTCGTGTAAATGCGATCGCGCCAGGTACCGTTGACACCCCGTCGCGTGCAGCAACTCTAGCTGACCCGCAGTTCAGACAAAACATTCTGAGCCGGGTACCTCTTCACCGTTTCGGCACAGTTGAAGAAATGGCGTCTGCGGTGCGCTACCTGGCCAGCTCTGCGGCTACCTACATCACGGGACAAACATTGGTACTCGATGGTGGTGTCACAGCCTGCGGGGCGCGGGGCAGCGGACCAAAATAGAAGAGCTTTTGCGAAATACAGGAGAGGATGATGCTGAAGGAATATGAGGCGCGCAGCAAACTCGGAACACCTGGGCGGTCTGATCTCGGGCTCATGGGAGTCGACTGGGAAGAACGCATCAACTTCGACCGTATGCGGCGAAAGCGGCTACAGCGGATTCAAGACACGCTCGCCAAAACCGATGTTGACATGTTGTTCATATTTCGCACCGAGGACGCACGCTATAGCGTTGGCTTCCGTCATCATCTTGGACCTGCGTTTATCATCGGCAACGCGACCGTCGTAATCGCTAAAAACAACGATCCTATTCTATTTACACAGGATTACCCTCAAGCGCGCATCACGATGCCCTGGCTTACTGAAGACCAACTGCAACCACGCGCCAATTTTCGTGAAGGAGTGGAAGCGGCGCAGGTCTGGGCTGATCGCCTCAAGGGTCTGCTTGGAGATCAGCTTAAGAACAAGAAAATTGGTGTCGACGTTTGGACCCCGGGCATGGCCAAAGTCTTTCACAGCGTATTTCCGACGTGCGAATTCGTCGACGGCTATCCGATCATGTTGGATGCCAAACGCATTAAAACAGTCGACGAAATCGAGTGTCTCAAAGCTGCCAACAGCATTACCGAGGCAGCTATGGACGCGGCCATTCGGTCAATTCGCCCCGGAATCCGTGAATGCGAGGTGCTCGCCATCGCGTGGCAGACGATGACAGCGTTAGGCAGCGAATGGACTCAGTGCGCCAATATTGTCGCGTCGGGGCCTTATACTGCCCCCTATCGACGCTTCACCTCGGATCGCATCATTCGATTGGGTGATCTTGTTATATTGGATATCGGTGCGTGTTTTGCCGGGTATTATGGGGATTTTACCCGCACGGTATTGTGTGGGGATATTATGCCCACGCGACGCCAGCGCGAGCTGTTTCAGGGAACCTATAATGCCTTATTCAACGCCTGCGCAGAATGCCGCCCTGGAAAGACAACTGCCGACGTTTATCGGGCCGCGCAGCCCTATGTTCTGACGGACATGCTTGGCCATGGTGCCGGTACAAATCCGTGGGAAAGCCCTCATTTCAGTCTGATGTCGGAAAAGACGCCGTTTGCTCTCGTGGCTGGCATTGCGATCAACCTCGAGCCGTACGGCGGCGAGGTTGGAGTCGGTGGATTCCGTTTAGAGAACAACCTCATCACTACTGAAGGCGACCCGGACATTTACACGACCTATCCATATGACGAGCGGTTTCTTGATGACGTCCATCCACTAGATCGTACCACAGGCAGAACAAGCGAAAGACTTTACGAAAAGGTTCGCAATCGCTGACCCGCATTACGTTTCAATAGTGGTCACTTCGCAATGGACATGGGGCAAAATATAACGGCTAATGCGGCTGGCTTGGAGGAGAGACCAAGCAGGCAGCGGGCTTTGAGTGGATTGCACGCATTGTTCACGCCGCAGATTTTTCTGCCTGGTCTGGCAGTCTTCATCGGAGTGGTTTTGGTAGCAGGCCCGTTCGTGGCGACGGTTGTGCGAAGCATGATCGCCGGGCCGTCAGATTCCTTATCTTTCCAGAATTTCGTGACGTTGTTCACCGACGTGCGCTTTCGTGCGGCTGTGGTCCACACTTTGCTAACAGGTACGGGGGCCACCATTCTGAGCTGCAGCTTCGCGCTCGGTCTCGCCTGGATCGTTGCGCGCACGGATACGCCCGGCAGAGAATGGTTCGATATACTTAATGTCGTACCATTTTTCCTATCGCCTTACGTCGGTGCAATGAGCTGGATTGGCCTTGCCTCGCCCAACGAGGGACTACTCAATCATCTCATAAGTTACCTTTTTGGACCCGATGATTTCTTCAACATCTATTCATTATGGGGCGTCACCTGGGTGCTATCCCTTTTCTACACACCGTATGTGTACCTCTTCATCATTGGACCGATGCGTCATATGGATCCTGCACTCGAAGATGCGGCAAGGGTCCATGGTGCTGGATTTTTGTTGACTACCCGTTACGTCACTGCGCCGCTGATGACGCCAGCCCTTTTGTCCGGCGCGCTGATCGTATTCGTCACTAGTTCTGGCCTCTTCGATGTACCCCTCGCATTGGCCGCACCACAGGCCATCCATACCGTCCCAACCCGCGTATTCGCACTCGTGCAATATCCAGCAGATTACGGACAGGCTGCAGCCGTTGGCCTAGTCGTAATGACCGTTACTGTGATGTTTAGCATGGTGCAGCGCAGCTATATGAAGCGGCGCAGTTTCACGACAGTCTCGGGCAAAGGTTACCGCCCACGCATCTTCCGTCTCGGAAAATGGCGGGTAGCAGCGGTAATATTCGAGATTTTTTATATCGGTAGCGGCGTCGTATTGCCGATGTTCGTTCTTGTCTTGGTGTCGCTTTCACGGCTTTGGACGGGCTGGCCCGATCTGAAACAAATGACACTCAGCAATTATGACGAAATCCTCTTTCATAACGATCTTGCCCGTCAGGCAATTGTAAACAGCCTAGTCATCGCAGTGCTTGGTGCGACGATCGGCGTTGTACTCGGGTTTCTTCAATCGCATTACTTACATCGCGGGAAGAGCCGATTTCAGCCTGTGTTGGACGCGGTCCTGTCGTTACCGCTCGGCATTCCAGGCATTATTGTTGGGCTCGGAATGTTGATTTTGTTAATCCGCACTCCTCTCTATTCCACACTGTGGATCATCTTAATCGCGTACCTGGCCAGGTTCTTTCCGTTCGTCATGCGCAGCATCTCCGCCATGCTCCTTTCGATCAGCCAAGATCTCGAGGAGAGCGCTCGTGCAAGCGGCGCTACCTGGTTGCAAACGATGGGTGCTGTATTGCTGCCGCTAATTAAGCCCGCGTTAGTGGCGGGATGGCTGATGTTGTTTGTAATTTTCATTCGCGAGCTCGGGTCAACGATTCTTCTTTACGCTCAGGGGACAGAGACAATTAGCGTAGCAATGATCGCACTGGGTGAACGAGATTTTGCGCTCGTTGCCACGTTGGCGGTTGTGCAAGCAGTGATGCTTGGCACGGCGTTTGTGTTGTCGCAGTGGACCAAACGCCCAACAATGGAAAATTAAATGCTCACAGTCGGCGCAATGACCGATCATGCTGCGCGCCCCGAAGGGAACGGGAACCCGTATGTTCGGGTCACCGAAATTCACAAATCGTTTGGACCCGTGGCAGCGCTGCAGGGTATCAATTTTGATGTCCCGCTCGGGAGTACCGTTTCTCTGCTTGGACCTAGCGGCTGCGGCAAAACTACAATGCTGAGATCAATTGCCGGCCTTGAGACTCCGAATGCGGGCCGTATCAGCATTGGCAACGCGGTCGTTTTTGACAATAAACAGATGATCAACCTGCCGTCGGAACGACGAAAAATAGGCATGGTTTTCCAGTCATATGCAGTGTGGCCGCATATGACCGTCGGGCAAAATGTCGGGTTCCCCCTTAAGATTAGACGGACGCCCGCAAAAGAGATTGAGGCCAGGGTCATTGAGGTTTTGAGCTTAGTAGGACTTGCCGGTTACGCAGAGCGTCCGGCGACCAACTTGAGTGGCGGACAGCAGCAACGCGTGGCGCTCGCGCGAGCGATCGTGCACGAGCCGCGCTTGGTGCTCTTTGATGAGCCATTGTCAAATTTGGACGCAAAGCTCCGCGAGCAAATGCGGACTGAGCTTAAATTGCTGCAAAATCGACTTGGCTTTACCGCAATTTATGTCACCCACGATCAGGAAGAGGCCCTGGCCTTGTCCGATTCAGTAATCGTCATGAATCATGGGCGGGTCGAAGCAATGGCATCCCCACGCGAGCTTTTTAACAATCCACCAACACCGTTTGTTGCAAACTTCGTGGGCTTCGACAATCTCTACGATGCAAAGGTCGAGGCCGTTGGAGGCCGCGGTGGGAGCGAGACGAAGCACGGGCGAGCGCTGGATCAGGCTATTACGGTATCGGTCGCAGGGGCGAGTTTGCAGTGCTACTGGCAAGGCGGCACGTCGCCGTCGCCTGGGATGCCGGTAACGCTCGCATTTCGGAGCGAACGCGTAGGCCTTCTGCTGGCGAAAGCCGGTGAGCATATCCCCGGTCCAAACCATTACGAGGGTACCGTCGAGGCGTGCGTTTACCTTGGAAAATCGCTCGACTGCATTGTGACAACCAATGCTTTTCGCCTCCACGCGATTGGACCGGGCGATGCGGAGATCGCGCGCGGTGACCGCGTCATCGTAAACATTGATCCAAGAGATTGCATCGTGTTCAGACGCGAAAGCGCCTAGGCCGGTGCCGAACGGAACGTAGACCCGGAATTCACAATACCAAGGAGGAGGTCATGAAAATAAAAAGCTTGATAACGATACTGACAGCGATATTTGCAATCTGTGCATCAGCCGTTATGGCCGCCGCCGAGCCGCAAGCTCTGCAGGATGTCGACGCCGCTCACAAAGATGAAATACGTGCTTTAATCGCGGCGGCGGAAAAAGAAGGTAGCGTGAGCTATTGGGACACCATCATACAGTCGGATACCAATGCCAAACTCGTGGCGGCTTTTCGCGAGTATTACGGTTTGCCCGCCGGATTTACGGTGAACTACAGTTTGGCGAGTACAAGCGGATTAGTGACTCGAGTTGAACAAGAACTCGCCGCCGGGCGAGTGACCATGGATGTTGCTGCCGTGGCGTCGCTGCCGTGGATTTACGCGAAGATCCAAGCCGGCCAAATCATGCATTATGAGTCGCCACAATATCACTTTTACAAGATGGCCTTCGACAAGGGTCTCGGTAAAGACGGCTACTTTGCCTTCAATGGCGCATACGTCTTCGTCCCAATGTGGAATTCCGAAAAACTGGATTTCAAGGGACAGTCTTGGAAAAATGTAGTCGGTTCTGTCGGCCCTGGTCGGATGATCATGGGAGACGCGGGAAAATCAGAAACGTACCTCGCCACATATATGGGGCTTCGGACGGTCTTTGGTACAGACTTTTTCAAAGACCTAGCCAATATGAAGCCCGTGCTTCTGGTCCGCTCTGAGCAAATCGCGCGTCAGCTCGTCACAGGACAAGATCTAATGTCCTTTTCTGGAATGCCCACTCGAGCATTCCAGGTCAATGCGCGTGGAGCCAAACTAAAGTTTCTACTCCCAAAAGAGGGAGTGGTGTTACTGCCGCAAGCCATGTTCATTATGGCAGCCGCTCCACATCCAGCCGCTGCAAAGCTTTGGGTCAACTTCATGCTCTCTGACGTCGGGCAAAAAATCATGATCGACAAAGAAGCGCTGATGTCAGGCCGCAGCGGGCTTACCAGTCCAATTCCCGAGTACGCGCCCCCAATTGATAGCTTGAACGTTATCAAGATCGATTGGGAAAAACTCACTCCCGACGACATGAAAAAGGCGCGGGCCGAGTGGCAATCGATCTTTGCTCCGTAAGGCATACGGTTGCGATCAGATCGATAAATCATCCTGCTCCCTCGACTCTTTGAGGCCGAGGGAGCAAATGCGAAAATTGGTATCGCGCCCGACAGGGGCGATTGCTCAACGAATGAGCCGCTGGGTCACCTTCATGCGTTGCACCGCATCTCCAGCGATGTGCGTCCAAATGAATGAATCGCGCACGAGTTTCTCGGCCATGGGCTCCATGGAGCAACCACCGGCAGCGTGGATTTGCAAATTCGTTTCAGCAACTTGCTGCACGACTTCCGCTGCGTAGTTCATGACCAGGCCGCCCATTCCCGATGGGATTCCCTCATCATATTCCCATGCCGCACGCAACAAGAAAGAACGCAGCGCTTCCGTTAGGATCAGCATGCGATTGATCTGCAGCTGAATGAGTTGTTGTTCCTTCAGGGGGCGCCCATCTTGCGATTGGCTTTTGACAAAGCTGACGGCTTCCTCGCATGAGGCATCGCATACGCCCAACGCAATTGCGCTATATTCGAGATCACTAAACGGGTCACCGAGCGAACTTACCTTTTTCTCACCGCCATTGACCTCACCGACAACATTGGTGTGCGGCACACGTGCATTCTCAAAAATCAATTCTGCATTTTGGTAAAATCGCCAGCCGCTCTTGTTAAAGACTTTTCCGGAGCGAAGGCCCGGGGTCTCACGTGGCACTAAGAACATTGTCACGCCTTCCCTCACGCTGACGTTGCGATCGGTTCGGGCATCGACAAAGAACAATTTTCCTATATTCCCGTTGGCGATGAATGTTTTTTCGCCGTTGAGAATCCAATCGTCTCCTTGCCGCTCAGCACGCAATTTCAACCCGGCTTTAGGATCGTCAGGGGGCGGCAATCGATTGTCGGAGCCCGCTGTCGGCTCAGTGATACCGCGCCCGAGTAGGTAAGTATCGTCGGCAATAAAAGGCTTTAGAAATCGCTCCTTCTGCGCATCGTTGCAGATATGCGCCAAGTAATGGCTCCACTTCCAGCATTGGCTAAAAGCTTTTGCGATCGCGCAATCGCCCCGTGCGAGCTCGATCATTACCAGCGTTTGCGTGACGAAATCGAGTCCGTATCCCCCGTGCTCTCTCGGTACGGCAGATGTACGGAAGCCAAGACGCGAGCCCTTTTTTATAATTTCCCAGTCGAACGTAGCGGCCGGATCGGCGATTTGATCGCGCTCCAGCGATATGGGGCGGATTTGCGTGTATGCGAAATCGCGCGCTTTCATTTGCCAAGACCGCTGCTCGTCGTTTAGCGAAAAATTCATTACGGCACCTGTATTGGGCTTAATGTATCGGTCAGTTGCTGATGACTACGTGCTCGTTGGTGACTTGCAACTTCGTGCCAAACGGCTCACTGAGCCGCCTCAGCGTTTCGACGATGAGCGCCCCATCCCGACTTGCGGGATCGAGCTGGCACGGCGGCCCATCGACACCCGTCAGGCACGGCAACAGGTAGCAGTCGCGCAATCCATCACGCGACATTCTGGCGCCAAATAGAAACGTCCGGTGGGTGACCTCAGTGAGGAAGGGGGCCTTGATGTCAAACAGGAGATTTCCCATTCCGTGGACAATCGGTTTCCCGCGATAAAATTCGATGGCGGAAATCAAGTGCTGATGTCCGCCAAACACGCCGTCGGCACCACAATCGATCGCGGCATGGCCAATGATCTCTTGAAATTCATGCACTCGTTCAGTAACAGAGGTGCCCCAGTGTTGATACACAAGCAGGACATCCACTTGTTTTCTCAGCGTCGTTACATCCGTTCGCATACGCTGAAGATCATCCACAAGTGGCCACGTATCGATAATTGGTTCAGTGCCGGGATATTCGTCGAGGTTGCGAAGCGGTCGGTATGACGTGCGTACACGTAGCGGATTAACCCCAGGTGCATTCACACTCGCTTCAAATCCCTGCGGCAGCGTCGGCGTATAGCCGAGCAAGCCAATTCTCAATCCGTTTCGTTCAGTAACGTAAGCGGCTGCGGCCTCCCTTGCGTTTCGGCCAGCACCGAACAAGCCGAATCCGGCCCCTTTGAGGCTATCCAAGGTCTCGAGCAAAGGTTCTTCGCCATAGTCGAGAACGTGGTTATTGGCGAGATTGAATGCATCAAATCCAGCCTCCAAAAGTCCTTTAATCGCCTGAGGCGGGCCGGTGTGCGCGATGGGTTTGCCCCGGACCGGCGCTCCGCGATTTGATAATGCAATCTCGAGATTAGCTACGGCGAGGTCGGCTCCACGAATAACCGGGATAAGGGTTCCAAACATCCCGGCAGGATTTGCACCGAGTGGCGCAATATCTCCTCCAAAAATCAAGCTGCAGTCCATTAGCGGTCCCCGTCCCGTTCATCCGAAAGCAGCATTCCTGCCATCACCATCCATGTGGTTCGCTATCGTAAAGTTCTAATCGTTCGAGTAATGAACGAAGCTGTTTTTTCTTCCCGGTGGGAAGTGAGCGATTTGGCAACCTCGGTGCCCCCACGGGGCGCCCCATGATTTCCCACATTGCTTTTGTTGGAGCTGGATACTCAGCCTTGATGGCATGATGGAGATCGCAATATTTGTATTGCAGCTTTAGGGCCTCTTCTAGCTGGCCGCCAACAGTGGCATCGTAAAGCGCCTGAATGAAACGCGGGACAATGCCGCCGAAGATCGACATGCATGCCGTGCCGCCGAGTGTCAGGGAAGGGATGATCCATTCAGTACCGACAAATAGACCAAAGTCGGAACGCATGGATCGCGCAGCTCTCTCAAGTTCCAAGAATATTTCCCAATTGTGGCTCGCCTCCTTGAGGCCAATAAATTTTGGAAATCGCTGCATCAGTTTAATCAGAGTGGCAGGCGAAATGCCGATGCCAGTCATGATTGTTGGTGAGCTATAGGCAATGAAAGGCAGGTCCGTCGCCGACATGATAGCCGAAAAATGTTCATACAGTGCCTCCTGCGAAGGCTTCCAATAGTATGGTGCGATTGCCATCACACAGTCGGCGCCAATTTCTTCCGCATGCCGCGCAAGATCCATCGATTGGTCCGTGCCCGGCATGCTGACATGCACGATAACCGGCACGCGCCCAGCGACGACATCGACCGCTGTCTTGGCGAGCGTCTTTCGCTCTTCGACAGTCAAATTCAGTGACTCAGCGACGTGCAGATTGATGCAAAGTGACGAAGCTTTTTGGCGCAACAAGAAATCAATCACCTTCTCAAAGGTATTGAGGTCGACTTCATTAGCGTCTGTAAATGGCGTCACTGGATCGTGGATAATCCCCCCGGAAATGGTCTGCATGGGGCCGTGCGCCGACATAATTTTAACTCCTCCAGATGCAGTGGGATCATGCCCTGAGTGGCAGATTAAGTACTTGATCGAAATCAAGTATTTCTGGTGCCTTAATTTGCGGGTCTGCGATTTTGGGAGGTTGATCTCGTATCAGTCTGCTCTTGTATATCGAGCCCGTAAGCATTCACTCTGGCAAAGTTATGGAAGCCGGAAGGGCGGCCGCATGTTGACTGTGGTTGCCCAGCATCAGGTGTGCTACCGGCTGAGCGCCTCTCGCATGCACCGCCGTGGCTCAGCCAACAGTCTTCTGCTACCATATGGTTGCATTCCGCTACGACACAGGGGGAGGGCGACCGTGCCGGGTCCTGGTGTAGAGAGAGGGCCCACTGAGACATTCATGCAGCACCTAAAGGCTGAATCCATGATGGTCCTTCGTGCATCGGGCGTGTTGTTGGCACAATTAGTAGATTCGCGAGTTCCACTAGCGGGCGGCGGCATTATCAAAGAGTGATCACGATATGAAGCTCGTCACATTCGTGAATGGAGGCGCGCACGCGATCGGGTTGATGGAGGGCAACGTGGTGCTCAATCTCGGCGCCGCTTGGCGCAAGTTCGGCAACGCTGCGGCACCCGCCGATATGATCGCGCTGATAGAAAGCGGTGAGGTTGGCCTCGCTAGCACCCGCACGGTGGCATCGGCTGCAGCGAGCGTGCGCAGCGACAAAAGCTTGTGGGCTCCCCTCGCGTCCACAAAACTCGCCGCGCCAATTCCGCGGCCGCGCAAGAACGTGTTCTGCGTCGGCCGCAACTACAAAAAGCATATTGAAGAAGGCGCGCGCGCCCGTGGCCGTGAGGTGTCATTTCCGCCCGTACCGGAGTTCTTTTCAAAGCCGCCGACGACAATTGTCGGCAATGACGATCCAATTCGTCTGGATCCCAAGGTGACCAAACAGCTCGATTACGAGGTCGAGCTCGCGATCGTCATCGGCAAAACGGCGCGTGACGTGCCGAAAGAAAAGGCACTCGACGTTGTGTTCGGCTACACGGTCTTCAATGACGTATCGGCACGTGAGTTACAGGTGAGCCACGGTCAATGGTTCAAAGGGAAGAGCCTGGATACCAGCGGTCCGATGGGTCCCTGCATCGTGACTAAGGATGAGTTCGGCGACCCGTCCGGCCATCGTCTGGCGCTGCGCGTCAACGGTGAGACGCGCCAGGACGAAAACACTTCCGACATGCTTTTCGATTGCGCGGCGATCATCGCCAGCCTGTCGCAGGGGCTTACCCTTGAAGCGGGCGACGTCATCGCGACCGGCACGCCCTCTGGCGTGGCACTCGGCATGTCGCCGCAGATCTGGCTCAAGGACGGTGACGTCATGGAGGCGGAAATTCAGGGAATTGGCGTGCTACGCAATTCGGTGCGCGGAGTCTGATCCCTCTTTTTGCGATTTGATCTCGGTTAATCAGTCGCTCCTTACTTGGCATCGACTGTCGGTGGGCAACCGGCCGCATTATTTCCTCACGCGGTCGGCAAGGGACGATTCCTGGCCTGACAAACAACCGATAATTATCGCGGGGTATATCCAATTGATTTGCCTAGCGGCAAGCTCATGGCTTGAGCAGCAGCTTGCCCATGACCGCGCCGCTTTCGAACAGCTCGTGCGCACGGCGGGCTTCAGCCAAAGGCATGCAATCGTAGATGCGCGGCCGGATTTGGCGGCGTCCGAGCCGGTCGATTACCCAGCGCATGCTGGCTTGCCGCGGCTCACGCCAGTGATCGTAGACATGCATCGAAAACACGCGCAGCCCAGGACTCTTTGCAGATTGCGCCCATAGCTCAGCGTAGGAATCGTCTTTCGGCTTTCCCGCCAGCTGCCCGTAACTGACGACAGTGCCGAAGGGTGCGAGCAATGCAAAATTCGCAGCAAAATTCGGCCCCGCGGCGAAATCCATAATGAAATCGACGCCGTTCCCGTGCGTCACCGTTTGTACAGCATCACCGACATCCTGACGCTGGCGGTCGATGACATGGTCGGCGTCCAGGCTCTTGACGAATTCGACCCTCGAGTCGCCCGAACAGACGCCGATGACTTTAAGCCCAGCGTTGCGCGCAAGATCGACCAAAGCGCTGCCAATGCCTCCGGCAGCGCCTTGCACCAGCACGATTTGGCCTTTCTTGAAGGCTATGCAATCGTAAAGCAGGTGATAGGCGACCTGGTAGTTAGCGAGCGCTGCTGCCTCGTTCATGTCGATACGATCTGACACCGGATAAACCGAACCTTCGGGTGTGCAGTTGAATTCCGCATAACAACCGCCCCGATGCGGCCGGTCGCGCGCTGAGACAACCACACGCTGGCCCGGTCTCACGCGCGTGACTCCTTGCCCGACCTTCTCGACGACGCCACTCATTTCGGTTCCAGGCGCGGCCGGGAGTGGTGGCATCCAATTATAGACGCCGCTCCGGATTAATATATCGGGCATCCCCACGCCAATCGCGTGCGCGCGTACAAGAACTTCGCCCTCTCTCGGCTCCGGCGTCGGTACTTCGACATATTCGAGTACCGAAGCAGGGCCTGGGGCCGCGAACCGAACGATCTTCATTCTATGGCTTTCAGCGGAGTTGGTCCGGATGAAGGGCAAGTTTTAAATTATTCAAACAGATCATTCCACCGTGATGCTGGCTGAAGTGATAACCTTAGCCCACTTTTGAATTTCGTTGCCGATAAAGGTCTTGAATTCGGGAGCGGTCATTATCATCGGCTCGCCGCCCAGGCTGGCGAGCCGTGATTTCATATCGGGACTAGAGAGAGTTGCATTGATTTCTTTATTGAGCCGATCGATGATTTGCGGCGGCGTATCTTTAGGCGCGCCGATACCGTGCCACAAGTAAGCGCTAAAGCCCGGCACAAATTCCATCGCCGATGGTACTTCGGGAAGCGCTGGCGAGCGCGTCGCTGTGGTGACCGCGAGGGCGCGCAATTGACCTGATCGGATGTAAGGGATCAGCGTGGCTATCGCGCTGAACGCCACCTGCACCTGTCCGCTGAGCAAATCGGGCACGTAACTGCCGTGATATGGAATATGTACGAGCTCAACATCCGCCATTATCTTGAACAGCTCGCCAACGATATGGGGCGAACTTCCGCTGCCGTCAGAGGCGAAATTGATTTTTTTAGGATTAGCCTTAGCATATGCGATGAACTCGGGAAGTGTCTTGGCTGGAAATGATGCATTCACGGCTATGACCTGAGGCGACCGGAAGGTGCCGGCAACCGGCGTAATATCGCGCACGAGGTCGAATCTGAGGTTCTTATAGACGGTCGCGTTGAACGTGTTGGCCACGGTTAGCGCGAGGAGCGTGTACCCGTTGGCGGTCGCCCGAACCACCGTCTCTGCGGCGATATTGCTGCCCGCTCCCGGTTTGTTTTCGACGATCATCTGCTGGCCGAGGTGCTCCGACAAAGATTGAGCTACAATGCGGGTGGTGACGTCGGGAGCGATGCCGGCAGGAAATCCAACGATAACACGTACCGGTCGCGACGGATATGTCTGCCCACTTGCGATACGCGGCGCGAGCGAAATTGCCGCGGTTCCTGCTGCTAAGTGGAGAAATTTTCTGCGAGGAAGTTTTCTCATTTGCCCAGCTTAAGATCGGAAAGCAGACGAAATCCTGTGTGACAAGCTTACTTATTTTTGCATTCCGTTGTAAGGGCCTCTGGCCTTTCCGTGATAAAGGCATTCGTCTTGAGTAAGTACAACATTACCGCCACGCAATTTATCGAGAAGCTCTTGCGCCCCGTGCTCGCGCATTTGCGCGGGCGCCGCCTTCCGCCGAAAGCATTGGGCTCGATGAGGTAGGATGCGTTGCATCCGAAGTTATTCGCCCAACATTCAAGCGATATAAATTTGCGAATGCTACGGACTGCATTCCGCAGATCTTGTGTGTACCAAGAACCTCATCCGCGTTGCTGGTCTGAGGGAATCACCTAAGCTGAGGCGATGATCGCGCTATTATGGTTGTTCTTGGCCGTTCTGGCATCGC
>Ga0187771_10000292_pt1 | contig 29637 bp, 28 predicted proteins | sample 0116_SJ02_MP15_1_FD_133139 | JGI IMG/M metagenome (GOLD analysis project Ga0187771, IMG submission 133139) | Tropical peat soil microbial communities from peatlands in Department of Meta, Colombia - 0116_SJ02_MP15_10_MG | ecosystem: Environmental > Terrestrial > Soil > Wetlands > Peat | place... | reverse complement strand
GCTTTATGGACTGGACGTCCTATATTTTTCTGACCTGGAGGACGCCGAGCTCCTCGAGAAGAGTAGAATAGAGGGGCGGACTCTCCTGACCTCCGACAGGGAGCTACACCGCCAGGCGCTGAAGAAGGGCATAGGTTGCATCTTGGTTTCGGCCAAGGGCGAGGTGGCCATGGCGGCCCAGGTCTTCGGAGGGCTGGGCATCTCACCCACCATGGAGGTTTCGTCGGCTAGGTGCCCCTCGTGCAATGGCGTGGTGGTCCCGGCTGAGACGGGCGAGGTGCTGGATGCCGTGCCCGCCGGGGTCCTCTCCCGCCAGAAGAAGTTTTATCGGTGCTCGTCGTGCCATCACGTGTACTGGGAAGGGAGCCACTGGTTCCGCCTTTCCAGGTTCGACGAACAGGTGAAGGAGGCCATGAAGGCTTGACAGCGGAGGATTACTCCCTCGAGGAGGGGAGGTATCTGGTCCTGACGGCAAGGCGCACGGTGGAGTCCTTTCTCGGCATCAAGTCGAAGGAGGCCCTTCCTGAACCTCAGCGGAGATTTCAGGAGAAGCGAGGAGCCTTCGTCACCATCCGCACCTACCCGGGGGGTGATTTGCGCGGATGCATAGGGAGGCCTTACCCGAGCGAGCGGCTCGCCGATGCTGTAAGGAATTCGGCCATCGACGCGGCCTTCTCCGACCCGAGGTTCGATCCCGTCATCGCCGGCGAGCTTCCGAACCTGACCTTCGAAGTAAGCGTCCTAACACAGCCGTCGAAGGTATCGGTGGTTTCGCCCAAGGAATATCGGGAGAAGGTGGTCATCGGGCGGGACGGCGTCATCGTCAGATGGATGAGAGGCTCGGGCCTCCTGCTCCCTCAGGTTCCGGTGGAGGAGAAGTGGGACATCGACACATACCTTTCATACGCCTGCATGAAAGCCGGGGCAACCCCCGACCTGTGGCTCTCCGGCCAAATCGAGCTCTCGACTTTCCAGGCCATCGTCTTCGAGGAGACGGCGCCAACCGGGCCGGTGAGGAAGTTATCCCTTGAGCCTTCGTGACAGGGTGCACTTCGGGGCCTACGGCTCCGGTCTGGGCCACGTCGCCAGGTCCTCACTTGTCGCCCAGGCCCTCGCCAGCGATGCTGAATGTTACTTTACCTCCTGGGGGGAGGGCCTCGAATTCCTCAACAACGCCGGCCTTCCGTGCGCCGAGGTCCCGCCAGTGGACGTCGAATGGGGCGAAGCGGGGAGGATGGCGTTCAAGAGGACTCTCCGACGGTTCCCCTACGCATATGTCAACTTCGCCCGCCAGACCATGCTTGAGAGGGAGATCATGCTGAGGATGAGGCCGAAGCTGGTGCTTTCAGACTCCCGGCTCTCCTCGGTCATGGCGGCCTGGCTCTCGGGAATCCCCAGCGTTCTGGTCATCAACCAGCTGAGGATATCCCTGCCCCCCGTGGCCGGTGGCCTGAAGTTTCCCATCGAAAGGGTGTCCGCAGAGCTCCTCGCCCTGGCCTGGGACAGGAGCAGGATCATCCTCGCCCCCGACCTCCCGCCGCCCTACACGCTGTCCGAGCAGCAGCTTTGGAACGTCAAGGTCGCAGCGGGGAAGCTGAAGTATGTTGGATTCATGATCCGGGCAAAGGAGGTCTCCGCCGAGGCGAGAAGGGCCACGCGCTCCAAGTTCGCCTCGAGGAAGAAGCTCGTCTTCGCGCTCATCAGTGGGCCGAGGAACAGCCGATCCGGTCTCCTCCATCTCGTCAGGAAGGTCCTGCCCATCATAGGTGGCGACGTCAGCCTGGTGGTCTCCTTCGGCGACCCGACGGGCGACCCCCGCCCCCAGTTTCTGGAGGGGCTCACGCTCTTCGAGTGGTGCCCCATAAAGGACGAGCTCATGGCGGCGAGCGACCTCGTCATCGCCAGAGGGGGCCACACGACCATCGCGGAGGTGATGATGAGGGGGAGCCCCGGCCTCTTCATACCAATCCCGTATCACGGGGAGCAGTGGGGGAACGCCACCAAGGCGGAGAGGCTGGGCTTCGCCAGGGCCCTCAACCCCCTGACGGTAACCCCCCGACAGGCTGCCGAGGCCGTGTGCGAACTATTGGAGGATGGCTCATATGAAAGCCGTGCCGCCGAAGTTCAGAAGGCGGCATTGGAGTCCGACGGCGTCGCGAACACCGTAGGAGTGCTAAGGGGCTACCTCTAGCCTTCGGTCAGAAGAGGGGTTCATCCCGACGAAGCAGTCATTGGATGTCCACCGTGAAGGCCAGAAGCGGTTCGCCGCAACGAAGGCCCACCCCCGACGCCTTCGACCACACCTACGGGTCGTGATGGCTTGATCAAGGTTTCCAAGCCTCTCAAGTCGGGAGACGGCGGTGAAATCCTGAAGGTTTAAAACCACCCCGCAGGGTAAGTTATGTCCTAGTTTGGTGAGAATGACGAAAGAGGCCTGGCCGAAGAGAAGCCACACCGCCGCCGAGGCGCTGAGGGCTCCTGCCGGGACGACCGTTGAGCTTCTGGGGTGGGTGAGCGTCAGCAACGTCGTCGGAGGCCTCGTCTTCGTCAGGCTCAGGGACGGCTCTGGCTACATCCAGTTGGCCGCCAAGAAGGGGTCGGTCCCCGATTCCATCTGGGAGGAGGCCCGAGGCATCCCCATCGAGTCGGCGGTCTATGCGAAGGGGGTCCTGAAAGACGACCCAAGGGCCCCAGGTGGGAAGGAGGTCTCCCTGCACGACTTCAGGGTCATATCCTCGAGCGCGCCTTGGCCCATAACCCGCAGCGCCATCAGATCTCCCACCGCCCTTTATGACATGAGGCACCTGGCCATACGCGGCCCCAAGACCTCGGCCGTGCTCAGGATCAGGTCTAGGGTCATCGACCTGACCACTCAGTACTTCTTCAGGCGTGGATACACTCTCATACAGGCTCCCCTCCTGGTTAAGGCCGCCGTCGAGGGGGGTTCGACCCTCTTCCCCGTCAAGTACTTCGATCAAACTGCCTACCTCAGCCAGAGCGCCCAGCTCTACGAGGAGGCCGCCATCTGCGCCTTCGAGAAGGTCTTCATCATGCAGCCGGCCTTCAGGGCCGAGAAGTCGAAGACCAGCCGTCACCTCACCGAGTTCTGGATGATCGAGGCAGAGGTGGCTTTCATCGGGCTCCCTGAGCTCATGAAGGTGGAGGAGGAGCTGGTCACGGAGATAGCTTCTGGCGTGAAGGAGGGGTGCAAGCCCGAACTCCAGGTCCTCGGTAAGGCCGTCAAGGTCCCGGACTCGCCCTTCCCCAAGATAACCTATGACGAGGCGCTCAAGATCGCCCATCGGAAGGGCGTCTCCATGGAGTGGGGAGACGACCTTGGGACGGAGGCGGAGAACGTGGTCTCGATGGAGTTCGAAGCGCCCGTCTTCGTGACGGGCTACCCCGTGAAGGCAAGGAGCTTCTACCATGTGAGCGACCCAGCGAGGCCCGAGGCCACCATGAGCGCCGACCTCCTCGCTCCTGGCTACGGCGAGCTTGCGACGGGAGGCCAGAGGATCCATGAATACGACGTCCTTTACAAGAAGGTCCAGGACTTCGGCATCGACCCAGCCTCGATGACCTGGTACCTCGAACTGAGGAAGTACGGCCTCCCTCCGCACTCCGGCTTCGGCATGGGCGTCGAGAGGGTCATGAGGTGGATGCTGGGCCTGAAGCACATCCGAAGCGCCTCCATCTTCCCCAGGACCATGAACCGACTCTTTCCGTGAGGCCGCCATACCCTTAATAACGCCTCACCGTTATCTCGCTTGGAATCGGAATGGCCGTCGAACCCGATCTGGAGCTGGACACGCTAGAGGGCGTTGGCCCCGTCACTAAGCAGAAGCTTCACGAGGCTGGCATCTACAGCCTGATGGACCTGGCCGCCCGCGGGGTCGGGGACGTGGCCGACTGCCTGAACGGGGACACCGCCAAGGCCGCTGAGCTGATCAACAAGTCCAGGGCGAAGCTCATCGAGATGAACCTGCTTGAGAAGGACTTCATCTCCGCCAAGGAGCTCTACACTCGCAGGAAGAACATCGAGCGCATCAGCTGCGGTTCCAAGAACCTGGACGACCTCCTCGCCGGCGGGGTGGAGACCGGGGCCGTAACGGAGTTCTACGGTGAATTTGGGTCAGGTAAGAGTCAGATATGCCACACCCTCGCTGTGATGGTGCAGCAGCCGCAGGGGAAGGGCGGGCTGGAAGGAGGGGCTATATACGTCGACACCGAGGGGACCTTCAGGCCCGAGCGCATAGCGGAGATAGCCGAATCTCGCGGCTTCGATGCGGCGGCCTCTTTGGACGGCATAATAGTCGCCAAGGCGTACAACAGCGCCCATCAGGAGCTCATCGTGAGGGAGCTGGGCTCCCTGATCGAGAAATCCAAAGTCAAGCTCGTCGTGATAGACTCGGCCGTCGCCCACTTCAGGGCTGAATACCTCGGCAGGGGCACGCTGGCCGAGAGGCAGCAGAGGCTCAACAAGTTCATGCACACCATACTTCGCTTGGCCGAGATCTACGGGATCGCCGTCGTCGTCACCAACCAGGTTCAGGCGGCCCCCGACTTCTTCTTCGGTGACCCGACCAGGGCCGTGGGAGGCCACGTCGTAGCCCACACGTCCACCTACAGGATATACCTCAGGAAGGCTTCAAAGAGCAGGGTGGCGAGGATGGTGGACTCTCCCTACCATCCCGAAAGGGAGGTCGTCTTCATCATAAACGAGAAGGGCGTCGACGATCCCTCGGAGGAGGCTCCGAAGAGGAAGCCCGCGGCCGAGAAGAAGGCCGACATCAGCGCCTGAGAGCGAAAATCATCCCGTGGTCCTTGTCGAAGGGGTCCAACTCCATGGTCTGGAGGACCTCCAGGCCTTCTAGGCGGACCTTCTCGGCTTCCTCACTCACTATCTGGGAAGGGTCGCGGGTGGAGTCGATGCTCCTGGCCTTCACCACCAGGAGGAGGTGTCCCCTTTTCAGGTATCTCCGGCAGTTCGCCAGCGCGATGGGGGTCTGGTCGGGCTGGGCGATGTCGCAGTAGACCAGGTCCACTTGGCCGAAAATCACCCTGTAGGCGTCGACGTTCCTGGCGTCTTCGATGATCGGCACCACATTCCTGCGGTACCTGACGACGTTCTCGAGAAGCTCGCGGGCGACCCTGTGGGCCACCTCCACGGCGAAGACGAGGCCCTTGTCCCCAACTATGTCGGAGACGTGGCTCACCGTCGTGCCAGTGGAGGCGCCCAAATAGAGGACCCTGGCCCCCTTCGTGACGGGCATGGGCTCTAGCCCCTTCAATAGCGCTGCCGAGAGCTTGCTCCTGTAGGGGTCCCATACCCTGTACTCCTTCCCGTCGCCCTTCAGGATGAGCTCGCCATAGACGGACCTGCCGGGGGCGAGGTTCACCGTGGCCGGCCAGCGTTTCTCCCGAAGGCGAGCCCAGTAGAGGCCATCAGCGTGGGCGTCCGGCTCTAAAGTCATCCCTGCCTCTGCCGCGATACCCGCCACGGCCCCTGCCCTCGTGCTTCCCCCTATAGCCCCTCTCCTCCCTCCTCCTCTCCGGCTCCTTCCGAGGCTGACCCGGCTTGGGCTCAGGGTACTTCTTCTTGATCTCCTCCAGCTTGGCGTTCATCTTGTCCACGAGCTGCTGGTTGAGCTTCCCCGTGTAGTAGTCCACCCTGGCGGCCAGGGCGAGCTTCGCGCCCAGCAGCCTTGCTATCTTCCCCCTCTGCCAGATCGGGGCCGCGTGGATCGCCGGATGCTGGAAGATGATGCCGTGCTTCGGGGGCCTCCCCCCTGTCTTGAGAGCCCTGAAGAGGGCCTTCTCCGCCCCCAGGACCTGCACGGTTGAAGCTGGCATCTCCGCCATTCGCTTGAGCGAGCCCGCCTTGGCGATGAGCCTCGCGCCGATCCCCGCCCCCGCCATGGCAGTCAGGTTGGGGCAGAGCTTGCCCATGTTCCTCTCGACGTGGCGGAGCATCTTGTCGCGGAGCTTCCCGGTGGACACCGCCTCTGACGCGAGAAGCAGAAGGGCGTCCAGGTCCTCGGGCCTCAGGTCGCCCCCCTTGGACTTCGCCGCCGCCTCCACGATGGCCGCGACCTTGGCCTCGCTGAACCCCGTGGGCGCCAGCTTCTCCGGGGTGAAGTTGGACCTGAGGCCTACGTCGGAGACTATCCTGCAGTAGGCGATAGGGTCCTGAACGAGTGCGTCCAGCTCGGGGAAGTGGAGGCCGTACCACTCCCTGACCCTCATGGCCTCAAGGTTGGAGACCTTATCCAGCTCGTCCACGCTGTCGATGGACTGCACTATCTGCAGGTCTGGATGGGCTGCCGCCTCCCTGATCTTCTCCTCGCTGTCCTTGACGGCGAACTCCCTGATTATCTCGAGGACCTCTTCGGCGCTGTAGGCTAGCCCCGCCTTCACCATTATCATGTCCTTGACGGCCTCGAGGTTCTCCCTGTCCTCGGGCTTGACGACGACCCTGAGCCCCTTCTCTTCGGCGAGGGGCCCCAGCTCCGGGTAGGGGACCACAAGCTCTTCGACGCCCTTCGATCTTGCGGCCTCCACTATGGTTTCGAACTCCTCTACGCTCAGTCCGATGCTGAGCGACTTGAACTTCGAATAGAGGTCATCTTGGAAACGCGCCGCGGCCATGGGCTCGCCCTTTTCGTCGAGGAGGGCCAGCCCGGCTTCGCAAAGGAAGAGCCTAGCCTTCAATCCAATCCAGCCCACCATGGTACCCCCTCCCTCGTTTAAAAGTCTGGCCGGAGGGGTCGTTAAATACTGTCCATGCCTTCGGTGTGAGGCTGCTGGGGATTGTCCGCAGCGGGGGATTCGAACGATCCGGCATTCAGGGATTCGAAAGAGCGATTCGGACCATACGTACTGGATTCCGGCTGCGAATGCTCTCTTTGCGGCAAACGCTTTGACCACGCTGCGCAGCTCAGGGGACACATGGCCGGGAAGCATTCGAACAAGCCTCGCCATCTCAGGCCGAGCATCAATGTCGAAAACCTTCAGCCGTCTCAGCTTGGGTATATCGCAGGTTTCTTAGATGGCGAAGGCGGGATTCAGATAACCAAAACTGCAAGGAAGCAAAGATCGTACCCCATTGCACTCCACCCATGCGTCTACTTCACCAACACGAACCGGACAGTGATTGAATCGATGAAGGAGTGGCTGAATTCAGGCAGTATGGTCGTTTCTCACTCGAAGAAGGGATACAGAGACACTTACATCCTCCACGTAACCGGCATGCAGAATATCGTACTACTTTTGAGTCGACTGCTCCCCTTCCTCATCATAAAGCCAAAGCAGGCACGGCTACTGATAGAATACTGTCAAAGCAGAATGCTCCATCACCACGGAACCGATCGGCACTACAGCCAAGCAGAGCTAGAATTATATAGTGCCCTGATTCAGGCAAACAAGAAAGGGGGTAAGGCATCTGCCAACTCACGGGAGTTTGACTAAGGCGGGCAAACACCACAAAATGGTGGCTCCGAGTACGCAGTCAAACTCCGAAGCTACAGGGACGTGAAAGGGTCGCCAAGATCCCGAAGCGGAACATGAGGGAGAAGTACAGGAAGCGCTTCGACCTGAAACGCAGGGCGGGCCAGAACTGGGTAGTCCCCTAGGCTCACCCTTCCTTTCTAGTTTTCCGCTCCGATCATCTCCCGTCTGAGGGAACGACTGCCTATTCTTGGGAGAGGACGGCCCTCGTAGAGTACCTCTTGGACTCCCTGAGGAGCTCGATCTGCAGCACGTCGCCCGGCTTCCTCGACCTGATGTACTTCCTGAGCTCCTTTATCGTCCTGATCTGGCTCGAGTCCAGCGCGGTTATGATGTCCCCGGCGCTCACCCCCGCCCGCTGAGCGGGGCCGCCCTTCGCCACCCCCGCCACGGCCACGCCCTCCTCCACGGGCAGCCTGTAGTGCTCGGCCACGTTCTTGTCGACGGTGAACCCAGCGATGCCCAGCCAGGTCCGTGTCACCTTTCCATAGAGGATGAGGTCCTCCACCGCCTTCTTCACGGTGGAGGCGGGAATGGCGAAGCCGATTCCTTGGGCGTAGGGGATCATGGCCGTGTTCAGGCCTATGACGTGACCATGGAGATCGATAAGGGGGCCGCCGCTGTTCCCGGGGTTGATGGCGGCATCCGTCTGAATGAGGTCCTCGAATATGTTCTCCTCGAGGCTGATGTCCCGATGGGAGGCGCTGACGACGCCGCGGGTGACCGTGGGGCCGCCGAGGAAGAAGCCGAAGGGGTTCCCTATGGCGACGACCGTCTGCCCGATCTTGAGGTCCTCCGACTCCGCCATCTCGGCCACCGGGAGCCCCTTTTGGTCCACCTTCACGACGGCCACGTCGCTGGAGGGGTCGACCCCCACCACCCTTCCCTCAAGCTTCTTTCCGTCGGTGGTGAGGATGGTGAGCTGGCGGCTGTTGGCGACCACGTGGTTGTTCGTGGCGATGTATCCGTCGGGATGGACCACGACGCCGCTCCCCATCCCCTGTATGGGATGCGCCCTGAAGAGCTCCTCGACCACCTGAAGCGTGGAGATGGTCACGACGCTGGGCAGGACGCGGTTGACGGCTTCGATTACGGCCTGGTCGTATGGATGCTCTTCGCTCAAGGCGAGATCGCCGTTTCGAGCTGTCCCTTCCTGACCTATGTAAGTCTTCTGCCTCGCCAGCAAGGCATGGCCTATTGAAAAGGGCCCCCGCGGACGGCGCCAATGGATAAATAGCCAAAGACCTCCCTGACGCTCGAATGGACTTGCAGGGATCTACCGACGACCTGGACATTCGGATACTCCGGGAGTACCTGAGCGACGCTCGTTCCAGCAGCAGGAGGGTCGCGGAGAGGCTCAACCTTGCCGTAGGCACCGTGCTCTCTCGCACCAAGAAGATGGAGAAGTCGGGCGTCATCAAGGGCTACTCGGCGGTCCTCGATCAGGAAAAGCTTGGTTACACTTTGACGGCCGTGACGGAGATGACGGTATCCAAGGGGAAGCTCCTGGAGACCGAAAAGGAGATCGCCCAGTGGCCCATGGTCTGCGCGGTCTATGATGCCACCGGGCTCACCGACATGTTCATAATAGCTAAGTTCAGGTCGAGGGAGGAGCTCAGCGTCTTCACGAAGAGGCTCCTCTCCCTCCCCCACGCCGAAAGGACGAACACCCACGTCGTGCTGACCACGGTCAAGGAGGACTTCCGCCTCCTGTAGCAGCCGGGAACGGCTTGATACGATTGGACGGCTGCACAGTGCCAGGGTATCCTTAGGCCTGTGATTGGACATTTGTCCAGCAGGGCCGGGCGTTTTGCGTATTTTGTCGCTGCATGCTCCGACTACCTTTATATTTGACCAGAAGTTAGTGGCGTCATTAAAATCAGAGGCCAGTTGTTCAATGCCATTTAGGGTTGACGGAGGCAAGTTCGTTCCATTCAAGATGAGCGCTGCAGAAGTCGTCGAATCGATCAAGGAGGCCGATGTCAAGTTCGTCGACCTCCATTTCGTCGACCTGCCTGGGAAATACAACCACACGACCATTCCGTCCTACTACGTCACGGAGGAGACGCTTGCGGAAGGCTTCCCGAAGGTCGACGGCTCCAGCATCCGGGGTTACACCGCGATCGACGATTCCGACCTCAACCTCAGGCCGGATACGAACACGTTCGCCGTAATACCATGGTCGCCGCCCGAGCAGCGGATGGCGCGCATGGTGGGCGATATCTACCTCGGAAGGGGAAGGGGGAGGTACTTGAAGGATCCCAGGGCCATCGCCCAGGCCGCCGAAAGATATCTGAGGGCGAAGGGCTTTACGTATGCCCTCTGGGGTCCCGAGCTGGAGTTCTTTGTGTTCGACAGGGTCACCTGGGACGTGCTCGATCCATACAGGGGCCAATCGTACAAGATAGAGTCACAGGAGGCCGCCTGGAACGGGGAAGGCTACCCCATCAGGTTCAAAGAGGGATACCTTCCCGCGGCCCCTCAGGACACCCTCCTTGAGTACAGGAACGAATGCAGCATGTACCTCGCAGAGGACTTCCACATACCCGTCGAGGCCCATCATCATGAGGTTGCGACGGCGGGTCAGGTGGAGATCAACGTGCGCAGGGACACCTTGACCAACGTCGCTGACAGCGTCTCGACGGTCAAGTACGTCGCCAAGAGCGTGGCGCGAAAGCGGAACAAGGTCGCCACCGTCATGCCGAAGCCGATGGCCATGGACAACGGCTCAGGGATGCACGTTCACGTCAGCCTCTGGAGGTCGATGGACGGAATCGCAGCCGACGGCGGATATCAGCAGGAGCAGGCCGAGTCCAACTTGTTCTATGATGAGTCTGACGAATACGCCGAAATGAGCCAGCTGGGCAGGTATTTCATCGGAGGCCTCCTCGAACACAGCAGAAGCCTCACCTCCATCGTGACTCCCACCACAAATTCATTCCACAGGCTTGTGCCCGGGTTCGAGGCGCCCGTGTTCATAGCCTGGAGCAGGAGTAACCGAAGCGCCAACGTCAGGATACCCACCTATGCGTCTAAGAGCGCCGCCAGCAAGAGGGTCGAGTTCAGGACGCCGGACCCCAGCTGCAACCCATACATCGCCCTGCCAGCCATCTTGGCAGCCGGATTGGACGGCATCGAGAGGAAGATGGACTGCGGCGACCCCGTGGACGGCAACATCTACGAGCTCACGGAGGAAAAGCGGAGGGAGCTGGGGATCAAGGAGCTGCCGGGCAGCCTCCTTGAAGCCGTGGAGGCGATGCAGAGCGACATGGAATACCTTAAGCCCATCTTCCCGAGTGAAGTCCTCCAAGATATCATCACGAAGGCGAAGAAGGACCAACTTGCCCTCAACATTAGGCCGCACCCCTACGAGTTCTACATGTACTTCGACGCGTAAGCTCAATCAATCGTACGGGCCCAGGTATATGCCGACATACAGCTCCCTCTAGGGATCGACACAAGTTTATTTGGCACTTCGAGCAAATATCTTCGGGATGAAGTGGCTACCCCGAGTCATCGCCACGGCGATGATGGTGGGGATCGTCGCAGGGGCCGCGACCTATTTAATGGCGCCGAGAGCCACCTCTTTCCCTCTCCCCGGTCCTAATGTAAAAGTGTCATTGCCTTCGGAATCTCCATATCGCGAGCTCACATCAGGCAGCTGGAGCGACATGTGGCCGGCTTGGAGCCCCAACGGGTCCTTGATCGCCTACGTGTCGAGCCGAAGCGGGATGGACGCGCTTTACGTCATGAACTCGAGCGGCGGCAACTCGAACCAGGTTTCGGCTGGAAGCGAAGTCGTTTCGTATCCGGCATGGAACCCCAACTCTACGGAGATTGCATATTGGGCGATGAACGGGCAGGCTTCCGAGATCTGCATCTATAGTCTGAGCGACAATTCTACGTACGTTGTGCCCGGCAGCAGCCCCTTCGCTGCGCAGGCTAGGGCCACCTGGAGCCCCGACGGCTTAGGGCTCGCCTACTTTGTGTACAGCGATCCGCCAGAACTGATGGTCTTCGAAGCCAAAACCGGGTCCAGCAGCGGAGTAGCTAGCGCCAACGGCCTGGGGATCGGAGTCACCTGGGCCTCGAGTGACGAGCTTGTATACTCCACGACGATGGGCGGTGACGAGCAGATCCTTGAGCTGAACCTCAGTTCGGGCGCCAGCGTGCCCCTGCTCACCGGCGAGGCCAACTTCACGTCGCCCGCGGCAGGCCCAAATGGCACCATCGCATACTACTCGGACCTTGACACCGGCTCCGATTCCATCTACTATGAGGGATGCTCGATGTATTATTCTGGATACAGCGGATTCAACGTTTGGGTCGCAAATCCTGACGGGTCCAACCCGACATTTCAATATGTGAACGGTGCGGAAGGCACAGGAGGCTCGACGTCCACGCAGGTTCCGTATATACCAGGAGTCATCGATGTGACCTATCAACCTACTTGGAGCCCTGACGGGAACATAATAGTGTACACCGCTCAGTCCGCCGGGACGGGCTTTTCGCTGTTCGTCTGGGACGTAGCGACGTGGACTTCGACGCAGATTGGACCGCTCGCCAGCGGGGTGAACTCCGTGCAACCCACCTGGAGCCCCAGCGGATTGAGCATAGCGTTCAGCTCGAACTTGGACGGCTTCTACCATATCTGGGTGCTCAACATCAGCGGGAACCTTACCTCAAGCTCGACGGGGTATTAGGTTAACGGCTTTGCTCTGCTCTTGCTAGAGCTGCCCGCCCCCGACTGCCACGAGGTAGCCGAGCCTCCTGATGAGGTCCTCGGGCTCAACCCAGTCCCAAGGCTCAGAAGTCGTCGACCCAGCATCAAACCCACTTTGAACAGCAGGGGGGTGACACTGAGAGGATGCTTCGGACTTCTCCCAACCTAGGGGCTCAAATTCGTCAACTGGCTTAAGTATCGCAAATTCAAACTCCGCACAGCATGTGGTTCATTACCCTTGTCAAGATGAAGAAGGCCCCCAACCCGCAGGAAGCTGAGGCCATGAACAAGATGATGCAGGAAGCTGCGTCGAAGCTGGGCGTCAAGATACATCAGGGGTTCATGACCCTGGGTAGGTATGACGCGGTATGGATCTCAGAGGCGTCTGACATCAGTGGCCCGATGAGACTGTCCATGATGGGGGCCGGTGACGCGTCTTCGGAAACCCTCGTCGCCGTCTCGTACGATGACGCGATGAAGTGGATCAAGTAGGTAGCCTTTCGCCATAACGTTTTCTTTCCCCCCGGCTTCCGCTCAGGCCTGAGCCTGGACAACCTGCGGACCTCGCCCGGTGAAGGTTAGGTCATCGGCTCTTGGAATTCCGTTAAATATGGCTCTGGCCACAGTCGGCCCGTCGAATGGTTTGAAACTTGACTCGAAGACGATTCTGATCGTGATCCTAACCGCCGTGTCCATCGGCTCTACGGCGTTTGCCCTGACGACCTACTACGGCTCAGGCAACTTTACGGTCCACGTGGAGCCCGCGCCGGGCATAAACTCCACGACCGTCACCGTCAGCCCAGCCCTCGGGACCGTGCTCGCTTCGGCAGGGGGGAACTTCTCTGAGGCAGTGTGCTTCACGAACGCGGCTTCGACTCCCATAACGGTCTTCTTCAACTACTCTGTGTCCCCACCGCCTGGTGGCTCATTTACGGACATCCAGTGGGAGATTCCATCGGCCATAACCGTCAGCGGACATCAGGATTCCTGCAGCGCCGCGTATCCCGTCATCGTCTCGTCTGCTGCTGTGGCCGGCGACTACAACGTTTCGGTCACCTACTCTTGGACGGGCTAGCTGAACGGGCAGACTTCGCCACGCATTGCCCTGGGGGAATTGTTGCGTCGTTGGCCAGTTGTGACTATGTGGTATCGCTGACTTAGTAGCTCGGCCTGAAAGACACTAGCGAGTCATTGATGCGCTCGAGCCAGATGACCGTCCACCTGACTTTGTGTAAGGCATCCCGCCTCGCTCTCCGCATCAGGCTTTTCAGGGACACGCCCTTCCTGGCCCAGGCGGCTGGAGAGTCATGTCTCAATCGTCGCTTTGAACGTCCCTGGCGTCATGGGCCATCCCCTGCATTCGTGAGAATGGGCCAGGATCTCAAGACTTCGCGTCGAGGCGGTCCGATGGTTTGTAATCAGGATACCGAGAAATGAAGCACGACAAGGGCTCCCCAGACATCTCCACCTACGACTGTGTAGACCCCAGGCGGGAAGGCTTCATGTCCGAAAAGCCCATAGTAACCTGAGAAGGACCCCGAGGCCGACTGCGCCTCTGAGAAGCAGAATGATCCCGAGCATGATCCATATACGGATGCTGAGCTGCTGTTCGGCGCAAAATCGTAGCTGGTGATGCCACTCAGGACCATGGGGCAAGCATAGGGTCCTGGTTCGTAAAGCTGGAGGCCCTGGCCGTCCTTGACGTCTCCTACCGTGTAGTTACCGCTCAATATCTCGAACCCCATGGCATAATTCAGAGCACCACAAGGGCCGACGCCAAGCCCTCCAACGGCCCATAATGGCGACACCGGAACGTCGACTTCGGATGACGATGGGTTATACAACCAGACGGTGAGGTTGACGGATTGTCCTGGAGCGAAGGAAGTCCCGCCTATTGAGAGGTGCAGCTCAAGTCCATCTGCAGTCGGAACATAGGCTGAGGTTGTCCACTGGTTCGCGCCATTCGGAAGCGATAGAGGTGCAGACATCGCGGCGACCAGCAGGACCACCGCCGTCCCGAAGGCGGCTACCCCGGCTGCGATCAGCTCGACGCGCATCATTCCCTCCTCACCCCGATGTCGGTTGGAGGAGGGTATTCAGACTAATGTTTAGCACAGTCGGAGGCGGGATGCCGAGACTGGCTTGAGAATGGACTTCAGATCTCACGGCGACGACCAGATAACTCTCTGGCCTTGACGAAGAGGAACAACAAAAACGCAGGTAAGCCCTGAAGCTGACGAGTGCCTAGTAGTATAGCCCATAGGTATGCAGTATGGCAGTGTAAGTGAAGTAGTCTACGAAGTATCCCATGATGTAGGCGACGATGAAACTGGCCACGAGGACTGCGCCGACGTATATGATTACTTTGTCGGAGGGAGTGTTGAACATGATTGGGAGCCCGAGGTAGAGGATGTAGATTCCATAGAGGAGCCCGAGGAAGGAGAGCACGCCGAGAAACGGAATGATTCCGAGTATCGAGATGAGCAGGGCCGGTGTGTAGACGGCCGCGGCCAGAAGGGTGGACCTTGACTGGTCGGCCTGAGTTCCGAACGTTGGACCCAGCTTCCAAATGATGAACCCGATTATGAACACGCTGACGACGTCAAGCACATATGTGAAGATCGCAGCAACGAAACCGTATTCGATGAACCCGTAGTATGAAAGGACCCATTCCAGCAACGTCGCGATGAATGGGACCGCAGCGATGATGGCGACGTAGTTCACCAGGACGTCTTTAACCGTCACAGGCGTGTCCTTGTGGTCCTTGAGGAATTTTGTGGGGTTGGTGACTAGCGCGATGGCGTTGCTGAACGCATTGGAGAACTGGAACGGGGTGCCCCCTGTCGGAGGCGGAGTAGACTGGGAACCGAATGAAGGGGTGGTCGGGTCGGTTGGAGCCCTAAAGCTGTTTCCGCAGACATTGCAAAACGAAGCACCGTCGGGGTTGGTTGATCCGCAATTGCCGCATAGCAAGGAGATGAGCTTTTGTCCGTCCGTTTTTAAGCATATTCGCATTTTCCGGAAGCGAACCGGCTGCCAACGATCATGGAGGGAGGGAAGCTAGAATATGAAGGAAGTCGACACGTCGATGGCCTACCTAGATACATTGTCAATCGCTGCCGCCAGCCGGAAGTCCTTGTCAGTCAGTTCCCCGGCCGAATGCGTCGTCACGTTCAGCACGACCTTGCCGTAAGAAAGCAGGACGTCTGGGTGATGGTCCTGCCTTTCGGCCACCTTGGCTATCTTCACCACGAAGGCTAGGCCATCATTGAACTCCTCGAATCCATATTCCTTCGACAGCGTCTTTCCTCGGATCTTCCAGCCGTCCAGGTTCTTAAGCTGGGCCTTCGCCTCCGACTCCTTTAGCACTTTCACGACGCGAAACGGTGCCCAACGGGCTAATAAGCGAAACTATGCTTTCGGTGTCGCCATTCGTAGGCCTCTGGCCGATTGGGGCTCCGTCACTCCTCCTCTGTCCATGGCGTCGCGATGGGGGCCTGCACCTGAACCCTTTCCTCCTTGAGTGAGGAAAGGATCTCGTCGTAGAGGGCCTTCACCCTCCTGTTCCTGGTGGATCGTGACAGTTTCATTATGATCAGCTTTGGCATGCTCGAGCCGATGTGACCAAATATGGGCTGGCGGTCGACCTGGAGCTCGCCCCCAGGATCGAGGCCTTTTGCTTCAATCCCGTCGACTCTGATGGGCAACCTGACGTGAGGGAGGGTCTCACGAGCCAAGTGGGTAACGACGAGCACGAGGCTGCTGCCGGAGGCGGCTTCGTTCAGGACAGCGGCCATTATCCGGCCTGCGGCCCCGGGCTCGGTGAGGGCCTCGAATTCGTCTATGAGCACAAGCTTCCTGGCCCTGTCACCGAAGACAGGGATCAATGAGCTGAGGGCATGCTCAAGGCTGCCTATACGCCTGGTCACCCTTCTGCGAAATAGGTAGACTGGGAGTGGAACCACCTCGGCTGTCTCGGACGGAACGGGAAGGCCATAGAGGGTGAGGATGTGAATCGATGCCAGGGTCGAGAGAAGTGTGGTCTTCCCCCCGCTATTGGCGCCTGTCAGGACGACGACGTTCCTCGCCTTGGCCACCTTCAGGGCCTTCGTCCTGCCCAGACTGTAGCTCACTGGGGCCACCGTGTCCACGCTTCCGGCGTCCCTGATCAGGAAGGGGTTGCGACCTCCGACGAACCCTTCCCCTTGGTCGCCGAGTGTGGCCGGCACCAGCGAATAGCGTTCCGCCGCCAGAGCGATGGCCAGGGCTCGGTCCAAGCCCACTACATTCGTGACGATGAGGTCCGCCAGGTCAAGATGCCGGCTGAGGCTGGACTCTACGCTGGACCTCTTCCTCGCCCTTTCGTCCTCCCGCCTCTCGCGCCATACCCGAAGGACATCTCGAAGGGATCTCCTCTCAAATTCAAACGGAATGCGAAGCCCCTCAAGTGCCGATCGCCTGAGCTCTTCCTCCTCGGCAGCATTCATCCCCAGCGATGAAACGATCTCCTCAACATGAGCTTCCACCACCTCCCTCGCTGATTCGGCGTCAATCCCGTCCCTTCTCAGTTCGTCGTTGATGACAGCTTCGGCATCGCTCACCGCAGCCTCCGCATCCTCCAAGGGCCCCCCCGACGCCTCGCTCATGGTCCTTGAAAGCAAGGCGATCTTAGCGTTCGAGACCGGACCCATCAACTCGGAGATTTCAGGGACCTCCCCATACTTCTCCAAAAGGGTCGACGCCGTCGCCACGAACCTCCTCCGCGCAGAGAAGTATTCGAAGACGCCGCTCTCTCCCGACTTTGCCTTCTCGAAGAACGCGCCCTTGAGCAGCTCCCTGACCTCCTCCAATTTCTTTTCTCGGTTGAGACCGGCCAAGAGCTCCCTGGCTCTTGCCTCCAGAGAGAGCCTGCTGTGAATGAGATCCGGGGAGACCGTCGGCGATGTGGCCCGAAATCCCTGCCTGCCGAGCTCACCGGACGCCATCTCAGCGAAAAGCGAGAGAAGCTCCCTGCCGAGCCTCCGCGCGTCGGGAGTCCTCAAGATCGACCTTTCCGCCCCCCCAGCCCCCGCCTCCATGAACCTCCTCAGGAGTTCCTGCCCCTTCTTGCTCCCCACTCCGATGATGCGGGCGACTCCTTCCGCGTCGGCCACCCTAAGCCTGGAGCCCAGATCCCGAACTTCAAGGGCGTCGAGGTGTTTCAGTTCGATTCCGAGGACTCTACCGATTTCATCCCCTGCTCCAGGCGCCTCTGGGCCCAGGCCTTCCTTTTGGCTCATCACCGAGTGGTCTTTCGCTGCCTGTTAAATCCATTTTCGGAGAGCATTCCACGATAATTCGCCGTGGTGACCTTCATGCATGCGAACTACGTTTGGGAAATATGCTTATTATCCTTCTTCGACGCTTCTCGGGGTCGGGTGCCTGTCTGAACCATGCCATTTAGGAGCGAAGCGACTTGGATCAGGATGAGCCGCCAGGGCCGCGAAAGGGAGTTCCACGACCTTTACGATTCGGCCCTTCAGGAGGTCAGGAAGCTGTTTGGGCAGCATATCCCCCTCTTCATCGGGGGGAGAGAGATTAGTGGAGATGGGGAGTTCGCGAAGTACTCTCCGGCGGATCATAGGACGGCCCTGGCGTACCTTTCGAAGGGGGGGAGGGATTCGGCCTTGGCCGCAGTCGATGCGGCGGACACGGCCTTTCCGACCTGGTCAGGGACCGATTTCCGAAGGCGTGTGAGGATATTCTACAAGGCTGCGAACCTGATGGCCGGGCGAAAGTTCTTCCTTTCAGCGCTCATGTCCGTCGAGAATGGAAAGAACCGCTACGAAGCAGTGGGAGACGTCGATGAAGCCATCGACTACCTCAGGTATTATGCCAACGAGATGGAGCGAAATCGAGGGTTCGTCCACAGGATGAAGAACGTCTACGAAGGAGAGAAGGTGAAGAGCGTCCTGAAGCCATATGGGGTATGGGGGGTCATCTCGCCGTTCAACTTCCCCCTTGCCATAACGGTCGGCATGACCTCCGGGGCCCTGATTACGGGGAACACCGTGGTACTGAAGCCTTCCAGCGACGCCCCACTGGTGGCCGTGGAGTTCTACAGGATCCTATCCAAGGCGGGGCTACCCCCCGGAGTGTTGAACCTGGTCACTGGGCCCGGGGAAACGGTGGGAGATGCCATACTGGGCAGTCCGAAGGTCAAGGGAATAGCCTTCACCGGCTCATACGACGTTGGGGCAAAGGGCTACCTGCAGTTCAGCCTCAAGGGTCCCAAACCTTTCATCGCTGAGATGGGCGGCAAGAACGCTGCCATCGTTACAGCCAAGGCGGACCTTGACAAGGCGGTCGAAGGGGTGTTCAGGGGGGCATTTGGCTTTGGGGGCCAGAAGTGCAGCGCGACGAGCAGGGCGATAGTGTTCAAGGAGGTCCACAGGGAGTTCGTCGACAAGCTGGTAGCGCGTACGGCGAAGTGCGTCGTGGGTGACCCCACATCAAAGGACGTTTTCATGGGCCCCATCATCAACAAGGCAGCCATGGCCAAGTATACGAGGGCCATCTCCGACGCTTCGCGGGACTGCAGGATCCTCTGTGGAGGGAAGGTCCTCGTGGACGGCGCATTCTCGCACGGCAACTATGTCGCTCCGACCATAGTTGACGACATCCCCCGGGGGCACCGTCTGGAGACGGAGGAGCTCTTCGTGCCTGTCCTCTCCGTGATTGAAGTCGAGAACCTAGATGAGGCCATACGCGTTGCGAACGAAGTCGAATACGGGCTCACTGGCGGCATATTCACCGAGGATCCCAACGAGGCGAAGCGCTACTTTGAAGCCATCGAGGCTGGAGTTGTCTACTGGAATCGTTCTGTGGGCGCGACGACGGGAGCGATGGTGGGAGTGCAATCCTTCGTAGGCTGGAAACACAGCGGCTCGACCGGGAAGGGGGCTGGTGGAATCTACTACCTGCCTCAGTTCCTTAGAGAGCAGTGCCAGTCCGTCTACGCCTAGACGAATTCCTTTCCCAGCAGGTCTCTCGCCGCGATCTGTCTCATGACGTTCTGAGCGCCCTCGGCCCCAATTACGTAGGATGTAAGGCCTAGCATGGCCCTCTGAACAGGATGCTCCCTAGTGTATGATACGGCCCCATGCCACTTCATGACCTCCTGGGCCACTTCGACCGAGACCTCCGGCGCCCACATCTTCGCCATCGCCACTGGGACGTTGAGGTCCTTCAATTCGTAGCCCTTCTCCTTTCCGAAGTAGATCCTGTCGAAGAGCCGGGCGGCCCTGTACACCATCATCGAAGCCGCTTCGTACTTGCCCAGGAGCTCAGCGAACCTGAAGCTAACTGCTTCATAGGATGAGATCTTCTTCCCACCCACCTCCCTCTCCCTTATCCAGTCGGCCCCTCGATCTAGGAGCCACCTTGTCGCGCCAAGGCAGGCGGCGGCAACCAAGATCCTCGCACCGTTGAACCCCTCCATCAGGACGTAGAAGCCCCCGTTCTCTTCGCCAACGAGGGATTCTTTAGGCAATTCAAATCCGTCGAATGTAAGGGTCCCCGTGCTCAGTGCATGTCTTCCAATCCCATTGAAGAGCGACCAAGCCACACCACTCTTTGCGCTCCCCCCTTCCCTGGGAAGGCAGGCAAAGGTCGATAGACCTCTGTGTCCCTCGCCTCCAGTTCTGGCGACGAGCAACCATCCGCCTCCGAAGGGAAGCCTGAAGACCTCGTTCACGCCGCTTATGAAGGCCTTCTCGCCAGTCACGGAGTAGGAGGACCCCGCCCGGGTCGCCTTGGCCTTCAGCCCCGAAATATCCGAACCACCCTGGGACTCCGTTGAAGCGATGCCGAAAAAGGCGTCGCCCTTGACGACCTGTCCGATGATCTCCTTTGACAATTCCCTCCTGCCGTACTTCTGCAGGATAAAGGGCCAGCCTATGTTCAACAGGGCGTAGACAGCGGTCGCGACCGAAGGGTCGGCGTATGCGAGCTCCTCAATGGCGATGGTGGCCATGGTCTGGGTGCCTCCCTGTCCGCCGAACTCGGGGCTGCAGGTCAACCCAAGCAGCCCTTGGCCGCCCATCTTCTTCGCCAGCTCGATCATCGGCCTGTGAGATGAAGCAGCTTCATCGTCTGCCTCCTCCCACTGAGGGGCGACGTTCCTCTGGGCAAAGGAACGCACGGCGTCCTTGAAGATCTTCTCCTCCTCGGAAAGCTCCAGAAGGGGGTTCTTGGGATAGACGAGCGGAGGGGTCATGCGAAACCGTAACCACTAGGCGGGATATTTAAAGAAGTGTTTCGGATTAGACGGCCTTGTAGATGTCCATGAGCGACTCCATTGGAGCCGCCGTGGTCCCGTCCTCTTTGGCGATCTTTAGCTTCGCAGGAGGGGCTTCCCTGTAGGCCGAAACCCTAGTCTTCTCAATCCTCTCCTCGAAGGACGGCACGAAGGGGTTCTGGTAGAAGAGGCCGATGGGGATGTGATCTCCCCATTCCATCGACTTCGCCACCGCCTGGCCCACCTTCGTCGTTTCCTCCTCCAATCCTCCAGTCTTCACCAGGGGATCGTATCCGGTCTCCTCAAGCTTGTAGACACGGGGCATCGCCTTGTGGGTCTCGGGGTCCTCCCTGTCCTCGCCGGCGTACCACTCTTTGGTGTATAGGTCGTTGTAGGTAGGGCAGGGCTGGAGCACATCGACGAAGGCCGCTCCCTTGTGTCGAATGCCGTTCTTGATCAGGTCCTTGAGGTGTCTGATGTCGAACGCGTAGCCCCTTGCGACGTAGGTGTAACCCGCAGTCAGGGCCAACATCACCGGATTGATATCCTGCTGTATGTTGGGCTTGGCCAAGCCCTTCGTCTTGACCCCCAGGCCCAGGGTCGGCGAGGCCTGGCCCTTCGTCAGGCCATAGACGAAGTTGTCGAAGACGACGAAGGTCATGTCGATGTTCCTCCGCCCAGCGTGAAGAGTGTGGTTGCCACCGATGCCAAGGGCATCCCCGTCCCCGCTGACTGCGACCACTTCGATGCCGGGGTTGGCCAGCTTGATCCCTTCAGCGAAGGCTATCGCCCGGCCATGCAGGGTATGGATGCCGTAGGCGTTGATGTAGTGAGGCGTCTTGGCCGAGCATCCGATCCCCGATACGACCGCAGCGTTGCTGGGAGGGATCTGCAGTTCCGTCAGCGCCATCTGCAGGGCGCTGAGGATGCCGAAGTCGCCGCAGCCCGGGCACCAGTTGTTGTGGACGTCCGTCCGGTAGTCGGCGATCTTAAGCGCCAACTCTGAGCACCTCCCTCTTCAAATTAGGCGCCCGGTAGAGCCTAATCAGAGACTCCAGCAGCTCGTCACACAACACCGGCCTGCCGGTGTACTTGGTTACCAGCTGAGGGATGGTTATGCCGGTCTCCTGGGTTATCAGCTTCCTCAACTGTCCAGAGTAGTTGCACTCGACGATCACGGTCCTCTGCGCTGACTTGATGACCTTAGCCACCTCCCCGGCAGGGAAGGGGCACATCATCTTGATCTGGAGGAAACCGGCCTTAATGCCCGACTCCTTCAGAGTGTCCAAGTTATCGAGGACAGCCCCCTTAACCGAGCCCCAGCCCACCACCAGGAGGTCCGGCCTCGGCTCGCCATAGTAGGCCAGCTTCTCACCAAGTGGGATCTCCTTGGCTATCACGTCCAGCTTCCCCATCCTCTTCTCCATCATCTTGGCCCTGAGGTAGGGGTCCTCGGTTATGTGCCCCGTCTCGTCATGCTCATCGCCCGTGTTCCAGAAGATGCCACCTGGCTGGCCAACGACCGCCCTGGGCGAGATCCCTCTCTCCGTGAACTCGAATCGCTTGTACGGCTTCCTCAGCGCCAGCTGCTCGTCGGTGAGCATCTCTCCCCTCTCAATCTTCACCCTAGCGAGATCGAACCGCTTCACCGTGGAAGTGGCGTTCGCTACGGCCTTGTCCACAAGGTGGATCACCGGAACCTGGAACCGCTCGGCGTAGTTGAACGCAATCTGAGCATCGTAAAACGACTCTTCGATATCACCGGATGAGAAGACGACGCGAGGGAACTCGCCGTGGCCAGCAGTCAAGGCGAAGAGCAGGTCTCCTTGCTCCGTCCTTGTCGGAAGACCCGTGCTTGGTCCGCCCCTCTGGTATAGAGTCACGACTAGAGGCACCTCGTTCATCCCCGACCATCCGAGCCCCTCCATCATAAGACAGAACCCGGGGCCGGACGTGGCGGTGGAGGCCCTAACGCCCGTCAGCGCGGCGCCGATGGCCATGGTGGCCGCCGCAATCTCGTCCTCCGCCTGCAGTGCGAGATAGTAGTTGACTCCGCCCTCCTCGTTCAGGCCGAACGCCTCGTGCTCTTCGAGGATGAAGCTCTCGTCCGAGGCCGGCGTTATGGGGTAGTAGCTCTGGAACCTTCCCCCACCAGCTATCTTCCCAAGGGCAACCGCCTGCGCGCCCGTAACCAGGAGCCTGGGCTCATCGGCCGCCACCGCGGTAAGCTTGAACCGTAGCTTTGACCTCTCGGCCGCCACCGAGTCGTAGGCCATTTTCGCTGCGAGGACGTTCTGCTGGGCCACCTTCGGCTTGGTCCTGAAGGTGCTTTCGATAGCCCTCTCGATGGGTGGGAAATCATAACCGAAGAGTGAGAGGGATGCCGCCACCGCCATGACGTTGACGAACCTTGTCAGCTTCCCAGGCTCCTCGTTGATCTGCCTCCCGACGTCCTCCAACAGCCTTCCAAAGGGTAGGGGTGCGACGACGACCCCTTTCCTCTCAACGTACGCCAGGACGTCCGAAATCGAACAGTCGGACACGCCCCCCAAGGTCTGGAGGATCTCCTTCACAACGCTCTTCTCAACCGTAGGGATCTGGGAAAGCTTGTCTCCCCGAGATTCAGGGTCGAAGACTATGGCGCCGCCCGGAAGCACGTCCCAAGAGTGGCGAAAGATCGTCTCCGGCTCAAAGCTGGCCAGGACGTGAATCTTCGAGTATCTGGACCTTATCTTCTCATCCGCCGCCATAACGGTATAGTAACTGTGCTCGCCCTTGATGTTCGAGTAGTACTCCCTCTCCCCGTAGACATGGAGCCCTCCGAAGGCGCAGGCCCTAGCGTAGATCGTGGCGGCTGAATCCACACCGCTCCCCTGGGGGCCACCCACCACCCAGGATAGGTGTTTGTGACTCAAGTTCTTGCGAACTACTGAGGGTTGTAATATTTATGCCTGATGCTACTCCTTCATAGAAGACTTTGGACTTTTGGCGGCGCCTCCCGGCGACATCTCCTCTTCCACCTTCCTCTAGGGGCGAGCGACCCTTCCCCAAGGCTTTTTAACGTCGCGAGGCACAAGGCCTTCGGGTAGCTTGAAGTGAGCTCCAACATATCTGATCTGATGTCACGGCCAGCGTCCGACTTCGCCCAAAAGGACACCGTCTTCCTAGACCTAAGATCCTCCGTTAAGGAGGCCGCCTCGAAGATGAAGGAGACTGGAATTGACAGCGTGATCGTCACCGACAATCGGCTCCCCGTCGGCATCCTTACCGAGAGGGACCTATGCTATCGGGTCGTGGCCGAGGGCAGGGACCCGAAGCTCGTCACCTTGGGAGAAGTGATGTCGAAGCCCCTGATAACCCTAGCCAAGGGGAGGGCGCTTTCGGAGGCCCTCAACCTGATGGTGGCCAAGAACACCCGCCGTCTGGTGTTAGTGAATCCAGACGGCACGGTCTTCGGCCTCGTGACCAGATGGGGTTTCACGGGTCAGGGAAGCCTTGGAGCCCTGAACCTGCCCGTGAATCATGAAGGGAACGGAATGGTCTGTCCCTTCTGCGGATCTGTATTGGACAGTCCAGAGAACCTCTCTAAGCACATAGACAGGGTCCATATCGGCGGAGAGCTCTCCGGGGGCAGAGTCCCACTGTGGACGAAGAAGGAGTGACCCTCGAATAGCTGGGGAGAGGCATCGTCCCCAGCTCGGGATGGCAGCCCTAGCCATCTCTCTTCTGAGGCCGCGGCATACATGGGGATGGTGGGGGTTTTCCTCCTGAGGGGGGGGGCTCACCTTCTTGGTTGGGGAGAGCATCTCCCGGATGCTCCTGCACATAGCATCGTCATGCCTCCTCTGAGGCTCTTCAGGGTGAAGGTCTCTGGCGATTCTCGTCGTCCGGGCCAACTCGGGGGGTCTCCCGGTCCGTGGTGGGTGCGTATGGAATGCTCTGGACGTTAATTCCGGCGATCCATGCCCTCCTTCTCTCGGTGACAATCGCCTTCGGCCTCCTGGTGTTAGTCCTCGCAGCCGCCGAGGGTTTTCATGGTCGCTGACCATGACGAAAGTCTTATACGGCATTGGCTGTCCAGTGTCGTCGCAATGCACGAAAAGGGAGAACTGGTTGAGGGCATGTACACCCGAGTCGACCATCAGTCGCTCACCAAGTTTGTCACGGATGTGCTCGTCAAGATGGGCGTGCCGAATGGGGACGCCGCTACAACCGCCCAGAACCTCGTGAAGGCCGACCTCAGGGGCATCGAGTCTCACGGCGTCGCGAGGCTCAAGCGCTACACGGACGGGATAAGGAACGGCGTGGTTAAGATCCATCCCGAAATCAAGGTGGTCCGAGAAACCCCAGTCACAGCCCTGCTGGATGGCGACGCGGGTCTCGGGCAGGTCGTTTCATATAAGGCGATGAACCTCGCCATCTCCAAAGCCAAGTCCAACTACGTCGGCCTTGTTGGCGTGAGGAACAGCAACCACTTCGGCATAGCCGGGTTCTATGGCCTGATGGCCCTTCAGGACGGCCTCATCGGGCTGGTGATGACAAACACTCGCCCATTGGTAGCTCAGACCTTCTCGAAGCAGAAGCTCGTTGGGACCAATCCGATCTGCGTCGCCGTTCCGACATCCGGACGGGGGTTCGTGCTAGACATGGCCACCAGCGTGGCTCCGATTGGGAAGATGGAGGTGGCAAAGCGAATAGGGAAGAAGGTCCCCATCGGCTGGGGGATAGACCCCGACGGAAACCTGACGGATGACCCCGACAAGATATCCAAGGGTGCCCTACTTCCGCTGGGGGGGCTGGGCGAAGTACTTGGAGGCCACAAGGGCTATGGCCTGGGCGCCGTGGTGGACATCTTCTCAGGCATACTCACCGGGGCGCAGTGGAGCACGGGCGTCGGCGAGACGCAAGGTCCGACCCCTGCGAACGTGGGTCATTTCTTTGGCGCGATCAACGTCGAGGCCTTCATGGGTCTTGATGAGTTCAAAGGTAGGATGGACCAGCTCGTGGCCAAGCTAAAGGGAGCGGAACGCCTTCCAGGCGCTGAGGAGATTTACGTGGCCGGGGAGAAATCCTTCTACACCGAAGACGTCCGACGCAAGTTGGGAGTGGCCCTTGACTCGAAGACGTTGGAGATGTTGACCCAAATCGGCGTCGAATGCGAAGTGCCCTTCCCGGGAGCCAAGTGAGCCCTTCTCATACCTCTCTCGGCGTTAGGGTCGAGGGCCCCCGCCGGGTTCTCTAGACTTTGCAATATTTGAGGAAAAAGCTAATACGGATTGAGAATTCGCTCTCAATCGATAAGCCATGTCCGAGCCAACCTATAAGGCAAAGCAGTTCAAGCTCGAGAAGGAGCTCAAGGGCATCTCGAAGAAGACCAACGAGGAGCACTACAAGCTCTACAACGGCTATGTCAATAAATGGAACGAAATCCTCGACAGGCTGAAGACCAGCGACAAGACCAAGGCCGCTGGGACCTACAGCGACTACAGCGAGCTAAAGAGACAGGAGACGTTCAACGCCAACGGCACGCTGCTCCATGACATCTTCTTCAGCAGCCTTTGGGGGGACGGGAATCCCCACGGTGACGTGATAAAGAAGATAGAGGCCGACTACGGCTCCTACGACAACTGGAAGGCTGACCTGACAGCTACTGCGGTATCTGCGAGAGGCTGGGCGGTCACAGCCCTGGTCCTCCCGAGCAACAAGTTGCACAACTTCTTGGTGGACTTCCACAACCAGGGTGCTGTCTGGAACACCGTGCCCATCATAACCTTGGACGTCTTTGAGCACGCCTACTACTTGGACTATCAGACGAACCGCAAGGCCTACCTAGAAGCTTTCTACCAGAACCTTGACTGGAACTACGTAGAGAAGCGGTACCAGTTCGCGAAGAAGGCAGTGGAGTTCTACAACTCTCAGGGCCTGTGAACGGTCAGCCCCCGATCTTCTTTCACTGTTTTTTGCCATTCAGACGCCCAGCACGTGCTCCCGACTGGGGCTGCCCTTCTGCTATGGTTCGCTTCGCCTCGCGCCCACCCTCCCTACTTGGGTCGATGACCTTGTGGTTCCACTGGCCCAGCTGCTTCTCCACTTCGGTCATGTCCAACACTTTGTATCCCCTCTCCGAGAAGAACCGTTTCGAAATCACGTTCCAGGAGTACACCAACCCATTCACCTTCAGCACGCCCTTCCGCTTCATCCGAACTTCGAGCTCGTCGATTAGGCGGCCCGCGATGCCCTTCCTTCGATACGCTGGCAGGACGCCAAGATGGTAGATCCATCCTCTGCGGCCGTCCCATGCTCCCATGACGGTCCCAACGATCACCCCTCTTTCTACAGCGACTAGGAAGAGGTCAGGATCCCTTGTCATCTTCGTCTTCACCGAATCGATGTCGTCGCCAAGCCTGAACCCAAGTCCCGCTTTGACCCAGAGCTCAGACACCTGCTTGTAATCTTCGATGTCGAACTCCCTTATCTTCAAGCTGAGCTTCTCGACCTCCAATGTCATATCCTAGCGATAAGAGTCTTCCGTGAGATGAAGTTCGCCGTCGCCATCAACGCTTTTATGCCTCAGGGAAAGGGGATTCGTTGCATGTCCCTTGTGCCGAAGGGTCTTAGCAGGGCAGAGCTCCTAGCGTTGCTTAGGAGCCGACTGTCGCCTCCGAGCGGCGCGCCTCGTTTCCTCGGCCCTGACCATGCGGCTGTCGTCATGTTGGTGACGCTTCGGAGGGGATCACTCGAGGCCCTCTTTGCCAAAAGGGCGGAGGACCCACGCGACCCATGGTCTGGCCAGATAGCCTTCCCTGGCGGAAGATCCAAGGAGATAGACGCGACGCTCGTCCAGACTGCCTGCCGGGAGTTCTTTGAAGAGACTTATGTCGACATCTGCAAGCGGGCAGAGGTGCTGGGCTCGCTCGACACCATTCATCCGAGGAATCGCCCATCGATGACCGTGACCCCCTTTGTTGCCTTCTCGGACACCAAGTTCGTCTTCACCCCCTCCAGGGAGGTCGTCGAGATCTTCTGGGCTCCCTTGGACGGACTTCGGAGGGAGGCAGTGGACATCAACGTGGGGGGAGAAGTCCTCAAGCGGATCCCGGCCTTCGTCATCGAAGGCCATGTCGTGTGGGGGCTCACCGCCCGCATCGTCGATTCACTACTGACCCTCCTTTCGGGACGATTGGCTGCGTCCGCAAGGTAAGTCATCGATCGGACTTAGGGCTGCCCATCGTGAAGCCCAAGGCCCTGAAGTAGGAGGAAGTCCTCGAGAACGAGCTCAAGGGCGAGATGAAGCTCGCGCTCAGCAAGGCGTTCGACGCCGTCGAGTGGGAGGAGGCACTCGTCACGGTGAACTCGACTCCCATCAGCTACGTGGCGTTCACAAAGAGGACCTACGACCTCGTCCCCATCAAGGAGGTCCTGGGCCTGTTCCCCAAGGAAGGGTTCGACGGCGGTGCATGATCTTAGAGCCGAAGGAAGCAGATGAAGGAGTGATCAGGGATGATGCAGGTGTACGTCACCCTCGTCTTCAAGGGTGGGGAAGGAGAGGACAGGCTATGAGCTCCCATAGCCTTCCCAAAGCTCGACAGGGAGAATCCTGATAGGAGTGACGGAGTCATCCTTCTCTCAAGGCTGGTCGTCGACGAAAGGGGAAGGCAGGAGCTGACCTTCGAACGCGCCGCCCCTGATGACTTCCTCCTAGAGGTCAGGCCGCACATCGAGCGTTCAGGCGACCTCTACGAGAAGACGAGAAACGAGATGTCTCCTCTTTCCTGCATTCTAGCCTCCGGCTCGCCTTGCGTAACGTCCCCTGGTTCACCCCTTCATTCTAGGGGCTTTTCACTATGCCCGGGGTCATCGCCAGGGCCTGCAGAATCGCACCTTTGCTGTCGTAGGCCGGTGCCCATCCGAGCCGCTTGAGCTTCCTTACGTTCAGGCACATGCTCTTGACGTCACCCTTCCAGCCCCTCCCACCATCGACCCCGCCGACAAATTCGAGGCGAGGAGTTACCGACATGGCTTGGCTGACGATCCGGGCGATAGTCAGCACGTCGATCTGGTCTTCGGACCCGACGTTGTAGACATCGAAGCCCTTCGCCGCCCCCGATGCCACAAGGCAGGCCTTGACGCAGTCATCGACGTACAGGTAGGACTTGTTCTGCGTGCCATCACCGAGTATCTTCAGCCTCTTCGCGTCGGACTTCAGCCCCGATACGAACTCGGGCAGCACGCCTCGCCTACCTCTTCCCCCCACTACGTTGGCAAACCTCAGCACCGCGGCGTCAAGGCCACATGCGCTAACGAACCCCGAAATGAGCGCCTCCGATGCAAGTTTTGAGGCGCCGTAGATTGATATCGGCACCAGCGGAGAATAATCTTCAGGCGTCGGAATGACCGTGGGCTCTCCGTAGACCGTCGAAGAAGATGCAAAAGCAAGAAGGTGCGCTGGGCTCGACGCCATGGCCTCGAGCAAGGCTTCGGTCGCCCTCACGTTCTCGTCGAAGATTTCAGCGGGGCCCCCCTTTTCGAGGCGCACATCCGCCAGGGCCGCCAGGTGGAAGACCATGTCCGCGTCTGCCAAGGGCGCCCTCAGGTCTGCTCGACTCCTGCAGTCTCCCTTCACGAACGTGAAGCCTTCCTTCCCCTGAACGTTCGAGAGGTTCGCCATCGAGCCATAGCTAAGGTTGTCGAAGGCCACTACCTCGTGCCCCTCTCCCAATAGGGCCTCGCACAGGCTGCTGCCGATGAACCCGGCCCCCCCTGTCACGAGCGCCTTCAAGGAAGAATCAGATACGCGAGAACGCACGGCCTCCTTTAAACACTTTCAAGGGGGGCAGGATCTCCGAGCGAATAACACAGATATAGCACACAGGCCCCAGCCTCGTTCGGATTAATCCCATGGGGTTGGAGGGCTACAGCGGGGCGAGCCTGAAGAGGCTCAAGGAGTTTGGAGTATCCGTGGGCGACCAGGTCACGGTCATTACTGATAGGGGCTCCGTGCAAGGGGTGCTGATGCCTCGCTATGAGTTCGCGGATGAGGACCACGTCGTGCTCAAGCTGAAGACAGGTTACAACACCGGCATCTCGGTGTCTCGGATAAGGGGGGTGAAGCTGGTCTCCAAGGGCGTGG
>Ga0187771_10000291_pt1 | contig 29650 bp, 36 predicted proteins | sample 0116_SJ02_MP15_1_FD_133139 | JGI IMG/M metagenome (GOLD analysis project Ga0187771, IMG submission 133139) | Tropical peat soil microbial communities from peatlands in Department of Meta, Colombia - 0116_SJ02_MP15_10_MG | ecosystem: Environmental > Terrestrial > Soil > Wetlands > Peat | place... | reverse complement strand
TCATGGAGGCGGACGCGGGAAAGGTTAAGCTGCACAGGGGATACAACGTCGCCGCATTCAGCTTCTCGGCGGGAGAGCTTGCCGCGCAGATAACGAAGCACATCCCGGAATTCAGGGTGTCCTACTCCCCGGACGTGCGCCAGGCCATAGCCGACTCCTGGCCCAGGTCCATTGACGACTCGTCAGCCCGCAGAGACTGGGGGTGGAAGGAGGAGTACGACATGCCGAGCATGGTGGCCGACATGCTGGCCAGGCTGCGCCGGAGACTTTCAGCAGGGGAAAAGACGTTTAACTCCACGGGCGGGTCCGTTCACCGATACAGATGAGAGACTCCACTTCGTTCCTCAGACAGGAGTATGAAGACCTAGTCCGCCAGGAGCTCGACTGGAAGCTCAGGATCCTGAGCGGCCCCAGCGCACCCTGGTGCGTCGTCGACGGCAAGAAGGTTCTGATGTTCTGCTCAAACAATTACCTGGGTCTCAGCAACCATCGGAAGCTCAAGGAAGCCGCCAAGCGGGCGGTCGACACCCATGGCGCGGGCTCAGGCTCGGTCCGACCAATCGCCGGAACCATGGATCTCCACATGGAGCTCGAGCGCCGCCTCGCGCGGTTCAAAGGGGCTGAAGCTTCTCTTGTCTACCAGACCGGTTTCGCTGCCAACGCAGGACTCATCCCCCAGCTGGCGGGTAAGGGGGACGTGATCGTCAGCGACGAGCTGAACCACGGGAGCATCATCGACGGCGTCCGCCTCTCCGCGGCAGAAAGGAGGGTCTACAAGCATTCGGATGCCGAAGACCTTGCGAGGGTCCTGGACGAGGCTGAGAAGGTCTTCCCACCGTTCAGGAGGATCCTCATAATCACCGACGGGGTCTTTTCTATGGACGGCGACGTCGCGCCGCTCGACAAGATTGCGTCCCTGGGTGCGGAACACGGCGCCATGGTGTACGTGGATGACGCCCACGGCGAGGGGGTCTTGGGGGAAGGAGGGAGGGGTATAGTCTCACACTTCAAGCTTCCCAGGGACAAGGTCCAGGTGGAAATGGGGACGTTCTCGAAGGCATTCGGCGTCGTCGGCGGACACATCTCGGGCACCAAGGACCTCGTCAACTTCGCCTACAACAAGTCGAGGACGTGGACCCTCAGCGGGTCGCACCCGCCCGCAGTGGTGGCAGCGTGCATAGCTGCCATAGACGTCCTCGAGCGGGAGCCTCAGCACGTCCAGAAGCTCTGGGAGAATACACACTACTTCAAGAAGGCAATGACAGACCTAGGCTTCGACATCGGGAAGAGCACCACGCCAATCACCCCCGTGATGGTGGGAGAGAGCGGGATGGCAAAGCGACTGAGCGCGAGACTCTACGAGATTGGCGTCCTTGCGCTCCCGATAGTATACCCGATGGTTGCCCAGGGGAAGGCAAGGATCAGGACCATAATGAACGCCGCGCTGACGAAGGGGGACCTGGACTTCGCTTTGGGCGCCTTCGAATCGGCCGGAAGGGAGCTCGGCATAATCCCTGGTCGCGCCTAGGTCCCATCCATGACCTACAGGTTCCTCCCTGACGTAGCCCTTGCAGACATCGCTTTCGAGGCGGAGTCAGGCAGCGTGGACGGCCTCTTCGAAACATGCGGACTGGCGATCACGGACATCATGGTCGACCCTAAGACCCTTCGGACCACGACCCAGCGGAAGCTCTCCCTGCGGTCCGAAAACCTGGACCGCCTCCTCTACGATTTCATGACGGAGCTCATCGTCATGAAGGACGTCGACTCGCTCCTCTTCGGCGAGTTCAGGGTCAGGGTCTCGCCAGCGGGGACCTCGTTGGAAGTGGTTGCAAAGGGAGAGCGGATAGACAGAGAGAGGCACCGCCTCAGAAACGACGTCAAGGCGGTCACCATGCACCTCTTCGGTGTAAGGCACGAGGGGAAGACCTGGAGGACGACTGTCGTCCTGGACATATGACGCCGAACGGTTAAAGTAGTAAATCAGAGGCAGCAGAATTCAAGGCCAGGAACCCTTTGCCAGCGAACCCCGCGATCAAGCAGGTGTCCGACGTCACCTGGGAGATACCCCCGTCCTACAAGCAGGGGATGAACGTCCCAGCGCGGCTCTACGCCTCCAAGAAGCTCCTCGACAACATGGATTCGGGTGTGATAGAGCAGGTCACGAACGTCGCCTGCCTGCCCGGGATTGTGCGCTACTCCTACGCCATGGCAGATGCCCACTGGGGATACGGGTTTCCCATAGGGGGCGTAGCAGCATTCGACACCGAAAAGGGGGTCATCTCGCCTGGGGGCGTAGGTTTCGACGTGAACTGCGGGATGCGTCTCATACGGACGAACCTGCGGTTCCCGGAGGTGAAGCCGAAGATTCGGGAGCTGGTCGATCTCATCTTCGACCTCGTCCCTGCCGGGGTCGGGGTCAAGGGGTCCCAGAACTTCACCCAGTCCCAGATGGGGGACATCACCTCTATGGGGGTGAAGTGGTGCGCTGAGCACGACCTCGCCTGGGAAGACGACCCCCAGCACGTCGAAGAAGGGGGCTTCATCAGGGGGGCAGACATCTCCAAGGTGAGCAGGCAGGCAATCAGTCGCGGGATCAGCCAGTTCGGCACTCTCGGCTCGGGGAATCATTACCTGGAGATTCAGGTGGTCGATCCAGAAAGGTACCTCGACAGGGACATGGCAAGGGAGTTCGGCATCGTCCACGACGACCAGATCATGGTGATGATACACTGCGGGAGCAGGGGTTTCGGCCATCAGGTCTGCACCGACTACCTGCGCAACTTCGAGTCGGGGATGAGAAGATTCGGTATTGAGGTGAGGGACAGGGACCTAGCCTGCCTCCCCTTCAGCTCGAAGGATGGTCAAGACTACTACTCCGCCATGGTCTGCGCGGCCAACTTCGCATTCGTCAACCGCCAGATAATCGTCAACAAAGTGCGAGATGCGTTCTCCAGGGTCTTCCACAGGGACGCCGAAGCCCTCGACATGCACCTCATCTACGACGTCTGCCACAACGTGGCAAAGGTCGAGACTCACGCCTACGACGGGGCCAAGGCCAAGGTCCTAGTGCACAGGAAGGGCGCAACACGGAGCTTCGGTCCGGGGCACCCCGACGTCCCTGCGCCCTACAGGAAAATAGGCCAGCCAGTCATAATCGGAGGCTCGATGGAGACCGGGTCCTACCTCCTGGTGGGGACCCAGAAGGCGATGGAAGAGACATTCGGCTCAACGGCCCACGGCTCAGGCAGGACGATGTCGAGGACGGCGGCTAAGAAGGAGGTCCGGGGGGCGGAGCTGCAGCGGAAGATGCTGGACCACGGCATATACGTCAAGGCCGCAACCATGGACGGCCTCGCGGAAGAGGCGGGGATGGCCTACAAAGACATCTCTGAAGTCGTCGAGACCATGGACAGGGCAGGAGTATCCAAGAAGGTGGCCGCCCTAAGGCCCATCGGAAACATCAAGGGGTGACCATCTACGGTCTCCTTCAGCCTCCCCTCGGACCCGTTCTCCCTCGTATTTCACCGATAGGACTCATCGCCCTCTGGATGGTCGTCTCCATAGCGGTCTACTTTGCGGGCAAGGCAATCAAGGGCGTGGACGCGGCTTAGGCCAGGAATGGGCGCCACCTTGGCGGGTGTCGTCGTCTACTATGCAGTCTGCTTCGTTGTCGCCTTCTTTTTCGTGGCGGTCATTGGCCCTCCTGCAGGCCTTCTTGCCCCGATCCTCGGGCTCATTGCCTGGCTGGCAGTGTTCTGGGGGGCGTTCCACGCACAGTGGCTCGGCGCCAGACGAATGGTGGTGGTAGCCCGGCATATCCTGCTCGTCCCTGACTTCCTGACCGCAGCCTTTGACGTGAAGCTCCCTGACTTCCCATTCTAGCCTATGTATCCAGGGCGCTGCTCGCGCGACGGCTGAGGGGTGGTCTCCCTTGCCTGGTCCGCCATCGCCTGCAGCTGGCTGATTACTTTCCGAGTCTCCTCCGCCTTCTCCTCGAGCTTGGACGTGTCGATTGGGAGTTCCAGAACCTTCGAAAGGAGCTCAAGCACGGCCTTTGAGGCGCCTGCGTCCACCACGTACCCCGACGTCTCACCAAGGAGACAGGCCCCTTCCAGGCCCCGGAGCGCCGCCATGCCTATGAGCAGGCCGTTCATCCCGCTGATACCGCCGTCCTTCATCAGGGTGACTCCGTTTCCTGCGAGCAATCCCGCTATCTCCTTGGAGGTGCCTGTGCCGTACACTCGCGGAGACTTCGAAAAGGACCCGGTGATGTAGGCTGCGAGGGTGAACACCCTCTTCACACCACACTTCTTGGCGAACTTCACGACCGCGTCCGAGAGCTCGTACTCTCCCTCGGACGTTGTCGGCTGCGTTTCAGCTGTGAACACGAACAGCCCCCTTCTCCTGTTTGCCGCGGCGAAGTACAGGTCTCCCTTCGGCGGGTCAGCGGTTCCGTCCTCCTTGACGCTGACCTGAGGAGGGAAGGTGGGACTCGCGTACTCAACGACCTTCCTTAGCTTGAATGTGCTCACGAGGTGGTCAGCTGCAAGTTTTCCGACGTATCCGCTCCCCGGGAGGCCACACACGAGCACAGGGTTTGACGACTTGGGGACTTCGAACACCTTCTCGGTGACGACTCTGGCCCTGTCTGCTGTCATTCCTTGTTCTTCCTTCCAAGCTTCTCGCTTAGGTCCACCAGCTTCCCCTGGTCCATGACCCTGATTGAGGTTTTGAGCCTGAACCTCAGTCCCAGCTGCCTGAAGATCGAAAGCAGCTCTCCACCCGCTATCTTCTCCGTGAGCCGTCCCTCCCTTATCATTGCAGCGATCTCCTTCACGAGCCTCTCTGTCTCGTTGGGGTAGAAGGAGTAGGCTGCATCGAGGACCTCTTCCCCCCTGTCGTAGAGCACCCCCTCGACAACTTCCCTGTCGGTTTTTTCGTGCTTAGGGGCAGGGGCGGCGGCCTTCATTCTCCTCCTCATCTCTTCGAGCTTCCTCCGCTCAAGTAGCTTGAGGTCCGCATCTTCTTCCATGTCTTCGTGGCACCCGTTCCCTTCACCATAAAACGGTTGCTGAGCGACGCCTTGCCCAGACCAGTCCGCTGCATGGGACACGCTTCTAGCTTGAGTGCATGTTCCGGTCCCAGCAGGCCTATTACCTTCGGAAAGCCAGTCGCACGTTCCGTTGCTGGTCCCGCAGGCGGAGTTGGACGATGCGCAGGAGTCGCTCCTCTCCCTCGTGCGGACCAAGGGGTTCAGCGTCAAGTACATGGAAGAGGCGAAGAAGGAGGAACTTCGGCGCTTCCTACTCTTCCTGCACGTAGACAGGGGGATGTCCCTCAACGACGTGGCCCTCCTCGTCGGGAACAAGACGAGCGGCTACACCTCCTGGCTCTACAGGCAGCTCGGGATCAAGTGTAGGCCCTTCGAGGAGGCCAGGCTGAAGGGGACCCGGGAGAAGAGGAGGAAGTACGAGCGGAAGCCTTTCGACGGGACGGACGAAGACAGGGCGTACCTGCTGGGGTTGAGGCACGGCGACTTGTCCGTCTCGAAACCCTGGAGAGGCGTTGTAAGAGTGTCGACGAGCACTACGCATCCAGCCATGGCAGAGCTGTTCCATTCGCTGTTCGAGCCGTACGGGCATGTGTACCAAGACCCAAGATACAAAAAAGACACGAAGAGCTATGAGTGGAACCTTTACACAATAGTCGATGACAGTTTCGATTTTCTCCTCGATGACTGGGCCGAAGTTTGGAAATGGGTCGCGCAAAAGGATTCAACATTGATCGCCTATCTTGCTGGCATCCTGGATGCCGAGGGCAGCGTTGGTATTCACAGCAACGGGACTGGCACTTCGATTCGTGCGATGTTCTACAACACAAATCAGGAGCTTCTTTTCTTCATCAAAGGTGCCCTTGAGAAGCTCGGATACGGTCCAACTGGACCATATCTGGACAAACGCAAGGGAACGTCAACATCGAAATACAGGATCGAACGCAAGAAAGACTACTACAAGCTGGCCCTCCAAAGATTCGACGATGCGAAGGACCTTATCAGACGACTCCCCATAACGCACAGCGAGAAGGTCAGACGAAAGCAACTTGCCCTTTCCATATCGCTGGGCCAGGCGTGGAGTACTGTCGAACCGCAGATTCAGGCTCTGAGGACCACGATTAGGGATGAGAGGAATGCTTTCGTCCTAGAAGCGGAAACGGTCTACCTCCGACGTCATCAAGTTCCAACTGCGTGACGACTACCTATTCGATGGGCTGTGGAATATGGAGAAGAGCTTCCGCCCTATGGCTGGGTTATCTTGATTGAGAGGGTGGGGCAGCTCGTTTCACAGGCCATGCAGAAGATGCAGTCCATCTCCCGCACAGGATCGCACTTGTCGCTCCTGTACTGGTTCCATTCCTCCGACCCCTGCTCTAGGACCTTGTCCTTCCCCGTTCCTGCCTGGCCTGGGTTCAGGTTCCATTCGAACACGAAGACGGGGCAGACGTCCATGCAGACACCGTCGGCCACACATGACTCCCAGTCAATCGCCACCTGGGTGCCGTGGACGCCATTGGAGGTTGGGTACGGCTTCCCCTCGCCGTCCATCCTCGTCACCCCCTGGGCCCTAACCTTGTGGCCGGTGTGCTCTCCAGTCACCGGGTACTGGTCGGGCTTCGAGAGGAAGTTCGGGTCTATCGGCGCTGACTTGTAGCCTACATCACGAGTCATGGTGCTGAGAAAACCGTCCGCTGAGGTGGTTATAAGTCATGCGTCCTTGTCAAGGACGTCGAAACTCCCATCGTTCCCCAGCTTGTAGACTCTGATGGGCTTGAAGGTGAATATGCCGACCTCGGCAACTCCCGGCGTGGATCTGACCTTCATCTCTAGGTCTCGGGGGTTCTCCACGGGCTCGAAGAGGGTGTCGAGTATGAGGTTCCCGTTTTCCGTGAAGTAAGGGTACCCCTTCGGCATCAGCCTCTCCTCGGGGACACCTCCGAGCATCGAGAGCTTCAGCTTCGCGCTCTCGCGGGCCATGGGGAAAACCTCCACGGGGACCCTCGCCCCGTTCTCGCAGAGCCGATTCACGAACTTGTTCTCGGCCGCCACCACGGCTATGCTCTTTGCACTCCCCATGACCACCTTTTCTCTTAGGAGCGCCCCCCCGCCCCCCTTGATCATGTTCAGCCCCCGGTCGACCTGGTCTGCCCCGTCTATCACCAAGTCTACCGAGCCCCTGAACGGGACGAGGTTGACCCCGCTCCGCGCGGCCACGAGCTCAATCTGCGTCGAGGTGGGGACGCCGCTGATCGATTTCGTCTTTGCAAGCACCAGGGGAGATAGCTCCTCGAGAAGCGCGGCGACGGTGGAGCCGCTCCCGAGGCCGAGGATCGTGCTCGGGCCGATGGTCTTCGAGAGCTCCTTGGCGACGCCTCTCAGAGCTTCTCTTATTCGGTCCAAAATCCCATAGTGTCCCTCCAGGTTTAGACTATTAGGCGTTTGATTTACGGTTGGTTTGTCGTTCGATGGTAGGTTTGGTCGCTCTACGGTCGTCATGATTCTCGCAAAAGGTCTGTCCTGGTTCGCACATGGCACTAACGCATTGGAGATTCTGCGCAACGCCAGAAGCTGATGGAAAGACGTAGTAGTCGTTCAATTCCAAGTGAGGCGGGGGTGAAAAGACAACGAAGAAGATTGTGGCGAGCGTTTTGATCGACCGTTCTGCGGAGGCGGTCTGGAATTTCATGATGACCCTTACGAACTATCCAAAGTTTGACCCAGCGGTTCTGGAAGTGAAGCAGACTTCCACAGGGCCCCTCGGAGCGGGAACAACATTCATGTTACGACAACAACGAAACCCGAAGACAACCGATGCGCGGGTCATCGAATACGAACCAAACAGAAAATTCGTTTTCGATTGCACTTCTGGAGTGTTGAAGGGATCAATAGTTACTCTTAGCTTTGATACCATTGACGGAAAGACAAGATTGACCGAAACTGATAACTACAGAATAAACGGATTCTACAGACTTCTCGTGCCATTCATGGGGGGCCAGGTGAAAAGATACGCCGAAGGACGCATGGGGAACGTAAAGCGTATACTGGAATCTGAAGCGAAGACATAGGTTTCACTCCACAACTTTCAACGGCCTTCCGCACCTCTTCATGTGTGGAGTGGTGTCTCTTTTCAGGTGGGATGTGGCAGTGGCGTGCCCGTGTAGGCTCGACGGTAGTAGGCTCGGAGTTAGTTAATCTGGGTTTACCCCTGCCACAGGGATTAGGTCCATCAGTTTTCCTGCTGTCTCTTTTCTATGTCAATCTGTTCCAGACGGGCGAGTTCCCCCATCACGTCGTCCATGATTTCCTTCCTCCTCTTCTCAGACTCTGTCATCTCCGCTTTGGCCCGCCTTTCGACGACCTTCTCCAGCTCGGTGCCGCGCTCTACTTTGGGGACGGGCTCCTTCTTGGGCGGAGGCGGCGCAGCGGGCCCGAGCCTCTGCCTTGCGACTTCCAGCCTCGCCTCTATGTTCTGAATCTTCCCTTCGAAGAGATTGACAAGGTCATTCCTCAGGGATTCAAGCTCCCCAACCTCCACGACTAGCTCGACGTCCTTCAGCTTGGACTGCAGGTCCCGGATCTGGTCACTATACCGCTTTGAAATCATCTCCCTCTCCTCCTGGGAGATCTTCCCCTCCGTCTCCGCCTCGTACAGCTTCATCATCGCAGATGACAGCAGGTCCCTTTCTACCATGATTGTCCGCATCTCCCTCCTGGACCGCTCCAGGTCTGCTGTGGTCACTGTCGTCTCCGTGGGCCTTGACCCCGCCTCGGCCTTTGCGACCAACACCTTCTCGGGCTTTGCCCTAGCGTAGAAGACGTAGTAGGAAAAGAGGCCTCCAAGTCCGAGACCCACGACACCGGAGACCACGGCAGTAAGAACGTCTACCATGCGGGGTGTTCCTTGCCAGTGTGCCAGCGCCTTCGGTATAAAAGTAGGATTACGCTTGCAACGATGCCGAGGAGCTAGAGGATGCCTGCTTAGCCTGGGGGCGGGGAGATCATGACTATGTTGTCTCCCCTTACTATGAGCGTCCCAAGGGAAGCCGAAGTCCCGTCCTCCGCCACCTCCTCAGCCTTCTCGAGGGAGAGGTTCATGTGCTGGTCGAAGCCCTGAAGGTTCCCCCTGATGACCTTCCCTCCCTTCAGCTTGATGAGTACAACCTTCCCGACACTCTCGTCGAGGACCTTTACAGCCATGTCTACTGACAAATGTTGTCCTTGAGCCGGCCTTTCGAATTGATTTATTTAAGGTGTAATCTCTTGCCGGCCAGTTGAAGAAGTGGGTCCTGTCTCGTCGGGACTCTGGAGAAACGATATCCAAGATCGAGTCCTCGCTAGGGTTGACCCTCAACCTGTCCAGGTCTGCCCAGGCGCAATGCTCTGAACCCGGCGAAGGGGTAGTCTTCGTGTTGCTTGACGCCTTCGAGTTCGTGCAGACGGGGGAGACGTACTTCCCATACCTTGGGTCTCAGGCAACCCTCGCTCTCTTCCCTCAGGCATTCGTCGACGAGGGTGCGATCAAGTTCCTCCTGAACGGGGCAGACGTGATGCGGCCGGGCATTAGGAAGCTTGATGACTGGGGACCCGCCGGGAAGATGGTCGTCGTGCGGGAAGAAAAGAAGGGGAGGGCGATAGCGGTCGGCCCTTCGGTGGTCACAAGCACGGAGGCACAGGGGATGACCAAAGGCGGGTGCATCAGGAACGTGCACCACCTTGGGGACAAGTACTGGAACATGCACAAGTCCCTCTAGGCGCGATTAGTTTCAGGGAACCCTCCCCTTATATGCTAAGAACGAAATTAGCTCTCTCTGAACTATTCTCTACAACTCTGTCTAACAAAATCAGTCGTATCATAGAATTGCCGACGCTCCCTACGCTTAATAATGGGCAGAGGCTCGAGGAGAAATAGCAAAGATTGTCTGGAGTGATGCAGGAGCGGAGGTTGGAAGGCAAGAGCAAGGAGATTCTGTTGAAGGCTCTGGCTCTTAGGAGCATCGAGGACATCCCCAAGATACAGGAGGACGTTACCAACAAGACAATCGTCATCCTGAAGGTGACCCCCCTCGCCCAGAAGAGCCTCGAAGAGCTGAAGTCGTCGGTGGAGCAACTGTACGAGTTCGCTACTTCTGTCGGCGGGGACATCGCCAGGCTCGGGGACGAGAGGGTGGTGATCACCCCGCCGGGCGTCAAGATCTGGCGTGGGCTCCAGTAGGCAGACTAGCTGCCTGCTCCCTTGATGACCTTACGCAACACCCGAACCGGCACCTTCATCCGTCCGACTTTCTCAGTCGCCCTCGCCGATTCGATGAACCCGTTCCTTTTGTAGAACCCAATCGCCCTTTCGTTGAAGACCTCCGTCCTTACGGTCACTATCTTGAACCCGAGCCCCGCTGCCAGCCGCAACGCCCTCTGGATTAGCCTGGATCCGATTCCGGAGCCGGAAACGCTTTGAAGGACCACCATCCCAGACAGCTCAGCGGTCCTCGGGCCTTCAGCCCTGATGCTTGCGAAACCAACGATGTCGCCTCCGGCATCAGCGACCATTATCCTCAGCTTGGGATCGGCGATCCTCTGGACCAGGAAGTCCGCCAGGCTGATTTCACGGATCACGTCCTCGGTTGCCCCAGTGAAGCCAAGGGCTCCAGGACCGGCTTCCTTCCAGGCGCGGGTCAGGAAGACTCCGAGCGCCTTCGCATCAGTCTTCCTTGCAATCCTCACGGTGACCTTCCCCGTTCCAGTCTTAGCCGTCGCGGCCATTCCTACAGAAAGCGGTCCGAGGCCTCCTTAAGTGAGGGAGCCGTTTCTCAGCATTGGGATTAGGGGCGAACGAACCCATTACTTGTGAGAACGCCCCAGTGATTCTGGTGGGATTGGAAGGAACACGCTGTCCGCTAATACACCCTTCTTGGTGTCAAATTTGACATCCATAGCGGGGTGGGCCTGATTTGAACCAGCGATTTTGAGAGGTTTGGGCAGCTGGAACCTAGGACTTCGCCTCAGATTCCAGTATGCGCTTCACGTTGTCGGCACTGGCCCGGTTGTGCCCCCGCAGGCTTCGATTGAGATACGGCCCGAGCAGTTTGAGGACGCCGCCAATCTTTGGGTCAATGGATAATGTCAGACTTGTCTTCTCTTCGATGGTCTCCAAATCCATGCTGAGTTTCGTTCCCTTCATTGGCCCCTGACTGAATTCGAAAGAGAACCTGTGGTCAGGCTCATATTCAGAACACCGAAACGAATACTTCAGCCACCGGTGTGTCGTAAGGAATGTCGAATCCACCCCGAACGGCCCCGTGGATGTTTGCTTCGCTTCGAGAACCCCCGAATCCCACCTCGGCAGGTTTGATAGGTCGGTAACGAAGTTCCACACCGATTCGGCAGGGCGGTCTACCATGACACTTGCCTCAATCTTGGTCGTATATTCTCGCCGCCTGTGCGTTTGCGATTTGGCTTCTACTACGCCTTTCCCTTCGCTCCTACCGTCGAGAGCCATGGAATACGGCATAGCGACTCCGGGGGGTTGGACATGTGGCAACTGCTTCAGAAAAAGGGAGGAAGGGGTGTCCACTTCCATTCGTAGGCAGTGTCGCTGAGTTCGGAAAAGTCTGCGCTAGCTTCGGAATCTAGAACAAGGAGAACGTCGTTCACCCAGCTGTATTTCTGAGAACTGGTGCTGAAGTTCACTAGACTTATGCCCTTGACCCTGTTTCCGACTCTCTTGCCAATACCGGACGCATGCCACGGCAGAGACTCTCCGTCCGTGGTGACGACTACTCCCTGCCCCGTGATACTGCTAGTGTTGGGCCCCTGCAATACGGTCAAAGTCCCCATGTTCCTACCACCCGGATGGCGACCGAAGCCCTTGATCTCGGTGGCAACACTGACTTCGACTGTCATTCCTTCAGGCCCGATGGATTTGATAGACATCCCTATGGCTTTGCCCTTTTCCTCCGCTACCTTCTCCCCCAGAGCCAATCTGGGTCGAAGAATCCAAAGCCCTTGTCTTCCTTACGGGTTACAGAAAACTGCCGAACGAGCCAGCGGTTTTGGTGGGGTTGGGCAGAACGGGCTGTCTGCTAGTATACCCTAATCGCTTCTTGCACTGCCGGGTGCATGGCAGGTATCCTGTATATCCTCTGTATCGCGTACGCCAGGTTCTCCGTCTTCCGCTTCTCACCGTGGTTCACAAGGACCAGCTGAAGCTTCGGCCTCACCTTGCCGACGAATCGTATGATCTGGTTGTAGTCGCTGTGCCCGCTGAACCCCTCTATCTTCTGGACGGCTGCCCTGACGTCCACGATCTTGATCTTACCATTCGTCTCCATCAGGCTGGCCTGGCTGCCTCCGTCTAGGATCCTGCGCCCGATAGTCCCCTGGACCTGGTACGACACGAATAGGATCTTGTTCTTCTCCGAAGGCGCGAGGTGTTCGAAGTAATCGAGGACGGGTCCGCCTTCCAGCATGCCCGAAGTCGCCATTATGATTGCCGGCCCTTCACGGTACGCCTCCTCCCTGTCGGTCGGGTGCTCGACCTCGGTGAAGTACTCCGACTTGAAGGGGTTGACCCCCTCCTCCAGTATCTTGGTCCTCAGATCCCTCGAGAGGTACTCCGCGTAGGAGACGTGGATTGCGGTCGCCTCGGAAATCATCCCCTCGGTGAACACTGGCGCTTCCACGAGGACCTTGTTCCTCATGTACTGGTCGATGACGAGCAGGATCTCCTGTGCTCTCCCGACCGCCGGTACCGGTATGAGCACCTTGCCCCCGCCCTTGAGCGTCCCGTTGATGGCATTGACGAAGTTCATCTCCACCTCCTCCCTGACGGGCATGATGTCCTCCTTCGCTCCGTAGGTGCTCTCGGTGATTAGAGTCTCGACCCTCGGATAGTTCCACGTCGCAGAGTCGAACAGCTGGGTCCTCCCGTACTTGTAGTCGCCTGTGTAGACTATGTTGTGGGCTCCCTCGCCTATGTGGAGGTGGACTGTGGCCGAGCCGAGTATGTGCCCCGCGTTATTGAACACAAGCTTGATGTCTGGGGAGATGTCTGTTACCATCCCATAGGGAAGCGTGATGGCGTGCTGGATGACGTCCCTGATGTCCTTCTGGTCGTACACCAACCTCCCTCCTTCGATCTGGGCGATCTTCACGAAATCGTTCTGCAGAAGAGTCATCAGTGGCAGTGTGGGCTCGGTGCAATACACGGGACCGTCATAGCCGTACTTGTACATGGCGGGCAGGAACCCCATGTGGTCGAGATGTGAATGGCTGATCACGATGGCGTCGATGTCCCTCGGCCCGATGTCGGCCCAGTCTAGCCTCGGATAGGCGTCCCAGGTGTTCCTCGATCCCGGGTGTATCCCGCAGTCGAGCATCACCTTGCTCTCGGCCGTTTCCACGAGGATACACGACCTGCCGACCTCTTGGAATGCGCCCAGCGTCTTTATTGTAACGTGCTCCTCGGCCGCCATCCGCGGTCTGAATATCGCCTCCCCCAGCTCCCTTAGGAACTTCTCCCTCGCGTCGCTTCCTGTCTTCAGGGCGTAGTACACATTCTGAATCGCAGTCGACTTGACATGGGGTGCTTTCCTCACCTTGATCTTCCATCCGGTCTCGTCCATGGCCGCGCCCAGGTCGAAGCCCGCCTCCTGAGATAGGAGCCTGGGGGTTTCGGCTTCGACAGTTATCTCTCCTAGCGCGTCATCGAAGAAATAGTTGGAGACTCCTGCCTCAGGCGGGAAAATCCTCCCAAGGGCAGCCCGTGCCTCGTTCTCTGGCTTCCGGATGGACTTCTCCGTCCTTGTGACCACCCTCTTCTTCAGCGAGTTTACGATCTCCGATATCACGTAGCTGTTCTTGTGGAGGTACGCGGGGTTCCTGGTGTAGAGCGCAATCCTGGGCCCCTCGTACTCTATCCTTGTGATCTGAGCCTCCGCTGGGATATTGTTCAGAATGGCGCCCATCAGGCTCGCGCCGTTTGCTTTCTGTTCCAAGTCTAATTTTCAGTCTTGAACTGAGCCAGGAGCTTGCCCTTCTCCTGCTCAGAGAGTTCCCGGAACCCCTGTTTGTCCAGGATTGCCACGTCGAAGTGATCGCCCGTGGCCACGTTGCGCCGCGTCGCGGCGATGATCGCCTTCGCCGCCAGAGGATAAGCCTTCACCGTAGTCATCCCCTCCTCAAACTCTTCCTCCAGGATTCCGTATGCGACTGGAGAACCGCTCCCCGTCGCGATCATCTTCTCCTGGTTCATCGAGCCGAAAAAGTCTACGTTGAAGAGCGAGCCCCCCTTACTGTCTACTCCTCCCACGAGGACGTCTGCCACGAAGGGGTAGAGGCGCGAGGAGAAAAGCATGTTTGAGACCACCTGGGCCGCCGACTTTACAGGCATCTGGCGTCCCTTTTCAATCCTGTACAGGTTGGTGTAGTACTTCAGGGTGTCGACGACGTTCTGGGCATCTGCCACCCCTCCTGAAATCGTCATTGCGATGTTGTCGTCGATTTTGAGGAGCTTCTTCCCCCTCTTGTGGGCAATGAAACCTCCGGCTGTGACCCTCGTGTCTGTCGCCAGGACCACGCCATCAGAGCACACAAGGCCCACTGTCGTTGTCCCGTGGTACACGGCAGACCCTACCGTTTTCCCTCCCACTCGATTGAAATCTCTCAACATTAGGTTTCGCAAACCTCCTCAGAACGGACAAGATGGTGTGAGCCAGTTAGTTATTTAATCTTTCGAGCGTTTCACAGACGCCTGGCCGATGGGACAAACCCCCGCAGTGGCCTTAAATCACGACCAGTCGGCCTCGCCTCACGTGGACCCCGGCTACCATCTGATGGAACTCCCCACCAAGGTGCTCATCGGCGAAGGGGTCATATCGATGCTCGGTGATTTCGTCAAGGACTCGGCCGGAGGAGGGAGGGTTGTCGTCGCTTCCGGGTCGAACGTCGCTTCCAAGGTTAGGAGGGCGGTGGAGACGGCACTTTCCCAGGAGCCCATCTGGGTGGAGGTGGCCGCGGCGGACATCGTCAACGTTGACAGGGTCATGGGCGCGGCTGGGAGCACCACGTGCATCATAGGGGTCGGAGGGGGGAAGAGCGTCGACGTCGGGAAACTGGCGGCATTCAAGCTTCACATTCCCTTCTATTCGGTCCCGACGAGCGCCTCCCACGACGGGATTTCCAGCCCGTTCGCATCCCTCAGGGGGCTCGACAGGCCCTACTCAATCATGGCCAAGCCCCCGGTGGGGATACTGGCGGACATAGACGTGATAGCTTCCGCCCCGAGGCGCCTGCTCGCTTCCGGCTGCGGGGACCTGGTCTCGAAGCTGACGGCCGTAAAAGACTGGGAGCTGGCCCACAGAGTCACAGGCGAATACTACGGCGGCTACTCCGCAAGCCTCGCGCTGATGAGCGCGAATACAGTACTAGATCGCTCGAGGATTCTTGGGAGTTTCGACAAGGAAAGCGTGAGGGAACTGGTAGAGGGTCTAATCAGCACTGGCGTGGCTGCCGGCATAGCGGGGAGCTCCCGTCCCTGCTCGGGCTCGGAGCACTTGTTCTCCCATTATTTGGACGTGCTCGCACCCGAGTCGGGGCTCCATGGGGAGAAATGCGGCATCGGCACAATCATGATGGCGAAGCTCCACAGAATCGACTGGAGGCGGGTGAGATCGGCCCTGAAGAATGTGGGGGCACCCGTCGAGGCCTCCGAAATTGGAGTCGGCGATTCGATGGTGATTGAGGCCCTGACGAAGGCAAGCACCATCCGTCCCGACAGGTACACCATCCTCTCGAAAAGGAAGCTTACCAGGGAGAGCGCTGCCCTTCTGGCCAAGTCGACGGGCGTTATCTAGGCTGTCCTGGGCGTGGCAGCCGCCTTCCTCCGAGTCTTCGGGGTCGGCACAACCTCCTTCGACGCCGCCTTCGACTCTTCCGCCTTTGGCTCCTCCTTCTTGGGCTGAGGCTTCTGGTTGGCGAACCTCTCTAGGAATGTCAGGGCGGTCAGACTCGGGACGAACTTGAAGACATCGTTGGCTATTCCTCTCTTGATTATCTGCAGGCCCTCCACCAGGAAGAGGTCCTCCGGGATTGTCACCGTCAGCGCTCCGTTGGCAAGCTCTATGGCCGTCTTGCTCCCCTCCCCCACGAGCCTTCTGTCGACGAGAGCCCTCACCCTGTCTTCGTCCGTGTCAACTGTCCTCAAGACCTGAAAGTCGTAGACTATCGACTTCCCAGCGAGCCTGTGGTTGAAATCCACCTGGGCCCTGCCAGACCCGATGAACCTCACGATTCCGACGCGGTTATCAATTTCAACCGAGTCCCCGACGGACAGCTCGTGCTCCCTCTCTCCGAACTTTCGGAGGGGGATCATGCGGAGCTGAGTCGGGTCCCTTGCCCCGAAGGCCTTCTCGGGAGAGAGTTCAATCTCCTTTCTTTCTCCGACCGAGAGCTTGGCGACCTCGGCGTCGAGCCCGGAAATGAGCCACCCCTCCCCCACTGCCACCAGTCTTGGCTGGTACTTCCTCGACTCCTCGTAGATTTTGAGCCTCTTCGCATCTTCCTCGTTTGTGGACTCGATCCCTTCGCCAGTGTCCTTGACCCGGGCGGTGTAATTGGAGAAGATCAGGGCCCCTTTCTCAAAAGCCATTGGACTCGACCAGCCCCGTTGTTGGGTTTATAGGCTTTCATGAGTTTCGCAAGGTGGCCATCGTTTCATCAATGGCTTTCAACGTCGTGTCGACGATGGTCTCGTTGACCTGCCCCATGCAGCCGACCCTGAACACCTTCCCCTTGAAGGGACCGAAGCCTCCTGCGATTACGACGCCTCTGTCTCGGGCTAGGGCCTTTCTGAACTTGGAATCGTCCACCCCTTGCGGATAGTAGGAAGCGACCACCGTCTTCGACCGGACCGACTTCTCGGCCACCGGACCGAGGCCCTGTTTAGCCAACCCATCGTACAGCAGCGCCGACATCCTGTCGTGCCGCTGGACCCTGTTCGCCAGCCCTTCCTCCAGAAGCTCCTTCAGCGCCTCGTCAAGGGCGTAGAAGAGAGGGAGCGCAGGTGTGAAGGGCGTTTCCCCGTTGGCCCCGTACTCCAAGTACCTAGGTATCTCGAAGTATCTCGTCTTCGGAGGGGAACTCTTCAGGAAGTCCACCACGCGCTGGCCGACCGACAGGAGAGCAAGCCCCGGAGGGGCTGCGATGCACTTCTGGCTCCCGGTTATGCACATGTCGACGCCCCATTTGTCCACCGGGATGGCGTATCCTCCGAGGCTGGAGATGGCGTCTATGACAGAGAAGGCTCCGTGGTCTCTCGCCAGCTCCGTCGCTTCCCGCACGTAGGGGGCAGTCACGCCCGTGCTCGTTTCGTTGTGAACGAGGAAGAGGGCCTTGAACTTCCCCTGTGCCTCCATGGCCGACGTCAGCTGGTCCAAACTCGGGACCTTCCCGAACTCGGAGTTCACCCGGATCGCTTTTCCCCCGGCCAGCTCGACCGTCTCTGCGAGCCTGGTGCTGAACTCCCCGAAGACGGGTACGATGGCAACGTCCCCGGGCCTGACAATGTTCCAGACAGCCGCCTCGACGCCCCCGGTCCCCGATGACGAGAGCACGAGCACCTCCCCTTCCGTCTGGAATAGATGCCTCTCCTTCTCGAGTATCCCCTTGTACAGCTCCCTGAACGCATCCCCTCTGTGGTTGATTATCGGGCCGAGCATCGCGCGCATGACCCGTTCCGAAACATTCGTCGGCCCCGGTAGCATTATGAGCTTCTGCTGGCTAGACATGTTCACTACCCTTCAGGTCCTTGCGCATAAGGGCTCGCACCCGCTCCACGCCTCCGAACTTCTTCACGAGTTTCGAAACCTGCGCAGGCACGAGGCTCTCCCAGTCTTTCCTTTCTAAAATCCTGTCCCTAACATTGGTGGCAGAGTACTTACTCCTGTCCAGGTAGGGCACTGCCTCGACGTCTATTCCCTCCCCCTTGAAGAGGAGAAAGGTGAGGGCATCGTTGGTGAACACGACGTCGAACTTCGGTACCATTGACTCCACCGTCGAGACCCAGAGCGAATGAGAATCGGCGTCTGCGATTGGGATCGCCATCCACCTGGAGGGGTCCACCCTGCTGCCGTCCAGAGCGCTCTTGATCATAGTTATCCGTTCTGCCGCTGTGAACGGGTTGTCCCTCTCGTGGCTCCTCTGGGCCGACCCGACGACGATGTAGAGGTAGTCGACCTGTTTCAGCGCGTACCTCACAGCCTCTAGGTGACCCAAATGGAATGGCTGGAACCGGCCGACGAGAAGACCGACTCTCATGCCCTTCTCGGACCGCGGCCCTTCCGGCTCTATTTAAGAGAACACGCCTCACCGCTTTATCACACCTGTTTCACACGCCCCGCCGTGGACTTCGTTCAGGTGGACGGCTCTAAGGGGGAGGGGGGCGGGCAGATCTTGCGGACAGCCATCGCCTTTTCTGCAATCCAGGGCCGGCCGGTCCGGGTCTCAAGGATACGCGCCGGAAGGGAGGTCCCGGGCCTCAAGCGGCAGCACATCTCTGTCCTCCAGGTCATCGCAAGGGTCTTCGGGGGTGAATTGGAAGGCGCCACGGAGGGGTCGTCTGAGGTCGAGTTCGTTCCCGGGAAGCAGAAGCTGGATGCTGTCGTCATGGACATGGGGACAGCGGCAAGCATCACCCTCGTCCTGCAGGCCGTTGTTCCAGCGGTCGCATTGACGGGCTCCCGGCTGAATCTGGAGCTCGTCGGCGGGACTGACGTTCCGTGGAGCCCCACCTATGACTACTTCGAGCGCGTCGTTCGAGACGCCTACGCCAGAATCGGTATTGGCTTCACAATCGCCGCCCGACGGAGAGGGTATTATCCACGGGGGGGCGGGAAGGTTTTGGCTGCCATAGTGCCCTGCACCGAGCTCAAGCCGCTTGACCTGACCGATGGGCAGGGCGTACGAGATGTCCTGCTTGTCAGCAGGTGCGGCCGGCTCCCAAGGCATGTGGCGGAACGGCAGCTCGTCTCGGCGAGGACAGAGATGGCGAAGGCGGGCTTTGGCGTCTCTTCGGCCGAAGTGTCCGAGGAACAGTCGGACTCTCCCGGCTCATCCATGCTTGCCTATTGTGTGGGTCCCTCTAAGTGCATCGGGGCTGATGGCATAGGGGCGAAGGGGAAGCGGGCAGAGGAAGTGGGGAGAGAGGCGGCCTCACGGTTCATCGCCGCTGCCCGGTCGGGCGCATGCCTCGATCCGAACCTGGCAGACATGGTCCTTCCGCTGCTATCGCTTGCTCGCGGAGCATCGCGTGTTGCGGTCCCAAAGGTGACTTCCCATCTGCTGTCGGGGCTCGAATTGGCCAGCCAGTTCACCGGGTGCAGGTGGTCGGTCGACGAGGGCGAAGGGGCATCCACCGTCACCGTTTCGCCCGGCACGAACAGATGAGAAAGGTTAGGGCACAACGTCTAAAAGGACGGGCCTGCGCGGGCCGCCTGAATTCTTAATGGCCTACGAGCAATATATGCCAGGGGCCACCGCAGTAGGCATCGCCTACAAGGACGGTGTGATACTTGGAGCAGAGCGGCGTATTACCCTCGGGAGCTTCGTAAGGAGCAAGTCGGGGAAGAAGGTCTTCCGAGTCACAGACAGCGTCGGTGCGGTCTGCGCCGGCATGGTAGCCGACATGCAGAACCTCGTCAGGGAGGTTGCCGTCTACTCCAAGCTGAAAGAACTGGAGACGAGGAAGACCCTGAAGCCCAACTCTGTGGCGAAGCTGATGTCTACGCTCATGTTCCAGAACAGGTACGCCCCCCTCCTTACGCAGGTGATACTCGGTGGAATGGGGGGCAAGCCAGTCGTCTACGTACTCGACCCCCTGGGGAGCGTCATCTCAGACCAGTATGCTACCGTGGGCACAGGAGAGGAGACAGCCATAGGCGTGGTGGAGGCGGGATACAGCCCAACCATGACCCAGAAAGAGGCTCGAGACCTGGCGATTTCGGCGATAAAGGCGGCGATAGCGAGGGACGCCATGAGTGGCAACGGCATCGACATCCTGACAATCGACGAGTCGGGCATCAGAGAGGAAGGAGTCGATCTCTAGGAGGATTCGGGTGTGTGGACATACAGGGGAATCAAGGTCCACTGGCTCGGGCATGACTCAATCGTTCTGCAGGGGTCCAAGACGATCATACTCGACCCGTTCAAGGCTAAGGGGGACTACAAGGCCGACCTGCTTCTGATATCCCACGAGCACTACGACCACCTCAGCGACGACGACATCAAGCGGTTCATCACTCCGGCAACAATGATAGTCGCTGCGAAGATGTGCGAAGAGCCTCTGAAAAAGTATCATAACGAGAAGAAGTTCATCGCTCCCGGTTCGAAGATAGAGGTCAAGGGCGTCGGGATTGAGGCGGTTCCAGCCTACAACATCAACAAGTTCAGGGAGCCAGGGAAGGTATTCCACCCCAAGGCGGATGAGAAGAACGGGTACGTGATTACGCTCGATGGTGTGAGATTCTACCATGCCGGCGACAGCGATGCCACCCCAGAGATGAAGGCGTTGGACGTGGACGTAGCTTTCCTGCCTGTCTCAGGGATCTACGTGATGACTCCTGAGGAGGCTGCCGAGGCCGCGAAGGCGATGAAAACGAAGGTCGTAATCCCCATGCACATCGAGGCGGGCATCGGCACTTTGGCCGACGCCGAGAAGTTCAAGAAGCTCGTCGGTGGCGCTAAGGCAGTCGAGATACTCCAGAAGGAGTAATCCCTACTCGGGCACACTCTCCGAAGCTAGTTTCCCGTTTTCCAGCTTCACGAAGAGATATCTGTTGTCGGCGAAAACGAGCGTCAACTCGTTCTCCTTCTCTTCGACCGTGAGCAGCGCCTTCCCTACGATTCCGTCGAACTTCGCCATACTTACCTCCGGGCCGTCTGTGTTCGTATTTCTGTTTTACCAGGTCAGCCCTTGAGGTACTTTGTCAACTCATCCATCTTTGAAGCCGCTTGTGCGTCTTCCACAGGCGATCCTGTCGAAGCCCTGATCATCTCGCGGATCACCTCATCGATGCTTCGGCTCCTGCGCCGAGTCTTCAGGAGCTTCAGCGCCCGATGAGTATCATCGTGAACCCTTACCGACTTCGCCATCGATTTTTCCTTCTCTCTACTACTCAAATGGATGGCGGTCTCTACGTTTGGGACCTCCCGCAGTTCGGGCACCAACGCTCCTCGGGCGACTTGGGCGCGCCACAGAACTTGCACGTTGTCCCATAGCCCGACGCGCCCTGCTCTGTGGTAGCTTCTCCCTTGACCACCACGTGCTCCGATATCCCTGTGACATTTGAAAGCGGGATCTGAGAGTCCTTCCCGTCCGCTCCCTGCACGAGGAACGTGACCCCCCCGCTCAGGTCAAACACGATGTCCCTCACCTTCCCCTTCACGGCGCCTGAGGTCTCGATGACCGTTTTCCCGACTACGTCCTCCTTCTTGAACGACCTCATGTCAATGTGTTATGGTCAGCCTTTGGATAAAGCTACCCCCTAAGTCTGGAACTTGACTCAGTTTCGTCGCGAGTTCATCATCTGCCCGGGAGCTTACTCCGGGCTATGACTGGGACGGCGTTTACCTCATCGTCGGGCTTCGTGATTCCGCCTGCGATTTAGGCTTTGTTTAGCGCCCTGACAACAGAGCGGCCCCAACGGATGCGGATTGTTGGGCCGGGGAGGCTCCCCTCAAAGGTGCTTCGAGAAAATACCGAGGCCATGCTCTCCCGGAGGATGGGAGGTGCTGCATTGCACTGCTGACGGTACGCGCGCACCAGAGGGGCCCGAGTCAACGGCCTACTGGAGGCTTTCACAGCCCCGCAGCCGTCGTCCGACATGACGTCCTCAGTTCTACCCGCCGCCGGCCGGCTTCCGTCGAACCACGACCTTGGTGTCACAGACCAGGACTGTCTCACCTCGCTGGTTCACGACTTCATTGGAGAACACAATCATCCCGTTGGTCTCCCGCTCCTTCTTCTCCACCACCTTAACTGTAGCTCGCAGCGAGTCGCCGAAGAAGACCGGCCGAGTGAACCTGAGCTTGTCGATGCCGTAGAATGCCTCGACGGAGCCAGTGAGGAACCCAAGCCTGTCCCAGAGCCCTGTCAGGATCGCCAGGGTCAGGACGCCGTGGCCTATTCTCCTTCCGAAGGGCCCGTTTTTCGCGAATTCCTCGTCGGTGTGCAAAGGGTTGAAATCCCCGCTCACTCCCGCGAAAGCAACCACATCGGCCTCTGTAACCGTCCTCCGAGGGGTCTCGAATGTCATCCCCACGTCGAAGTCCTCCAGGAAGAGCCTAGTCATCTTCAGGCTTGCCCGGAATGACTTTGATTATTACGGCTATCGAGCTACGTCAGCCAAGCTGGGACCCCACAGTCGAAGGTGTCCCACCCGCCACGTCCCGACACAAGAATCGGTCAGAGAAGGGGCGCCGCGGGCCGCAACTGCGCCACCGGAACCGCTCATAGAGCGCCCGTGAGCCCTGACAGGCTCAGCATGAGGTCGAAGCTGCTCTGAAAAAGGCGTGTCTGCGTTAGGCGGCCGACGACTTCGCCTCCAACGACCACGTAGAGCCGCCTCACATCTTTCTCGACCATTACGCTCATGGCCTCCCTGACTGTCGCATTGGGGCCTATGGTGACGAGCGGTGAAGACATAATCGCTCCTACTTTCACCTCGGCTGGCGCCAGTCCCTTGTTGATGCACCTACGAAGGACGTCTCTCTCGGTGACAACACCCTGGGGGCGTCCCCCTTCTATCACTAGGAGTGACCAGACCTTCGAGCGAATCATCAGAGCGACGGCCTCACCAACGCTCTTGCTCGCGTCGATGGACACCACCTCCTTGTCCATCAGGTCCCTGACCGTGATAGCGATTGCCACGTTGTGGGTAAGGGCCCTTCTCCACTTTTAGCTTTGTGGGAGATTCAGGAGCGATTTGATGCTAAATATTGAAACCTCGAAGACGTTCATTACGATTATTGTAGGTAACTGCCGCCCTACTTCTGCACGACCCGACAGCTCGCCGCTCCTAAACTGCCGTCTGGCCACCGTCAACAGGTATCACCTGGCCCGTGATGTACCTTGACGCTTCTGATGCCAGGAACACTGCGACCCCTTTCAGATCGTCATCCTCTCCCATCCTCCTCATCGGGTTGTCCTGTCTTATCATGTCGCCGAACCTGTCGGTCAGCGGCCGACTCATCTTTGTCGGAAAGAAACTCGGTGCGATGGCATTTACAGTAATGCCATGTTCTGCCAGCTTTACGGCAAGCTCCTTCGTGAGAGCTATGATTCCACCCTTGCTCGCTGAATAGCCCGAGGCGTGCATAAACGGAGGTGAACCCAGAAGCCCAGCTACTGATGCGACGTTAACTATCCTCCCCCACTTCTGGCTCTTCATGATGGGGATGACCGTCTGACACATCAGAAAAGTTCCTGTCAGATTGACTTTGATGACCCGTTCCCACCTTTCGAGCGGCATCTCCTCGAACGGCGCTCCCCATGTGGCTCCGCTGTTATTGACAAGTATGTCAACCGAGCCGAGCTTCTCCCTCACCAGCTTCACAAACTCCTCAACGCTGCCTTTCTCCGTGACGTCCAGTTTTCCAGACAACGTAGTCCTGCCCGTAGCGGCGGCTATGTCCTTGACCGTCCCGACACACGCCTGCTCGTCTCTCGAGCCGACGCCAACGTTCGCCCCAGCTTCTGCCAGGGCAAAGGCGATGATCCTGCCAATGCCCCTCCCTCCTCCGCTTACAATGGCTGATTTCCCTGAAAGGTCGAAGAGCTCCGGCGACTTCATCCTAATCTTTTCGTTTCCACGAATGGGCCTATTTTAGAGCTACCGACTTCTCTTGGCGACTGATAGGACAGGGCCAAGGACTAGCCTTCGAATGGCGCTATGGTCTTCCCGGTCGTTTCATGAACGCGGACACATGATAGTGCTTATACGGAAGATGGGGAGGTTACGGTTGAAATGCTAACGCGACGCTCTGGCATGGCGAGGTCTGCGGCAATCGCAGTTCTGGTGGTCATCGTCATCGCGGCGGTGGCCGGTGTTGTCTCGTACTACTATGTGAGTACAGCTCCTGCCTCCACCTCCACCTCAACTTCAACCGCAACCTCTGTCTCGACTTCAACATCAACGCAAACAGTTACGAGCACAGGGATTTCCACGGTGACCTCTACAAGCATTAAGACAATTACCTCGACCGGGGTCCAGCCGATTACGTTTGGAATCCTCGGTCCCCTGACAGATGTGACTGGGATTGACGAGAAGGAAGGTGCACAGCTCGCTGTCACAGAAATCAACGCCCATGGCGGAGTACTCGGGAGGCCGCTCCAGCTTGTCTACGAGGACACCCAGGAGGCCGACCCGACCATCCCCGTCAGCACGGGACTTGCTGCCATGAACAGAATCGTGACAGTGGACCACGCCCAAGTCATCATAGGTGGCGAGAGAAGTGACGTCGTTCTGGCCGAGGAGCAACAACTGCCGAAGTACAAGGTGCCATTCCTGGACACCGGCGCAGCCGACACATCACTAGGCCAGCAGGTGATAGCGAACTACAGTCTCTACAAGTACTTCTTCATGGTCAGCCCGGTGAACAGCACCTCCCTGGCGACCGGCCTCATCTCCTACTATGGGTACTTCCACTACGTGGAGCCAAATTACACCAAGGTGTACATCCTGGCCGAGGACATAGCTGTCTGGCACGCGCTCGTCCCAGTCCTCCAGTACTACCTTCCAAAACTCGGATTCACAATCGTGTCCCCGGGTGGCGGGGCTGACTTCTTCCCATACGGCTCGACCGATTTCACCACTCAAATGAGCAACGTAAGGAGCAGCGGAGCCCAGGTCATCTGCCTGCTTGCTGCAGGCCAGGACTCGGTGCAGCTGATCCAGACATGGGCCAATCTGAAGGTTCCTGCCATCCCCATGGGGATTGACGTTGCTGCAGAATCTCCGACCTTCTGGGGGCAGACGAGTGGAGCAGCAAAATATGAGACAATCGAGGTAGGAATCGGAGACACGGGGTCACCAATCAACACAATTGGCGCGAACTTCTACCAGAACTATTCAAGGTACTACAACACCCTTCCGATATACACGGCAGACGGCGCCTACGAATCTGTCTACATCGCAGCCCAGGCAATAGAGAAGGCTGGGACCACCAACGGGACCGCTCTCATACCCTACATCGAGAAGACGAACATGACTGGCCCGGACGGAGTAGTAACCTTCGACAGATCGCACAACGTGGTCTACAACCCGGACTATACGAAAGGCGCGGCGCTCTCTATGGTCCAATGGACCGCCTTCAACACCTACACACCCGTATGGCCGCCGACCGTCGCCAAGCCCATAGCACTGCCTCCTTGGATGTAACTAGGAGGTAAATAGCCAAGGGGAGGCCATGGTGACGTGGTCCTCCCCGAAATTTTTGTTTTTGGTGGACTCCTCGGAGCGGTCTACGCTCTGCTGTCTTTGGGTTTCTCCCTTTCCTACGGTGTAGCCAGGATACTCAACCTGGCCCACGGCTCATTCTACATGATAGGCGGATACGTCTACTACGTCTTCCTAACACTGTCGGGAGTCAACAGCGTTGGGTCGCTCCTCCTGGCTGTCGCGTTGACTTTTCTGCTGGGTATCGCCCTCTACCTCGGGCTCGTCCGGCCAGTGCGCACGGCTCCCGTAAGGGTCCTCCTGATTACCCTGAGCGCCGCTATCGTCGCCCAAGAAGTGGTGAGCCTTGCCTTCGGCGACCGGGGCGTCGGAGCATCGTTCATCATTGGGGGCATTTCCGCGCCGTTCGGGGTCGTCGTGGAGAACCAAAGGATCCTCGCCGCCGGCGTCTCCTTGGCCATGTTCCTGTGCGTCTGGCTTCTGATTAGATTCACGAAGCTTGGTAGGGCGGTGAGGGCAGTGGCCCAGGATGCGGAAGCTGCGTCCCTGATGGGAATCAACGACACGCGGATATCGCTGATTACGCTGGGATTGTCAGGAGCCACGGCCGGGCTTGCCGGGGCTCTTCTGGGCCCGTTGACAGGGATATCACCCGATGCCTGGCTGAACGCAACTGTGGTCGCTTTCGCGGTAGTAATCCTGGGAGGGCTCGGAAGCATTCCTGGCACGTTCCTCGCTGCGTTTCTGGTTTCCTACTCGCAGATCGTTGTCGCCTTCGAAGTCTCATCAAGCTACGAAATCATAGTCCCCCTGGCGGTCATAGCAGTGGCAGTCCTCGTGCGCCCCAAGGGGCTGCTTGGGAGGGTGGAGGAGTAACAGGGGAGATGCACAGGGTTTCTCGGTTCCTTGTTCTCGGAATCGTACTGGCGCTCACGCTTGTTCTTTTCCCGGTCATCTATTCGAATGACTTCGCCCTCACGATAATGACGTTCGCCAACACCTTCGCCATAGTCGCCGCCAGCTGGGACTTCTTCACCGGCCTTACGGGCAGATTCAACTTCGGACAGGCGCTCTTCTTCGGAGTCGGAAGCTATGCTGCGGGGTTCATGAATCTCAACCTCAAGTACGGCCCCATGCTCACCATTCCTCTCGCAGGAGCTGTCGCCGTCGTCATAGGTGTCGCATTCGGCTACCCCACTCTCAGGCTAAAGGGTCCGTACTTTGCCCTGGCCACTCTCATTTTCCCCCTGATAGCGGGGGACCTCACATTCAGCCTCTCCTCCGTCTTCGGCGGCGAGCACGGTTTGTACGGGCTGACCAGCATTTCTGACAGTTACGTAGTCCAGTACTATGGTTCTCTCCTATTGATGCTGGTGACCGTCGTCGTCCTCATCTATCTGGCGAGCTCGCGCCTCGGCCTCGCCCTCGAGTCGATTAGGGACGACGAAAAGGCAGCGTCCTCCACAGGCATGAACGTGACGAATTACAAGCTGATAGCGTACATCATCAGTGCTTTCTTCACAGGGATGGCGGGTGCGTACCAGGCACAGTTGTTCAAATTCGTCGGGCCAGACACCTTCTCCAGCAACATCTCATTCGAGGTCATAGCCATGAGCATCGTCGGGGGGATTGCAACCATTGTGGGCCCAGTGTTGGGCGCCTATCTCCTGGTCGTGGTGCTCGATGGCCTGGGAGTAGGCTCTGACATTTCAGTCCTCACCTACGGCCTCCTACTCATGGCAATCGTTCTGGCATTCCCTGGCGGCCTGCTGGGAAGGCTGAAATCGAACCTCAGGGGGTTGAGAATCAGGAGATTACTGGGAGGGAAGCAGCCTGCCACCTAGAGTCGTCGTCGAAAAGCTGACGAAGAGGTACGGTGGCCTTGTGGCTCTAGACAGCCTGACTTTCCAGGTTGACCAGGGGGAAACTGTTGGCGTGATTGGCCCGAACGGCGCTGGCAAGACCACGCTGTTCGATTTGATGACCGGGTTCCAGCGCCCGACATCAGGCATGGTCGTCCTTGACGGTCACGAGATAACGGGTCGGAGTCCGAACCAGATTGTCCAGAGAGGCATGAACCGCACGTTCCAGATAGTCCGGCCGTTCAAAGACCTTACCGTCCTCGAAAACGTCCTCGTGGGACTTATCCAGGGCAGGGGCAGGTTGACCCGGAAGGGAGGCAGCAAGGAACTCACGAACCAGGCGATGGAGCTTCTTCAGCTTGTGGGCCTCATACGCGCCCCGCTCTCGCTGACACGGAACCTTTCCCATGGAGAATTGAAGAAGCTGGAACTGGCACGCGCCCTTTCGACCTTCCCTGATGTTCTTCTTGTCGATGAGGTCTTTAGCGGCCTCAGTGCCCAGGAGACGCAGGAACTCTCCGACGCCCTGGCGCGTGTGAAGGCCAGCAGGAACCTTACGCTGCTCATGGTGGAGCACAAGGTCTCCAAGGTGGTCCAGATGGCGAACAGGATGTTGGTGCTCGACCACGGAAAACTTCTCTCCCAAGGCACGCCAAAGGAGATACTGAGCGACCAGAAGGTACTGGAAGCCTATCTGGGTAGGGGATAGGGCAAGTGCTCGAAGTCAAGGACCTCACCGTCCACTACGACAAGGCTCTCGCTCTCGACCACGTCACGTTGAATGTCGAGGGGAACGAGGTAGTCGCTGTTCTGGGTGCAAACGGTGCCGGAAAGAGCACGCTCCTGAGGGCAATATCAGGACTTGTGCGTGGCACGGGGGAAATCCGATTCGACCACGCGAGGCTCGACGCCCTCCACCGCCACGAGATCGTCGAGGCTGGTGTAGTACATTGTCCGGAGGGTAGGAGGCTCTTCCCGGAGATGACAGTGCTTGATAACCTGCTTCTTGGCGCGTATTTGAGAAAGGAGCGCAAACAAATCGAAGAGGATCGCGAGAGGGTCTACGACCTCTTCCCCATGTTGAAGGAGAGGTCCAAACAGTTTGCCTCGACCCTGAGCGGAGGAGAACAGCAGATGGTGGCCATAGGTCGCGCGTTGATGTCCAATCCCAAGCTGCTCATGCTCGACGAGCCTTCACTCGGGCTGGCCCCCCTCGTACAGGAGGCCATCTTTCGGGGCATCAAGGAGATAGCAAAGACAGGGATGAGCGTTCTGCTTGTTGAGCAGAACGCTCGACAGGCACTGACCATTGCTCATCGGGCTTACGTCCTAGAGGTTGGTAGGGTCACACTGAGCGGGATGAACCAGGACCTGATAAACGACCCCCACGTCCGAGAAGCCTATCTTGCGCCCTAATGCGCCCCCGAAGGCGTTCGGGCGGCAAGGGGCCTCCAAAGCTCTCCAGAATTCGAAGTGCACAACCGCCTCTTAGCGGTAATTGTAGAAGCCCTTCCCCGTCTTCTTGCCGAGCTTCCCTTCGCGCACGAGCGCGATCAACAGGGGAGAAAGTTCGCGATTCTTCCGTCCGTGCTTCTCGTCAAACGAGGTCAGAGATTCCACAAGCTTGTCGAGCCCAATTTCGTCCCCCATCTCAAGAATTCCCTTTGGGAATCCGAGTCCTAGCCTGATGCCCTTGTCGATGTCCTCTCGGGTCGCGACCCCCTGTCTAATGAGCTCCGCCGCGGCGTTCACCCCGCTTGCTACGATTGGAGTGATGTCGATTCTCTTTCCCGCGTCAACAGATATCTTGGGCTTTTGCCCTTCCTTCCACTCGTAGAACCCGCGCCCAGCCTTCGCGCCGAGTCTCCCTTCTTCAACCATTTTCTTTAGCGGGGATCCGGGTTCGGGTGGATAACCGTAGCTTTCGAACAGCCTCTGGACGTTGTACCCGACGTCAATCCCGCTGTAGTCCCGGAGTAGGAAGACCCCCATAGGGAAGCCAGCCTTGTTGATCAAGGCCGAGTCGATTTCTTCGGGGGCGGCGTCCCCGCTCACGTACATCGCCATAGGGACTTCGCCCAGACCATGCAGGACATTATTGACAATGAACCCGGGTACATACTTCCTGCAGACGATCGTCTCCTTCCCGAGCGCTTTGGCAAACTCAGTGGCGGTCTGGGCGACCCAGTAGGCGGTCTGGGGTCCCAGAATTATCTCCACCAGACGCATGAGTTGGGGCGGGTTGAAGAAGTGCATCCCGACAACGTTCTGGGGCCTGGCCGTCGCCT
>Ga0187771_10000290_pt1 | contig 29666 bp, 21 predicted proteins | sample 0116_SJ02_MP15_1_FD_133139 | JGI IMG/M metagenome (GOLD analysis project Ga0187771, IMG submission 133139) | Tropical peat soil microbial communities from peatlands in Department of Meta, Colombia - 0116_SJ02_MP15_10_MG | ecosystem: Environmental > Terrestrial > Soil > Wetlands > Peat | place... | reverse complement strand
CGCTGGGAGTATCACCCCGGTTACACCGACGCCGGCGGGAACATCGGCAATTTCAACGATGGAGTGGCGCGCTCGGGTGCGGTGATTTATCCCGACGGCTTTTCCGGCATCCTCGCGCCCGGGTTCCTTCAGTCTTTCGACGCCTGCCCGACCGCAGCCGTGCCTCTGACCGCCAACGATCCCATGTCGATCAACGGCGCGCCCTGCACGCCGGTGCTTACGGCGTCGCAGGCGGGCCTCCCGGAGGGGCTCCGCACAACCTCGAAGCGGTTTCTGCCTCGGTTCGGGTTCGCGTACAAGCCGTTCAATAATGAAAAGACGGTCGTGCGAGGCGGTATTGGCTCCTACGAGGCCGCCAGCCTGGGCTCAATCTACTACGCGCTCACCGGGACCATCCAATCGGATACCCGCCAGTTCGTCAATGCCGCTCCGACCAGCCCTCAGTTTTTCGTTTGGCCGAAGACTAGCACGGGCGGCACCGGGTTGGGCGCGCCCCAATATGGCACCGACTACTTCGGCACAGCCAACGACATCCACTGGAAGGAGCCTTATTCTCTGCAGTGGAATCTATCGGTCGAGCACGAGATCCTACGCAACACCGGCCTGCGTGTATCCTACATCGGCATGAAGACCACGCAACTCGCATGGTCGCCGAACTACAACCAGTCCCTGCCCTCCACCACGCCTTACGTGTCGCAACCGCTGAGCAGCCGGCCGTTCCCCAATTGGGGCGTGGTCAACACCCGCGCGATCGGGGCCACCGCCAATTACAACGCGCTGCAGTTCGAGGCCACCCGCCGCTTCTCGGCGGGCCTGACGTTCGACACCACCTATACGTGGGCCCACAACCTGGCGGACAACCAGGGCCCGCAGGCCAACGGCAGTTTCTGCGACGAGAACTCCTGTAACCGTTCCGCGGACTTCTACGACCGCCGCAGCGAGTACGGCAACACCTTCGGCCCGCGCACCCATAACTGGCTTACCACGCTGATCTATCAACTCCCCTTGGGGAGGGGCCAGCGCTTCGCCGATACCACGAACCGCGTTGTGAACGGCATTATCGGCGGCTGGCAGACCAGCAATATCTTCCTGGTGCAGTCGGGGCCGTTCCTCACGCCCCTCCTCAACGACATTGACCCCTCCGGGACGGGTTCGGGTATCGTCCACGGGCGCCCGCAGCATCCGGACCGCGTTGGCCCGGCCTATCCTTCCGCCCAAAACTCAGGCCAATGGTTCCTGTCTTCGGGCTTCGTCTGCCCCGGTCCCAATCCGGACCTTACAAGTTGCGCGGTGGGTGAGAACGCAACAACTTCACCCCCCATCGGCAGGTTCGGTACTGGCGGCGTGGGCATCCTCGAAGGCCCCGGCACGATCAACTGGGACTTCGGGCTAGCCAAATACTTCAGTATCACCGAGCGCGCCAAGCTGAAGTTCGAAGTGTCCTTTGTGAACGTACTCAACCACATCAACTTGGGGATTCCGGACATGAATGCCGCCCATCCCAATAATCCTGGTCAGGGCCTGTGCGGCTTTGGTTGCATCACCTCCGCCCAAGGCCTCTATCAATTTGCTGGCGCCCGCGAGGGCCAGATTGGGGCGCGTATCGAATTCTGAGCGTGATTCCTCCGCTCGCCATTTGCCGGGGAGAGTTGCTCGCAGCAGCTCTCCCCGGTTTTCTTTTTGCACGACCTTCAGCGAAACCCACTCTTGAAGCCCTTCCCCCTCCGTGATAGTAAATGCCCGCAATGCGCGCACCGCGGATGGATGCTCGTCAAGGTGGGTGTCGCGTTGCAAAGGAGACGGTCGCCCTATGTCCTCAAAATGGCGTCTTCTAATGCTCAGTCTGTTGTTTGTCCTCATCCCTGACTCGTTTCCGTGCGGGCAGACCATTAACCCTGACCTGCTCCGCCAAACCTGGAAGGCCAACTGGATTCGCCATCCCGACGGATTGCGGCGGGAATTTGGCGTCTTCCTTTTCCGGAAAACCTTCGCGCTGGACTCAGTCCCCGAGTCGTTTGTCATTCACGCCAGCGGCGACAACCGGTACGAGTTATTTGTCAATGGTACGCGGGTAGTGGAAGGTCCCGCGCGCGGCGATTTGAATCACTGGCGCTTCGAGACGCTCGACATTGCCCCGCAGTTACGACAAGGCAAGAACGTGTTGGCGGCGCAGGTGTGGAATTTCGCCGAGCGGGCGCCCATGGCCCAGATGACGAATGAGACTGGCCTGATCGTCGCGGGCGACGGCCCCCGCGAAGCCGCCGTCAACACCAACCAATCCTGGAAGTGTTATCAAAACACTGCCTGGACGATGATCCCCTGGGACCCCCAAAAGGTAGCGGGCTATTTCGCGGTCGGGCCGGGTGAGACGGTGGACGCCTCGCGCTATCCCTGGGAATGGGAAAAGCCGGACTATGACGACACCTCCTGGCAGGCCGCATCTCCCATCACCAAAGGCGGCCCGCGCGGCATCCAAGACAGCCCCTCACGTTGGATGCTCGTGCCGCGCAACATTCCGCTTATGGAGGACAAAGCCGAGCGCCTGGCGCGCGTGGTCCGCTCGCGGGAGGCTACCGTGCCGCCCGAGTTTCTCCAGGGCCGGGCTCCGCTGACCATCGCGGCACACACGCATGCCAGTTTGCTATTCGATCAGACCTATCTGACCACCGGCTACCCGGAACTCGTCACCAGCCGCGGCCTCGGAAGCGAGATCACCCTGGCTTATGCGGAAGCGCTTTACAAGGACCACGAGAAAGGCAATCGCAGCGACACCAAAGGCAAGGAAATGCGCGGCTTTGAAGACCGCTTCTTTCCGGATGGCGGCGAGCGCCGGCTTTTCCGCCCCCTCTGGTGGCGGACCTTCCGATACTTGCAGCTCGATATCCAGACCCGCGACGAGCCATTGGTGATCGAAGACCTGCACAGCCAATTCACTGCCTACCCGTTTCAGCGTGTGGCGAAGTTCGAAACCTCGGACCCCGAACTCCAAGAAATGTGGGAAGTCGGTTGGCGGACAGCGCGGCTCTGCGCACACGAAACCTACATGGATTGCCCCTACTACGAGCAACTTCAGTACGGGGGCGACACGCGCATCCAGGCGCTCATTTCACTCTACATGACCGGCGACGACCGCCTGGTGAAGAATGCCATCGAGTCACTCGATGAATCCCGCACGCCGGAGGGCTTGACGCAGAGCCGCTATCCCTCCTGGCTCCCCCAGTACATCCCGCCCTTTTCCCTCTTCTGGATTGGCATGATGCACGACCTGTGGTGGTATCGAGGCGAAACGGATTTCCTGCGCGGGTACCTGACGGGAACGCGCGGGGTGCTGAACTGGTTCGAGGCCCGGCTGGCGCCCTCGGGACTGCTCGGCCGGCTGGATTGGTGGAATTTCGTAGACTGGACGAAAGACTTCGAAGGCGGCGACCCGCCGCAGGAGCCGGACGGGCAATCGTCCATCCTCAGCCTGCAATTCGCCGCGGGATTGCGGGACGCGGCGGACCTTGAATCCGCCTTGGGCAGCACGGAGCGCGCGGCACACTATCGCGCCTTGGCCGCCAAGATCGTTGCCGCGGTTCGCAAGACTTGCTGGGACGCCTCACGCCATCTCTTTGCCGACACGCCGGCCCGAAAGCACTTCAGCCAGCACGCCAATCTTCTGGCGGTGCTGCAGGACGCCCTCCCCGCCGCCGATCAGCCTGCACTGATCAAAACCGTGCTCACGGATCCTACGCTGACGCAGTGCTCCTACTACTTCCGGTTTTATCTGTTTCGCGCCATGAAGAAAGCCGGCCTGGCGGACCAGTACCTGGAGCAGTTGGGTCCCTGGCGAAACATGCTCTCGCTCGGCCTCACTACGTGGGCGGAGACCCCCGAGCCCACCCGCTCGGATTGCCACGCCTGGAGCGCGCATCCGAATTTCGATTTCCTGGCCACCGTGGCGGGAATTGAGCCCGCGGCGCCGGGCTTTCGCGAAGTCGCCATTCGGCCGCACCTCGGCTCGCTCCGCCAACTCAAAGCCACACTTCCGCATCCGCAAGGAGAAATCACCGTCGAATATCAACGCAAAGAGCGGGCACTGAGCGCTGACATTACTCTTCCCGGACGGCTCACGGGTACATTCTACTGGGCGGAGAAGCGGGCAGCATTGCACCCTGGGCGGCAACACCTGGAATTCTAAGCGCCCGGTATCAATCTCGACGTCCGTCGCTGTCCGCTCCGGCGGCCTGGGCGGGCGTCATGAGGGCCGGAAGAGGCGCGAGCCCGAGCAGCAGGGGTATCACCCTCCCGCTCGTGACAATGGCCATGTGTTCATACTGGGAGCGGAGAACCAGCAAGGGCGCGAGTTTGTCGTCTGGGGTGAGCTCCTCGAGGTCGTCGGGGATGTGGTCCATAAGCAGGGCCGAAGGGAAGCGTCGCGCCAATCCCTCCGACTCACGGGTCGTCTCATCGGCAACCAACACCAGCCGGTGCGACTCGTGCCCCGGGGCGGAGCGGAGCCAGGAATCGAATTGCCGCTCATCCCGGTACAAACCGTCCAGAAGCAGCACGCACCGCAGGCGCGGTTCGGGCAGCCAATTGACGATTGTGCGAAAGGCGGCGCTGTGGCCGACCGCCACAATGGGCCCGCGAGGTAGTCGCAGACCACTTGCTGTGGCGGCGGTGTGCAGCAAGGTTGGCAGATTCTTCCATCGCACGCGTTGGCGCGGCGAGGCGGGCGCCTCGGGAACGATAAAGAGCGCGTTTCGGCCGCTCGCCTGAAACTGCTCGGCGAGACGGTCCTCCCTCCAGGCTTGATCCACGTGAGTGAAGTATCCGTGCACGTAGACAACGATGCCCGCGCGCTTCGCGTCGTATGCGCTGGGCCGCCAGACGTGGACAATGCCGCGAGGGGTCACCAAGCGTAGATGCTCTCCCCCAGCCTCAGACGCGGCCGCGACCGCTGCTGGCGCAATTGTATAGGACGACTGCGCGGACAGACTCGGCACTGAGAAGGCAAACGGCAGGCCAGCGGCGACAATACCCGCGAGAGTTCTCGCGAGCGCTCGCAGGCTATGACGCGCGGAAATAGACATCGTGAATCAGTTTTCCCGCCCGCCGTGCCACGCCCCACACTCACGCAGCCGCGGGGCTACGGCGTGGCTTTGCGGGCAGGGTTGGGGGCCCGCCGGGTCAAAAGAAGGTGGCAGGCTTTCTCGGAATCCACGTAGCCGTAACGAAACGCCAGCCGGCGATGGGGTTGCTTGGCCCACAACTCGCGGAATTGGTCGTTGTAATCCTCGCTGGCATCGAGGTACGAGCCATGAAAGCTGCCGTAGGTTTCCTGTACGAACCCCGCGCGGCTCGCCCACTGCGGCGGGATGCCGGTGCTGTCAGAGACCATGAATTCCATATTGGCCAGGAGATACTTGCGGAGCCGCGAGAAAGCAGGATTCCACAGGCAATAACTTCCCGCCTTAGTCATGGCGATAACCTGCCCCTGCTTCTCAAGGTATTTCAACACGGCGGGATTCCGGCGCAGGTAATCGTCGCGAAGGTTGGCGGCGATGTGGCGATGGATTCGCACCTGGTCGGAGCCGCGCACGCGGTAGGTCAACTCCGAGTTGGCGAAGGCTTCCGAGAAGTCCGGCGGAGTCCACTGGCCATGGCGCCGGCGGGCCAGCTTATTCTCCAATCCCGCAATTTCCTCTTTTGAGAAATAGTGGAGCGAGCCGTCCTGCTCGATCCGGAAATAGCGCAGGGACACAGGCTCGCATCCATGCACGGCCAGACCGACCAGAAAGAAAGTGAGTTGGCCCGGGAGGTCGCCGCGCTGGGTCGCCTGCAGGCTCACGCTGGTGCTGTCATTCTGGGCGAGCAGCCCCACGATCGTCCGGCGAATAAAATCCAGAGAATCCTCCAAGCGCCGGGAATTCATTTTGTGAATGCGCCGGGGATCGCCCGCCAATTCCAGGGAGAGCGTGGTGATTTCCTGCGCGCCGGGATAGGTGGTGAGGGCGGAAAGCAGGTCGCCGCCGCCGAAAGGATAAACCACTTTTTGCGGCAAGCCCGCGGGAACAGCTTTGGCGAAGAAGGGCCCGGCCCGAGCCAGAAACACCCGACGGTAAGCCTCCATGTGTGGCTGCATCCAGCGGCAGTGTTTCGCAACCACCTTCGCGTCCAGGCCCTCCGGCAAAGGATCGTCACTGCCGCAGGCCGCCACCCGATAGAGCAGGCGCGCCTCCGCGGCGAAGTCCTGACCAGTTAGAGCTGCGTCGGCGGGCATTGCCGCCGCCATCGCGTGCACTCGCGCACTCGCAACAAGCGGTTTGGAGTGAGGGATTTGCCCTGCTTGGCGGCCACGCGCCCTACCGCTCGGGCACATGACCAGCGCGAAGGCGGATAGCACGCCCAGCAAGGTCTCCCATCGGCTGTGCTGTCGCCGTGTCTTCATGCCCTTCTATCCCATCATACCTCGGTCTGGCTTCTCCGCGTGAGCAAATTCGGCGGGCGGTCTTGTCTTCCCGCACGGTTCGCCACATAATCTGCGCGCTCGGATTCCAGAGACTGGTCCAAGGGTGTTGAGGGAGATTTCTATGCCACTGCGTGGGGCGGAACGCCCCGCTTCCGGAAAAGCGTCGCGGCGCGGGTTCCTGAAGGCCGTCGCGGGTGTGGGCGGGGCTCTGCCGGCGCTGGCTCAGGCGGAACAAAGCCGTGCGAGCTCAGCCCAACAGCCGATTTTTGCTTACGTGGGCAGCTACAGCCGACCCGAAGGCCCTGACGGCTCCATCGGGCGCGGGCAAGGCATCTACGTGTTCGAGATGAATCCCGCCACCGGCGCGCTTGTCCAGCGCGAGCTGATCCGCAGGGACACCAACCCGTCCTTCACGGCGTTCGACTCCTCGCGAACTCACCTCTACTCGGTGAATTGGATTGCGGACTACCAGGGCACCAACTCCGGCTCGGTCAGCGCCTACCGGATTGATCGCGCCACAGGGCACCTGACCTTGCTCAACACCGTCAGCTCCGAAGGGGCCAACCCCACGCACCTGAGCGTCCACCCTTCCGGCAAGTTCGTGCTGGTGGCGAGCTACTTCGGAGGGACGGTGGCCGTGCTCCCTATTCGCGCCGATGGCGAGCTGGGCCCCGCCTCGCACGTTGTACATGACCAGGGCACGGTTGGCCGCGCGCGCGCCAGCAGCGCGCCGCCGGGCAGCTTTGCCATCAGCGGGCACGACAAGCCGCACGCTCACATGGTCCTGCCCGACGCCGCGGGCCGCTTCGTATTCGCAGCCGATCTGGGGCTCGACCGGATTTTCATTTGGAAGTTCGACGTCGAAGCGGGGAGGCTGATTCCTAATGAGCCGGACGCCGTCGCCTTGCCCTCGGGAGACGGGCCGCGGCACTTCGCGTTTCATCCCAACGGCCGCTGGTTTTATTCGCTGCAAGAAGAGGCTTCCACGCTGGTCGTGTTCGACTACGACCCCGTTCGGGGCCGGCTGACCGCGAGACAGACCGTCTCCAGCCTGCCCCCAGGCTTCGCCGGCTCGAATTTCCCCGCCGAGGTTATGGTTTCGCCGGACGGCAAATTCCTTTACGCTTCCAACCGCCTGCACGACAGCATTGCCTGGTTCTCCATCAGCGAGACGGGGACGCTGGCCTTTTGCGGCGAAGAATGGACGCGCGGCGACCATCCGCGCGCCTTCAACTTCGATCCCACCGGGAATTTCTTCTACGTGTGCAACCAGTTCGCCGACGCCGTTACTACCTTTCGCATCGATCGCATGACGGGCGCGCTTGCCTTTACCGGCCAATACACTCCCGTGGGCAGCCCCGCATCCATCCTTTTTCTTGCCTAGCGCCGCGCTCGGCCCTTCGCTGGTCACCCTGATCCCGCGAACCCTGTGCCGTCCGGCAGAGGGCGAAGCAGGAAAATGATCTCGCCTGGTAGCGCGGAGTTGTGCGCACCTCAGCACTACTCCGCGGCTCTGAACGCGATGAGGTTGCACCTTGTTGGGAACGCGAAGAAACGGGTAGCCACGGCATGCCGCGCTTGCCGTGGGCCTTTCGGTGGGAGTATTACGAAACCACGATCCCACGGCACGAAGCCCGTGCCGTGGCTACCAACTATTGCAACGGGGAGCTGCTGGAGCGCGATCAGTCTGGCATCGCGCACCGAAGAAGTGCCGCAGACCAACGCAGAGTACGCGTTAGTCTGCGTTACGTCGCTCTGTCCCGTTACGCCCTAGACACGAGGGGCACTTGATGCTATTAAAGCCTCATGTCCGCACGACTCTTCCTGAACGCATCGGACGACGACCTCATGGCAAGAGCCGACGCATGTCTCGAACGTGCGCGCTCGGCACTCGACGTGGAGGCCCCTCACTTCGACGAACACACGAAACTCCGGCTCTTTCTTGAAGCACAGTCGTGCCTCGCGGAAATCGTCAGAAGGCGTGCCGCGCAAACGGCGGAGCGCGACAGAAACCGCAACGAAAAAATAGCGAAGCGGGACTTTTGGATGGAAGGGGCGGTCATTGCGCTGATTGGGCTCGAAATCTTCCTCAGTGTAATTTTCGGCATCGTCGGCATCCGCGAGGCAAGCCAACAGGCCTTCGTCCTGAAGCACATGGAATCCAGCGCCGCGGACACTGCGTCCGCCATGCAAGCAGCACGCGACTCACTCAAATCACTTGCCGACGCCCAGGCCACGTCTCTACGAATCCTCCAGGGGGAACAGGCTGAACGAGCCAAAAAACCCAGACTCGCGCTATACGTTGGGCACGTTCCACTCGCCCAAGCGCATGTCACCTTCAAGCCTCGCGAGGAAACGGATACCTGGGCCACATTCGACTTGGTTCTCAAGAATGTAGGCGAGGCAACGGCCAGCAGGGTCACATGGCGAGTGTTGGTGCCCCCAGATATCTCCGTCACATCCTCCCCAGAACCCACGCCCGCCAACGATCTCCCCGACAGACCCGTCCACGCTTTACTTTACCCCCTGGACTTCATGTCTTCAGGAAACTACACCGAAGTCAGCATCACATTCAGTTTCCCCAAAGGACACCAACCATTCCACGCAGCCTTCAATTGGAGCTCGCCGGAAATGGCAGGGGAGACCAGTCTCGGAGTTCTCTCAGTCACGCCTCGAACACCATCGAAGTAGCTGATTACGCCCACAGCCAGCGGGGTCGCCGGGTGCTTGACGCCGTCAGCCCAAATGGTCATGGATGTGGCGGACGCTGCCAGCAGGGGGCTTCGATAGCAGGTAGCGCGGAGTTGTGCGCACCCCAGCACTACTCCGCGGCTCTGAACGCGATGAGCTTGCGCCTTGTTGGGAACGCGTATAAGTGCCGCAGAGGAACGCAAAAGGCGCGTACCTCTGCGCTACCCCGCTCAGCCGGCGGACAATTTGTACAACCCAGCGCCAATGGATTCCGCAAGCCACCCCTGACGATTGCCACCGGGTGTACAATCCAGCCCGGCCAGAAGGCCTGAAATGGAAATCCCGGGTCAGGAGAATATCCGGCGACCAAAACTCAGATTGGGAGGACATATGTTCAAGCGCATCGTTCTGATTTCCGTGGCTACAATCCTTCTCTGTGTATCTCCATTCTCAGCAGCTCAAAAGCCACCGGCCAAGCAGCTCCATGTGACGAGCGTCAAGCTGACCCTCGATTCGGCTTTCCAGAATTACAAAGGTGCGTGTCCGGTGATAATCCTGTTCAATGGCGACATTACCGCCAACGCTAAAGGGACAGTCCGCTACACGTACCAGAAGTCGACCGGCGGCGCGAGCCCCCAATATGCCCTGACTTTCGGGGGCCCTGGGACGAGAGAGGTGCGCGTACTGCGCTGGAGGATTGTTCGGAGTACCTCCGGCTGGGCTGCCTTGAAGCCGCTGCCACCCCATGGCTATATTTCGTCCACGCGGGCTTTCTTCCACGTCACCTGCACAGGCCACCTTACGAAGTAAGTTGGCGGGTGAGGGGAAGAAATGACCTTTTCTGCAAAGCACGTAGCGCGGAGTTGTGCGCACCTTAGCACTACTCCGCGGCACTGAACCGAAGAAGTGCCGCAGACTAACGCAGACTTCGCGTTAGTCTGCGCTACCCTGATGAATCCATGAAAAGCCGCAGAGGAACGCAAAAGGCGCGTACCTCTGCGCTACCCCGCTACCCCGCTGCCAAGGAGGTTGCCCCCATGAATAGGTGTGGATCGAAGGAACACAACATGGACAGGAGATTCAACCCCGGCAGGAGAGAGCTCGGCAAAAGGGTTTTGGGCGCCACATTGGGAGGGGCGGCCTTTTTTGCTTCCGCGGGCAGGGATTCGGCGACCACGCACAAGAACGCGCCGGGGATCAAAATCGCCGTGCAATCGCCCGCGACGCCGACCGACGACGATCTTTTGTTTTTGAAGCAGCTCGGCGCGGAGTACGTCAGTGTCGGAGCGCCGCTCGAGCTCTGCACCGGCGAGGGCTTTCTGCAAATCAAGAAGCGCTATGAGTCCGCCGGCATCACGGTGTGGAACATCGGCAACATGCGCGTGCACAACATGCCGGAAGTCACTCTGAACCTCCCCGGACGGGACGCGAAGATTGAAGAGTACAAGCGCTATCTGCGCAACCTGGGCAAGGCGCGAATCTACTACACCACTTACGCGCACATGGGCAACGGCATCTGGAGCAGCGGCCGAGGGGAGAGCCGCGGCGCTCCGGCGCGAGAATTCGATATGGCCAGCCCTAACAAGGTCGGCTTTTGGGGCGACGCCCGATTCTACGAGCCGCTTTCCCACGGGCGCCGGTTCACGGAGAAGGAGATTTGGGACAACTACACCTACTTCATCAAACAGATCGCCCCGGTAGCCGAGAATGAGGGCGTCCGGATCGGCATCCATCCGGACGATCCCCCGGTGCCCGTGCTGGCCGGCGTGCCTCGCTGCATTTTCGGCAACTTTGCAGGCTACCAGCGCGCTTTCGAAGTCGCCGACAGCCCCAACGTTGGCATGTGCCTGTGCTGTGGCACCTGGCTGGAGGGTGGCCCGTTGATGGGCAAGGACGTGGTGGAGACCCTCCGCTACTTCGGCGCCCGGGGGAAGGTCTGGAAGATCCACTTCCGCAACGTCAGCGCGCCCCTGCCGCATTTTGTCGAGACGTTCATGGACAACGGGTACATGGACATGGACAAAATCACGAAAGCTCTGGTGGAGATCAGGTTTGACGGCATCATGATCCTCGACCACTCGCCCGACATGCTGGGCGGGAGATACGCCCAAACCGCTTACGGCGTGGCCTACATGAAAGCGTCGCTGAAACGAGCGACCGAGGAAGCAAGGGCGTAGGATTCATCCATCAGGAGCGGTACGCCTCGCACCGTGGCCATGCTGGCCATTGCATTGTGCCGCCGGCAGGCGTATTTTACCTGCCGACCACGAAGCCCTAGCGGAAATTCCGGTTCCCGACCCATGGTCCCCGGAGGCAAGACATGAAACCGAAGTGTCTTGTCTTGATCCTGCTCTCATCGAGCCTCATCTTTTCTCAGGCCCCCAACTTGGGACTGAGGCGTCCGACCAAATCGGAAGAACCCGAGAAAGCCATCCCCATAGGAGCCTCCCTCATGACCTCTAATATGAATAGCGAGGCCGGTCAACGAGCGTATGCCCCGGAATTCCTCAAGCTGCTCGCGAACCCTCCATCTTCCACCGGCTCGGAGCTGAAGCCTGGGTGGAGAAGGGTTCCTGCCCAGGCGCGCGGTGCCGCCCAAACGTATCGCGTTACGCTCGATCTCTTGCGACAGGTGCTGCGCTTGAGTGTTCCGGAGGACCGTAGTTTTGACTACCCGCCAAAGGCCATGGAGGCTGCCTTGTTGCCGTCGTTCGCGGCAACAGGTCTCGATACATACCAATTCGCGCCGGCCGCCGCGCTGGCTCTCAAAGCCAAGCAGTTCGACGATGGGCTTTACGCCTCCCTGGAGATGGCCACCAGCACTGGAGTAGGGCGCTTCCCTGCCAAGCGGGATTTCCTCCTCAAACTGCTTCGGGCGCTCCAGTCGGACAGCAACCGGACCGCGGCCGCCATCCTGGCTGCTGCCGCGCGGCTAGATGGCCAGCAACCGCAGGTCTCTGCCGAGGTGGCCGCCCAAGCTGAAGAGCTACAGAAGGAATTCCTGGCCAATGAACTTCGCTCGAAGCCTCTGGGGTTCTACACGTGGAGTAAGGAACTGGCAAGCATTTTCCAGCGCGACCGAATGCTCCAAACAGAAATCAAGGAGGAGTCTGCTCGTCCACTAGCAGCCGCGCTGGCGCGTGATGAGAAACTCTTGATGGCGTATACAAGCCTTCTAACACTAACGGAAAAGCTGACCAACTCGCTGGCGTGGAGCGACCTGCGGGAGGCGGCCCAGGAGATCAAGGAACGTCGAACCCCCGATTTTTCCAGGCGCCTATCGCTGTTCCCGCCTTCTCGGGCCCACGAAACCGACCTCATCAAGAAGCTCTATGGAGACCAACCGATTCCCGAGGGATTCAACCTTGCCGACGAGATGGTCAAGCGGATTCGCGCGGGGACGCTCGACCTTCGTCCCTCAGCCGCCTCGGGATGGTACGACTATCAGACCTACGCGCTGGAAGCGCTCGTGGCTCCAGACCGCATGCCGGAGAGCAAGCACCTCACGCTGGATGAATCCTACCGCAAGGAACTGGTGGGGTTGTTCAAGGCGCTCCTGGCGCTGACGCGCGAGACCCACATCAAACAACTCGAAGTGCCCACGGCAGGCGCGGCGGCGATGCCAGCCCGAGTGGTGCTGCATATCTACCCCCGTCTGACCCTGGAGCCGCTGGCAACCTATTACCTTCGCCGCGCGCGCTCGTATCGCTTTGTGCGAGAGGTCTGCCAGCAGGCAATCGGCGCGGAGGGATTGGACCATCTGCGACGGCTGACGGCGGCCGGGCCTGTCAACCTGCCCCTCCTGGCGGAATTGCGGCTCATGGAAGCGCTCTTCCAGGGCGCTTACCTGCAGACCTGCGAGGAGATCGGAATGAAGCCGGAAGAGGCCGGGAGTCTCGGCAGTCCCAAGGAAACAAGCACTGATCGCGCCCTGCTCGGCGCCTGGCTAAGCTCGGTCGGCAAGGACCCTGATCTCGGCAACGACGTCCGCATGATGGTTCCCGTGTTCTACGACGTCATTCGAAAGAAAACCAAAGTCTGGGCGGTGCTCGGAATCGCCACCAGACCACTGGAGGTGTCATACGCTTCCGTTCCCACCGTCGAGCAAATCGAGGGGCCAGACGGCAAGGCCGTCAAGCCCAAGGACGTTGAAGTAGTGTTCGAGGACGAATCGCGCAGGATCGCCTATATCGCCAGCGCCGAGGTTTATGTGTCGCGGCTGCTCAATCGCCAGGAGTTTCGCGACCACTGCGACCGGTACAAAACCTACCAGGCAATCGTCAGCCACCTTCCGTAGGCCCGTGCGCCCGCAGGGTGGAGGAAAGACTGTGCAAATCCAGTGTGCAGATTCCAGCTCGCACTAATCGCCGTCTTAATGTGTTGTGGTTTCCTACCCCAAGGCCCCCAGCGGACAGAACGGATGGGGGTCCCAAAAGTGGACATCCGTCTCGATGCCTTGGGGCAACGAGGCGAGCATGCGATGTTCACGGAAGTGAATAGCGTGAAACTCCTGCCCCAGGCGATAACAAATGAATTTGGGGGCGGCATCGCTGATCCGGGCAAACCTTTCCAGGTAACGGATGTTGTAAGCGAAAAGGGACTTCCCTGGCATCGTTTGGTCGTGGCAGGCGTCGCGGAGAAATACTGCCTGGTCCATTATGAACGGGGTGGGATCGCTCACTCTTGGATGGTCGCCCTATTTAAGCTATCAAAGGGCAAGACTGAGCGAGTTTGGGTCTCCAGGGTAGAGCCAGCGAGAAGTCTGAATCTTCGGGAACTAAAGACTGTTATAGAATCCGGCAAGCTCCGAGAACGGTCCATGTTATTAGCTCCAGCAATAGGGGCGCCTCACACGAGATTAGATTCCCGACGAGTGCAAGAAGGAGCGGTCATGCCAAATGCGTCAATCGGTGTCGCCTGGATGGAGGCCGATGGGACAATCGTCTTGCAGCTTCGGGCGGAGGGTCCTGGCGGAGCGCGTGGCGACGCGCTCATGCGATACCCGGTCGGCCACCCGCAATACCAGGAGATCCTGCAGCACTTGGGTGGATTGGAGAAGGGGCAATCAAAGCCCGTGCCGCCGTGGCCGGAAAAATGAAGCCCCGGCAAGCATGTACGCAGAGCGTCAGCCTGGATAGACAAGGCGACGCGGGTGAAAACAGGTCGCGATGGTGACAATGTGGAAGGGACGCCTACCGGTTTTCACCGCTTTGCTGCTGGTGTGTCAAACGCCTCCGGGCTCAGGGCAGGTCAAAATGGACGGACTGCTTCATCTTTCGGCGGCTTTCAAGCTGCAAACAAATAGTCTAGTTCTGGACTACACGGTTTCGAACCGCGCCTCGCGCGACGTGTACCTCCTCAACCGCCTCTACCGAACGGCCCCTCGCTGGGACATGAGCCCGAACCTGGTCTATGTCCACCTCGACCCGACGACGGAAACGGTCTGGCTGAACAAGAAAATCGCCGATCTGCCCAAGGGTATATCAGTGACCAGTCCGGTGTCTCCTTTCGTCACGCCGGTTCGCGCCGGGGGAGTGTTTCGCGAGCAGGTGCAGGTGCAGTTGCCCATACGCGAATACCGCCAGTACAACCCGTGGGCAAAGCACGAGGGACCGCCCCAAGCGCGCAACTTCAAGCAGGTTTACTTCACGTTGGGGTACTATTGGCGGCCCGAAGGCACGATGGAGGAAACCCGCGATATCCACGAAATGCCGGTCATCTTCCCGCGCACGCCGCCAGGCAAGCCACTCGAGTTCGGACAGGCGCGCACGGACTTAGTGCGCCTTGATGTCCCAGTGCTGATTGAGTGATCGCGCATGTACCCGCGATCCCTGTACTATGAATCCCTTCTTGCATGTCCGAGATTCCGGCGATAGCCACCGGGAGGCTTTGTGGGAGGCACCTTGAAAAAGCTCTTTTCCGCTCTTGTCAGGCCCTTTCGTCGAGGGTTGACCGGGCACAATCCGGCGCCAGCGGGTGCTGACGACTCGCCGGCCGCACGGCTGGTTGATCACATTCTGAGGGATGCGGCAGCGCGCCGGGCGAGCGAAATTCAGGTCGGATGCTGGACAAGGGCTGACTTGGGCCGCGGACCTGGGTCAGAACTCGACAACATCGTTGCGGCAATGGAGGATGATGAGGAACGGGAGAATCTCCCCGGCGCGGGGAAGGAATTTGCGGTCCGCTATCGGCTTGCTGGTGAACTCAAAACAGTTATGTCTCTCCCGCGCCAACTGTATCCCGCCGTTGTCGCGAGGCTGAAGGAAGTCGCTGGACTTACTCCTGGCGCTCGTTCATTGCCATCTGATCCGGAATGGCAGGCGAGCCAAAACGCGCCCCCCGGCCACATCGCGCTCACAGTCCGAGAGAATGACGGCTCGGAAACGCTGGCCGACTTCAATATGACCATGGTGAGAGAAGGCCAAGAAGAAACGGTGCAGATCAGTATCAACTACAAGGAATCAACTGCGAGATGATTCCAGACTCTGTACCGCACGTTGCTACCAAGTAATCTACCCGGCCTGCTCGCGGAGCGCTGACAACAATTCCGATATCGGTTGGAGGCCTTCCGGACTGATAGAGTAGATTTTCATCTCGAAGCGTCGTCCACCAGGGAGGTCGAGCACCTCCTCCCTCTTGTTCATCCATCCCAGCCCGACCATCTCGGACCAAAGAGCTTCGTTGCGACTGCCCGGAGCGGTCGTCATGCTGCTTCCCGGGGTTTTGGCGCTCGCCTCAAGAACGGAGATGTCTGCCCCGCTCATCTCGCGCATCCGCTGCAGGAGAGCTTGTATCTGTGCCTGGGGTGCCATAGTTATTGCACTCCTTTGCGATGAACCAAGTTAGCGCCACCCTTCAGCGGGAGACGAGCCAAGCCCAGCGCTATCCCTCAGCCGGCATGTCCACGTCTACATCGACAAGTGGCGCGATCACCCGCAGAAGATGAGAGTGTTTCGCGCAAAGGCGCAAAACGCCCCATGAAGCTCAGAGTTGCGGATCTTCGCGCCCTGCTGCCTTGGCGAGAAGGTTTCTATTGTCTCACAGAGTCTGGCCGATTGCCGGCCGAGTTTTTCCTTGCGGCAAGGAAGGACTCCAGTGCCTGCAGGGAGGTGTGGCGGGGGGTGTAGCCCAGAATCGTTTTCAAGCGCGTGTTATCCGTCACCCACGGGTAGCGGATCATATCCAATATTCCCGCCGGAAAGGGCGCGAGCCGGAGCGCCCAGAGCAGGCGGGCAAGGCCATAGACCAGGGGGGCGGGAACCGGCAAAGGTCGCTTCCCTGCCACCCGCATCACATCGCCGTAGGAAAGAACGCCGTCACCCGCGCAGTTAAAGATGCCGGAGATGTCCGATTTTACGGCGAGCGCCAGGATCTCTCCCATATCCTCCTCAGAGACGAATTGCATAGGTGGATCGGCGCCCCGCACATGAAAAACCCACGGGAAGGAACGCCAAGGCCATTCCATCATGCGCGCCACGATGTTCTGCGTGTGCGGGCCCAGGACGATGGCGGGGCGCAGCATAATGACCTGCAGGCCGGGATTCTGCTGCGCGAAGCTTTGCACCATGCGATCAACTTCACCCTTGTGCTTCGAGTAAAGGTACAGGGGAGTGCCGGTGGGCGGCACGTCCTCATTCAGCCACGGCGCCTGCCGAGGATTGGCCGGGTTCACGTAGGCCGTGGCGCTGCTCGTGTACACCAGGCGCTTCAGCCCCGCGGCCCGGGCCGCGCGCAGGAAATTCTCGGAGCCCGTCACATCCACCTGCCGGTGCCGGCGGGCGTCATGGATGGGATTAAACTGCCAGGCCAGATGCAACCCCGCGTTGATCCGGCGTTTCTGGAGGAATTCCGCCAGCATCTGCCAGGGGTTCGTCAAGTCGTACTGGAAGAACTCGGCCTCGCAGGCGGTTTCCAGCGCTTTGCGCCGGATGTCCAGACCGAAGATGTACTCGCAGTCCGGGTCCCTGCCCAGGCGCGCAATCAACTGCTGCGCCAAGTAGCCGCTGCTGCCGGTAATCACCAGTCGCAATCGCATCGCCGATTCGTTTTGACGGGCCGCGCCTTCGCGCCGAATTATAGGAACGCCGCCATAGCGACACAAGGAAGAAAATGCGCCCCGGCCTGACTTCCCTGGTAAAATCTTTCCCGCTGGAACCTCACTTTGGAGTTATTACGATGCGCTGGTCATCAAACACATTTTCCCTCGTCCAAATCCTTGGGCTTGCCTCCTTGGCCCTTTTGCTAATTCCGCACCTTGGGCACGCCCAGTCCAAGAAGTCCGTCGTTACAGTCGGCCCCGCGGACGCGGACGTGGTCGGCACGGACGACGTCGCGATCCAGAAGGCCGTCGATCGTGTCGCCGAGGCGGGCGGCGGGACGGTGCTGGTCAAAGCCGGCACCTATACGTTGCGCAATTCCGTGCGCCTCGCCAGCCACGTCACCCTGCGAGGCGAGGGCCCCGGCAAGACGATCCTCAAGAAGGCCCCCGGCATTCGCAGCAAGCTCAAGCTCGACGCCGACTACGGAGAATTCCAAGCCACCGTCGAAGATGCCAGCGGGTTTGCGCCCCTCATGGGGGTCAGCATCGTGGACAAGCTAAGCCGCGCCGGCTGGACGCCCAGCGTGCGCACCATCGTGCGCATCGAGGGCAACACGCTCTACTTCGACCGCTTCCTGCACATGGACTACTCGGTGGAGAACGACGGCGAGGTCTTCAATACTTTTCCCCTGATTGCCGGTTATGAAGTCGAGGACGTGCACGTCGAGGATCTGACGGCCGATGGCAGCCGGGGCGACAGCGAGACGCTGGATGGCTGCCAGGCCGGGGCGATCTACTTTTTTCACTCGCAGCACATGACCATTCGCAACTGCGCGGCCACGAATTACCCGGGCGACGGCATCAGCACGCAGTTCGTGGAATTTCCCGTAATCGAAAATTGCGAGGTGTACGGGAACGCGGAGCTGGGAATCCATCTGGGCACCGGAGCGCGGCAAGGGGTGGTGCGCTTCAACCGGGCCCACGACAACGGCCAGGACGGCCTCTACCTGTGCTGGCGAGTCCAGCACGCCCGTTACGAGAACAACCAGTCCTGGAACAACGGCCGGGATGGCATTTCCCTAGGTCATAAGGATACGGATAACACTTTCTTGAATAACGTCGTGAGCGGAAACGGACACGCAGGGATTTACTTTCGCGACGAGTCCCAAATCAACGCCGCGCACCGCAATACTTTCCAGGAGAACACCATCGAGGACAACGGCCGGGCCGGCGCGCCCGGCTACGGCATTCGCATCGAAGGCGAGACCACCAACCTGACGTTCATTGGCAACATTATCCGCAACAACCTGAAGGGGGCGCGCGCGACTCAAACCGTGGGCATCTATATCGGGCCCAAAACGGACTACATCACCTGCGACCGCAACCTGTTCGAGGGTGACGCGAGGCAAGCGGTCGTCGACGAGTCCGCCGGCGCTCACAACCAGGTCGAGCCCCCCAAAGGCAAATGACCGAGGGCGCCCCTACTGACCGGGGTCTACGTAACGGCGATTGTGGGGCAGGTCGAAGTGTGTCTTTACGTAGCCGGTGACCTTCACAGTGAATTCCTTCTGCGCCGGAATGCCGTCTGCGCCCTCGACCTTTACTCGCCCCGAGTACTCGCCGGCGGTGGTGTAGGTGTGTGAGACTGTAGCGCCTCTCTCCGAAGTCCCGTCGCCAAAATCCCAAACGTAAATTAGGGCGGGAACGCCGGCGGGGTCAGCGACGGCAGCGAATTTCAGAGCATCGCCGGCCCCGGCCGTTGCCGGCGCCTCGACCGTCAGCGACGGAGGCGCTGCCGCCACGGAAGTGTCAATGATGCGCAGCAGCCGGACCGAGTGCAGCGGCTGGTCGGCGAGCACCAGCTTCTCACCGTTGAAGTCCACTGCGCGGTCCGGGTTGAGCGCATCGACAACCTGGAAGGTGTGGCCGCCAGGCAGATTCAGGTCGGTGAGATTGAAGCTGTGCGACCGCGTGTGTTCGGTCCAATTGAAAACCGCCAGCATGGCCTGGCGAGCGTCCTCTCGGAGAAAGAAGACGCTGGGGATTTCGTCCTCGGGCTGGAACGTCATGAGGTCGAGCGGGATGGAGGCGCGCGCCAGTTTTGCCATCTGCAAGAGGTCGGGATTCTTGACCAAAGCCAGGCGGTCCGGGTCGGCGGCGAGGGTCGGCAGGTCGTCGCCTTCCTCAAACATCCCGCCGGAAACCGCTGCGAGCACGATGGAAACCTCGGCTTCGTCCTTGCTGATGGGAATCCTGGCCTGGTGCCATTCCTGTTGCGGGATCAGTTGCTTGGAGACGGTGAAGGCGTCGGGATCGTTGCGATAGAAGTGGTCGTTCATGTAAAACCGCGCCGCGATGTTGGGCGCCGCCTCTCGGCTGGCTCCAAAGGAATGGCCTGTGTCCACGGAAATGCGCCCTTCGTTGACCAGCCCCACGGGGTTCAGCATGGGGCTGCCGTCCTTATCCAGCAGCACGTCATCTCCGACGGCTTTGCGGATAATCTCGAGGCCGAGGCGCTGCGCTTCGAGCGCGGTGGTGCCGGGCCGGTGGAAGTAGCCCTCGATGCAGGAGGCATCCATGAAGTCGAGCTTGATATAGCGCACACCCCACTCGCGCGTCAGGGTGCGGTAAGTCTGCCCCAAGTATTCCTGTGCGCCCGGATGGGTCGTGTCCAGCACGTAGAGAGGGTCTGAGGTGCCGCGTGCGACGAAGCCAATTTGAATGGGCTTCCCGTGCGCATCGTGCACCAACCAGTCCTTGTGATGCTCATAAACCCAGGCCCGCGCGGTGACTTCGAACGGCCCCGTCCAGATGCCCAGCTTGAATCCCAGGCGAGTGATCTCCTGGTCCAGCCAGCGCATCCCGTGTGGAAACTGTGTGGCGTTGGGCGTGGCGTATTCCCCCCGCGCGTACTGATATCCCTCGTCGATATGGAACCACTCGTACCCGAGCGGCTTCAGGTGCAGGGCGAGCCACCGGGCGTTGGTGAGCAGATTGCCTTCCGTGACGCCGGGATAAAACGCCGTCCAGCTCCACCAGCCGATGAGGTTCTCGCCCCCCAAGCGAGCGTGGTGGAGGATGCGGACCGCCTCCGCGCAGGCATTGAGTTGGGAGAAGTAATCGGGCCCCGCCGCGAACATCAGGCGCTCCGACGCCAGGTCCTTGCCGGGGGCCACCGGCAGGCTGAGCTCAATTTGTTGTTCGCGCGGGGTATCGCGCAGATCGCGCTCGCGCATGATTTCCGTTGTCCCGGTGGAATCGACGGCATACGAACTGATGCGCGTGCCGCCCGAAGCCGCTTTATCCACGCCCAGGCGGAGGATGGTCAGAAAGCGCGCCTCGGTCAAAGCCGTCAGGAGCAAGCTCTGTTTGCTCTCCTGGTTGTAGATGAGCTGGCTGCGCACCGCGCGATGCACCACGTTCGACGCATTCGCCAAATCAGTGATGCTCATGGTCGGATCTTCACTGAAGGCGTCGGACATCACACGGTCCGCCGCCTCCGCGCCACCCAAGTCGACGCGCGGCTCGCCAACCGCTTCCACGGGGCGCAGCGCTTGCACGGTGACGCCCTGCGCCGTCCCGTTACGCACGCTGACTTCAACTTCACCGAACGGGCGAGCGTCGTAAACGCGCAGCACACAGACCAGGTCCGGCTTCCCCGTCCGGCCTGTGAAAGTGACAGTAAGCTGGTGGCCCGCGCCCAGCGGGCCATCGAAGCTGGACTCCGCTGCGTGGTGGCTCGGGTACTCACTGGAGCGCAGCCAAGCGTGGCCCACTTGCGCCGCCACGCCCGAGACGAGCACCGGCCGCTCGGCCCCTTGCATCCGAATCTCGTATGCTCCGTCTTGGGGCCTTACCTGCACCTGCAACTGAGCGTTCTGGATGGAGAGGGCTTCTTCCGCCGCAGTCAACAAAGCAGGGATGGCTAACAGCGCGGCTAACAGCGCAAGACTTGAAACCACGAAACGCGCGTACAATGATTTCCTCATAAAGTCACATCCTTCCCGTCTAAGACTCTGTACTAGCCCGCAGGCCCCTTAAGGCCACACGCTCTACTGCTTTTTCTCAGGTTGTGTAACGCCTCCGGCCGGCGGTTCGCCTTTCAATTCCATCGGCACGAACATCCACCAACCTGCCAGCGAAAGCTGGTCACTGAAATGCGGCGAATGGGGATCCTCGCTCTGCCCGGGCGGGAGGATATACATGCCGTGCGAGTGCGGCTTGGAAAGCTCCACGGCCTGGATGTACGTTCCTCGGCTGTACCAGGGTATCGACGCCAAGGGATCAAACTTGATCCATTCGGTGCGGTATCCCCAAAGGCCCATCTCCGCGCCTCGCTCCTGATGAAGCTGCGCCAGGGCCTCGTCCAGGGCTTTCAGCCGGACCTCATCCGCAGTCTGTTTTCCAAGGTAGCTGCGCGAGAGCCGGACGCTCGACCGCGCTCCCGCCAGGGCGTGGTACACAGTGCTCGAGTTCACAAACTCGTCGAAGATCGCCTTGCCGCCCAAGTCGCCCAAAGTTTCCGCGAAAATATCCTGCCGCAGGCGCGCGTACCAGGCTTCAAAGATCGTCTGCGCAATGCTACCGTCCACCAACTGATTGTCCCAGTGGCGGAGGTATTCGATGGCGCGCCGGGCCTCGGCGCTGAGTTTCGGGCCCGCCCGCGCTGCCGCCTCCAGAAGTCCGGGCTTCAGCCAGTCCGCGATGTAATTCCGCCGGCCGATGAGGGGCGCCACCTGCGCGACGTCGCTCAAGCTGAGCTTTCCACCGTGGTCCTTGAGTTCACGGTCGAGAACATAGCGGATATTCGAAATGTGGAGCGCCACGCCCCAGGCGGGGCCCCCGTAGTACTTCCAGTCGGGCGCGGGCTTGTTATTCCAATTGAAGATAATTCCCTCAGGAGGATTAACCACCTGCGGAAGCCCTGCGAAAGGCACAAGCCCCTGCCAGTCATCCTCGCCGGTTCCCCGCAGGGGCAGCCGAGGGTCCACGCCCCGGGCGTACACGGGAAAGTATCCGCAGTGCCAGAAACCGATATCGCCATCCTGGGTGGCCACGATGATGTTGTGGCTGGAGGCGATTTTCGCCGCCAAAGGCGGGATGTCCTGAATGCGCGCGGCGGTGCTGAGTTTCAGAAACGCCTCCGCCGTGTTGTATTCCTTGCCGAAATAAGCCATCTGCTTGGCATAGGCCACGTCCTTGCCAGGCGACCAAGAAATCACGGGCCCGTGGACGGTGCGGTACACGTCATGGTCGATCGCCGGCTTCTCGCGCACCAGGATGTGTTCCACACGATGCTCCATGCCCCGGTAGGCTCCCTGATATATGTATTGGTGCTCATCGCCGGGCTGGAGCTTTTCGGCGAACACGTCTTCGTTGTGGGATTCCCCCGAGGTCGAAGTCCAAGCCAGGTGATCGTTGGCCCCAATCAGGACGCCCGGCGTCCCGGCAAACCCCATGCCCAGCACATTGAAGCCTGCGCCCGTAAGCTGGATTTCGTGAGCGATCTGTGGGGTGCTGAACCCCATCTGCGGTCCGCCCACCAGCAACGCGTCGCCCGAAACCGACTTCGAGGGAGCCAGAACCCAGGTGTAGCTTCCCCACCGGGTTGGAAGTTGCAATTCCCGCGCGGCCGCGTAAACCGCTGCGGAGTTGAGCTGGTCATTCAGCGTCAAAAGTTGCTGGAAGCGAGGAGCAAGGTCCTGAGCCCCACCAGGGGTGCTGCGCGCCACGGGCGCGCTGCGTGAGGAGGAGCCGCGGACCCCCGAAGCGGAGGCCCGCACTGCGTGCGTCGCCCGAGTCTCGACAGTCGAGATGGCCGCCGGGTCGTCAGTCCAGGCAATATCGTCGAAGATTTTGCGCGCCGCCTCTGGCGAGCCCAGGCGCTTCGCCAGGAAGTCGATAACGGCCTGGTTGCGGAGATGGTCCGCGCCGCTGGCGCCGAACCGCCGGGCCATCATGCCCGCGATGGCCATCGAGTCCTCGACTGTCCACGGGGCGGGTTGCCATTGGTACTTCGCGAAATCTTCCGGCAGGGTCCCGTTCTTTTGGGCCTCCTGAAGGTAGCGATTGACGCCCTCGACGTAGGAGCGGAACATTTCCTGGAGGTCCGCGGGAAGGTGGTCGAATTCCGCCCGCCACTCGTCGCGGGTCATGCCGTCGCGGCGGACTTCCTTATCGTGCTCGACAAACTTCTCGCCAAAGGCCTCCGCCAGCCGCCCCGTCGCATCCAGCCGGTACTTCTCCATCTGCCAGGCGCGATCTTGCGCCACCGCATAGCCGTTGCCGACGAACAGGGCGTGGAGGCTAGGGGCGAAAACGCGCGGCACGCCGTACTCGTCGCGAAAGATCACCACGTTCTCGTTGCCCACAGCGAGATTTTCCGCCGTCACGTGGATTGGCCCCTGGGCAGCCGTTTGCTGGGCGCCCCCCAGTGCCGGCCACAGGAGAATCGCTAGCCACAAGCCCCACTTCGTCATTTGCGCACCTCCTGCCGGAAAGTGCGCATTCTACTCCTCTTTCCAACCTTGCCGTGGGGAGAAAATATGGAGATGGCCCACAACCTGAAGGCCACGCGAGGTCCTGAGGTGAAGCGGAGCAACGCTTTCCGGGGGAGGGCTACGGTAGCCCCGCCAGCGAGGCGCTCGCGGGCGCAACGCCGCGCTGACCCATGCGGTAGGAGATCTCGCGGCTGGTCTCTCGAACCAGGCGGGCGATTTCGGAAATTCGTGACGACGTCATCCTCGTGGCAGGGCCGGCCACGCTGAACGCCGCCAGGATGCTCCCGTTATGATCAAAGACCGGGCCGGCCACACACCGCAGCCCTTCCACAGCCTCCTCGTGGTCCACGGCGTAGCCCACTTCGCGAATGTGCGCCAGCTCCTTGCGAAGCTGCGGAAGATTGGTGATCGTGTGGGTCGTGAACCGGCGCAGGCCGGAGGTTTGGGCGATCTGCTCCAGATATTCTTCGCTCTGATAGGCGAGGAGTGTCTTCCCCACCCCCGTGCAATGGAGTGGCCGGTCGCCGCCAAGTCGCGCGTCCAGGCCGACCGGTTGAGGGCTATCGAATTTTTCGATGGAGATGGCCCGTCCCTGTTCGAGGATCGCCAGGTGAACGGTCTCTTGGGTCTGCTGGTTCAGGTCGCGCAATAGCGGTTGCGCGACGCGGCGAAAATCCAGACGGTCGAGAACTCGCAGACCCATGCGCAGGACGCGATAGCTGAGCTGGTACCCTCCGGGCGAGGGCGCCTCCTCCACGAAGCCATGGCGGATGAGATTTTGCAGCAGGCGGTGCACCGTGCTCACGTGCAAGTGCAGCCGGCGGCTGAGCTGTGTCAGCGTGGGGGCGGGACTCTCCTCTTCCGCCAAGACTTGCAGGATGTTCAGGGCTTTCACCAGAGACTTGACCGTGTAAGCGGCGGTCGGGGTCGGCGAGGGTCGGGGTGTTTTCATATCACGAGAATTATTGCAAAAATCTGTCCGGTGTCAAGCGGCCGCACAGGCGCGTGGCATCTTCCCCCGGCCCAGCCTGGGCAGGCTGTAGTCCCGAAGCGAGGCCCCGCGAGAGCTCAAGGCGACGCATTTCCAGGGCGGCGCGGGGACTGGCGTCCCCTGTCACACTCCCAAAGCACTCAGCAGCCATCGTCATGTCGCCACGCGCCTCCGCGACATAACCAAGGAATAGCCGCCTTTCGCTTTCTGAGGGCCAGCCCTCCAAAGGCATCTCCGGTGGGAGCAGCGGAGGGCGAAACCGCAAGAGGAAGCGCACATTGGACGCCACGGTGTCATAGGAAAGTGAATTCCCCTTGGGGGTTTGGTATTCCAGATAAGGACGATCATCCGAGGACACGAAATCCACCGGCTTTCCTGTCAAAGCCGGGAGGAAGGTGAGCGCCTTCCGATAGGACTCGTCGTAAAGCACCAGCTCGCCCAAAAGCGACGCCAGGCTGGGCAATCGCATGTCCCCCAATTCCCGCCGCACTCCCGGGTCACCGTCAAAGGTCGTAATGCTCCGATAATCACAAGCCAAGGGCGCTGGCGAGGCAATTAGCAAACCCTGTTCAGCCCCCAAGAAAAAAGCTACGTGGGGAAAAACCTGGGCAGCGGTATTAAGGATGACCAGCAGATCGGCCGCACGCATGTGGTGCACCTGGACCCACTGCTGAAGAATGCCCTGGCTTGTCAAACGAGCCCGGCACAGTTCGTAGAATTCCTTGTTGTAAAGGTCCGCCTCCCCGGCGATCCAAATGGAAGAGACTTCGATGGTGATGAGATCAAAACGGCGGGGGGTGAGAAGGAGAAAGTTGCGGCCGTCGGCCAGGGCAAGGTTGATGCGAGGGTCGCGGTCAAAGACGTCCTCATTGACGTCGGCAAACCAACGTCGGGCTGCGGCAACGATGCTGGGTGAAATTTCGACCGCGTCGATATTCCTGAAGGGGAAGCGCGCCAGGACGCGCAGTGTGTGCCCTGTCCCGAGTCCGATCACAAGCGCGCGCTCGAAGCCGTGGGTGAACAGAATCGGAATCAGCGCGAAGCGGGCCTGCGCCCCCACCTCGCCCGTGTTGTTACCCTGGAATTTGCCGTTGGAGAGTAAAGTCCGGGTCTTTCCGAACTCGACGACCGTCGTCAGGCCGCCTTGCACATCTTCCTGGGCAAACAGCAGCCGATCGAACGTCCAGCCGCTATTGAAATACACGTAGGTGCCACGTGTCAGGCCCGCGAAGTCGGCTTGCTCAGGCCCGCGCCACATCACCAGCGCCAGCGAAACGGCTGCGAGCACAAGCGCCCACGTGCGTAGCCGCCCCAGGTGTGCGAGCATAAAGGCGAATCCGAGGGCCAAAAGTAAGTTCAGCCCGGCAGCGGCGCGGATGGTGGTTAACGAGCCCAGGGCCGACAACACCACAAATCCTGTTAGGACGGACCCCACCACAGTTCCGATTGCATTCGCCGCGTAAAGCCCGCCAACCTCGGACCCCACTTCCCTCGCTTCGGCCGTAGCCAGGTTAAGCAGGAGCGGGAAGCTTAGCCCAAGGAGCAGGCACGGTATGATCAGGAGGTAGAATGCGCAGAAAAACCGGAGGAGTTCGCCGGCCAGGAACGAGATGGCCTCGTAGCGCACGAGCATCTCCACCCGGGCCGACGGCAGGAGGCTGAGCAGCGAGATCTCGGCCACGACCTCGACAATCCACCTCCAGGGGGGCCTGGCGGCGCGAACGCAACGCCAGACCATCCACCCGGCGTAGCTCAACCTCAACAACAAGAGAAGTGCGATGCCCACCTGGTCGTACTGCCAGGCTTGGGCCAAGCCCTGCGCGAACAGGTCAGGCAAGAGATGCCAAAGCCGCAGCGACCCGACGACCGCGAATGCCAGGAAAAGTTGTGAGGCCACCAAAGCGCGCGTCCAACGGGCAGACGTACACTCGAAACGCCCGACGAGATAGGCCCCTCCGCCCAGCCCCAGGAGGAAAGTGAACAACATCGTTCCAAACGCATAAACCGTGTTCCCGACGATGAAGGAGAGAAGGTGGGTCCATACGACTTCATAGGAGAGGGCCACGGCACCCGTCAGGAACGCCCCCAATAAGAGAAGCAGCTTGCGCCGTGGCAGAGCCAAGCGAATGGTCGGCCCGGCGGGGGGTATATCCTGCGAACCGTGCGTTTGCGAAGAGTTGCTCCAACCTCTTACGGCAATGGCCAGAAAGATGGCGAGGTTAATGCCGCAGGCAATCGCGATAGTGCCTCGCACTCCCAGCCAAGGCAGGAGAAGGTAGGTGGAAGTCATCGCCCCGACCGCCGCGCCCAAAGTATTCCAAGCGTACAGGCGGTCCAGCGCAGGCTGAAGGTCTCGGCCGGTTTGCGCGAGCCAGCGCGCCAGAACCGGAAGCGTCCCTCCCATGAGAACCGTTGGAACCAGAATCACCAGCGCTGTCAACACAAACCGCGCTAGGGAACCGGGCCACCCATTCAGGACCAGCTTCTGGTTCAACCCGACGTAAACACGCGTGACGAGGGAAAGAAATTTCGGAACAAAAAGGCCATAGCCGGCAACGCCCAGCTCGAGGAGCGCGTAAATCCTCAGCGAAGCGCCACGGCGATCCACCCAACGTCCCAAAACATAAGCCCCCAGCGCCAAGCCACCCAAGAAGGCGGCCAGGACTGTGCTCACCGCCTGCGCGGTGTTCCCGAAGGTATAAGTCAACAGGCGCGCGAAGATGGTTTCGAAGATCAAACCCGAAGCGCCGGAAAAGAAAAACAGGCAGGCGAGGAAAAGCGGCAATGAACCTCTGCTTGTCGGTTGAGCAACGCCTTCCGCCCCGGCCGGGCTGACGCGTGTCCCCCGCATTGGATCGTCTGGAAGCAATCGGCTAGTTCCCCTTTGGAGATCCCCCCCCACGCCGATTTCAAGTCGCGAAAACAAAGGGGGCAAATCCTTATATCATGCCGACCAGAATGAAAAAGGCGTATAATGCGTGCTCGTAAATCGGGGCTTGCTATTTGGTGACAGGGTGATGCGACCGCAACCGCGTTCCCTTCGATTGATATCGGGCGCTGCGCTCTCTCTTCTGGCCGTCTTGCTCGTTTGGGCAGGTGCTCTGGCCGAACCGCGCGGGAAGACTTTCCAGGATGACTTCTCCTCCGGGAAGCTCGACCATTGGCTGCTTCCCTACCCCGAGGACTGGGAAATCCTGAGTGAAGTCCCCATGCACTACCTGCACATGAAGCGCAATCGAGAGCCCGGTGTGCCTAGGCGCCCCCTGCAATACGCGCTCCTGAAAGGTGTGAACATGGGCAGCTTTGAACTCACCACGCGGGTGAGGCGCGAAGGGCGCTCGATGCTCATTGTCTTCAATTACGTTGACACGCTGCATTTCTACTACACGCATCTTTCCCAGGACCGCGGCGCGGAGCAGGCTGTCCATAATGGGATTTTCATGGTTAATGGCGCCCCGCGCGTGCGGGTGGCCGGACTGGAAGCGCCGCCTGCGTTACCCGACCGCAACTGGCACCAGGTGCGCGTCCTGCGCGACGTCTCCTCAGGCGCGGTCAAGGTCTTCGTGGATGAAAACAAGGATCCGATATTCACGTGGACCGATACAACATTCCGCTGCGGGCAATTGGGGCTGGGCTCTTTTGACGAGACCGGCGATTTTGCCGACGTTAAGCTGCAAGCTCAGGACGTGGGCTGCAAACCGTAAAGACGCCTCGCTGGGGCGTCTCCACTTCAAGGAGGCGACATGAGCAAGGACTATTCAAGGCGCAAGTTCCTGGAACATGTGGCGCTGGGGAGCGCCGCGGGAGTGAGCTTGCCGCTGCTGGGGGACCTGGCGTCCGCGGCGGAGGACACTGCCCTGCCCCGTCGAACCCTGGGAGGGACAGGCGTGAAGGTCACGCTCCTGGCCTTTGGCTGCGGAAGCCGTTTTCTGATGTACAAGGAGGAGGATGCGGCGGTCGCCGCCCTGCACCGCGCCTACGATCTGGGCATCCGGTACTTCGACACGGCCTATGCCTATGGCGATGGCGTAAGCGAGACCCGCGTCGGAAAACTCATGGCGGAACACCGCAAGGAGGTCTTCCTGGCCACCAAGATTCCCGACCGCACCCGCGACGAATTCCGCCGGCGCTTGGACGGGAGCCTGAAGCGCCTGCAGACCGACCATGTTGACCTGGTGCACATCCACAGCCTGGGACGCGCCGACGATCTGGCGAAGATCGAAGCGCCAGACGGCGCGATGAAGGGCCTGCTCGAAGCCCGCGAGGAGAAGCTGACACGCTTCATCGGCATCACCAGCCACACCGATGGCGCCGTACTGGCGCAGGCGATTGAACGGCATCCCTTGAACTGCACGCAGATGGCCTTGAATGCCGCGCGCAACGGCCAGTTTGAAGAGCTGGCTCTCCCCGCGGCGCGGAAGAAGAACCTGGGCGTCATCGCCATGAAAGTGTGCGGACGCGGATTTATGCTCGGCGAGGAGCCGGACAAGGCCGACTTCGATTCCCTGCTCCGCTACTCGATGGGCCTGCCGGTGGCCGCGGCCGTGGTGGGAATGCCTCAGCTAGAGATGATCGAGCACAACGCGACGATGGCGCGGGCATTTACGCCGCTCAGCGCGGAGGATATCGACAGCCTGCGAAAGCGAGTGTCGCCGCTCCGCGAGTCGCTCGAAAAGTATCTAATCGGCCACTTGGACGGCCCCACGCGTTGCGGCCATCTGTTCTGGGCATGATACCAGTGGGATAGGCCCCGCACACTCGGGCGGGTGCAGAGCTTTTTGATTCTTGACTGCCGGCCTTCAGCTGGTTTACGAGCCCATCCGCTCGAGCTCGATGCGGGCCTGCCAGAGGGAGGAATCCAGCTCCAGCGCGCGCCGGAAGAAGTCTTTTGCCGGCCCCGTGCGGTTTTCGAATTGGGCCAGGAGCCCGGCGAGGTAGAAGTCTTCGGCGTTGGCCTTCCCTTGTGAACCCGGATTGGCGAGAGGGCCCAGG
>Ga0187771_10000289_pt1 | contig 29711 bp, 25 predicted proteins | sample 0116_SJ02_MP15_1_FD_133139 | JGI IMG/M metagenome (GOLD analysis project Ga0187771, IMG submission 133139) | Tropical peat soil microbial communities from peatlands in Department of Meta, Colombia - 0116_SJ02_MP15_10_MG | ecosystem: Environmental > Terrestrial > Soil > Wetlands > Peat | place... | reverse complement strand
GCCTTCTCGCCGGCGTGGCCGAAGGGAGGATGCCCGATGTCGTGGACCAGAGCCAGGGCTTCGGCGAGATCAACGTTAAGGCCGAGCGCTCCGGCAATGGTGCGGGAGATTTGCGAAACTTCGAGCGTGTGGGTTAGGCGATTGCGAAAGTGGTCCGAGTAGCGGCGAGTAAAGACTTGCGTCTTGGCTTCCAAACGGCGGAAGGCCCGGGCGTGAATGACACGGTCGCGGTCGCGCTGGAAGTCGTTGCGGTAAGGGTGTTGCGGCTCAGCAAAGCGGCGTCCGCGGGAGTGCTCGACATGCACCGCGTAGCCAGCAAGCATGGGAGGAGTTTAGCAGAGTACCGAGCTTTGGAAATTGTTGATTGAAAGGTTCTGTGTACTACCGCAGGCCGAGACGCATTTCATTGGTGGGTACGAACCCCATCGACTCGTAGAGATGTCGACCCTCGTCGCTAGTGTGCAAGGTCACACGGGCGAATCCTTCACGCTTGCACCAATCGATCATTGTGTGCATGATTTTGCGTGCGATGCCGCAGCGACGATATGCGGGATAGGTATAAACGTTGAGGATCTCGGCGCGTAGGTTTCCCATGTCGCAAGGATGAGCCGGCCAAGCAGAAATAACGACCGCACCTCCTCCGACGACATGCTCTCCGTCAAAGGCCAGCCAAGCACGAAAAGAACCTTCGATCATGGCTTGTGCCAGATAGTTCGAGGTGGCGAGCATCATCGCATCCAACGAGGTGGAGTCTTTGTAATTCATGTCCTCGAACATGCCGCGGCGTTGGCGTACGATCTCGGGGATATCATTTGCACTGGCGTCGCGGATGGCGATGTTGAGGTGTGTAAGGCCAGGCATGGGAACGACACCAAATACGCAGTATCAGAAAAATCAGCCCTCAGGCCAAGCGAAGCTCTCGCTGGCAACTGGATACTGGGAACTGGCTACTGCTTTTCTTCCTTGGCCAGCTTCACTTTCGCCGCGTCCAGCTTCTGCTGGACCTTGGCGAAGGCCTCAGTATCCTGTTCCGCCGGGACAGTCTTGTTCCACTCCTGCACGGAACGCTCCCAGTGGGCCGCGGCCAGTTTCAAGCGGCCTGTTTTCTGATAGAGATCTCCGAGATGCTCCTGTACGGTTGGGTCAGAACTCATGTGGACGGCCGCTTTTGTCAGGCTTTCCTCGGCCAGATCGTACTTGCCGAGCTTGAAGTAGACCCAACCCAGCGAATCCAGATACGCGCCGTTGTTCGGATCAAAGGAAAGAGCTTGCTTGATGTAGTTCAGCGATTCCTCAAGCTTGACGCCGCGGTCGGCATTCATGTAGCCCAGATAGTTGAGCGTGGCCGCGCTTTGCGGGTCGGAAGGCGGGACCGATGCCAGGACCTTCCTGAATTCCGTTTCGGCCTCGTCAAATTTCTTCTGCCGCTGGAGGACGTCGCCGCGCAGAAAATAGACGTAAGCTTTGTCGTCGGCCTTGGTGGATAGCTGCTCGGCCTTGGCCAAGGCTTCCTCCGCTTCTTTCCACCGCTTCACGCGGGAGTACATAATGCCCAGGCGCAGATAAATTTCACGATCGCTTGCATCGCCTTTGAGCATGGAGCGAACGTCGGCGACAGCCTTGTCTGCGTCTCCCGTATCTGCCAGTTGAGAGTCCAGCACCATGCGCAGGTCGCGATCGTCGGGCATCTTCTGCACTGCTTCCCTGGCGACGGTGGTGGCCTGAGGCCACTGCTTGGCCTCGCGGTAGGTGTCTATGATTTCCTGGTAGCCGCTGCGCGCATTCTCATCGCCGAGCGTCAACATTTTGCGGAAGGCCTCGACCGCCGCGGGATAGTTTTCCTGCTCGCGGTAGATCATGCCCAGGCGCTCGATGAAAATTGCACGATTGTTACGGTCCGCCTGGCTGTAGCTGGGGTCGGGCTTTTCAGTCTTCTTCAGCAGATCCTGCAGAAGTTTGATGGCATCATCGTAGCGGCCCTCAGCCTGGTAAACCGCAGCCATGTTGTAGGGCACATCCATCGTATCCGGCGCCAACGTGTCGGCTCGCTTCAGATTCTCGAGCGCCTCATCGTACTTGCCCTGGCGGCGATAGATCTCGGCCATGCGAACATAGCTCTGCGCGTCTTCCGGGTTCGAGTCCACGATGACCTTGTACTGTGCCAGGGCTGCATCGAGCTGCCCATCGTTCTGCAGGTTGTCGGCCAAGCCGCGAATCGCATCAAGATTGTCGCGATCGAGCACAACCGCGTGTTTGTATGCGTCAATTGCGTTTTTGTACTCCTTGCGCTGCTCATAGGCCGCGCCCAGAGCGGCGTAGAGCTTGGCAGAACGGGCGGAATCCGGCACCGCGCTCAGAACCTGCAGCGCGTGAGCCGTGTCGCCTTCGTCGGTGTAAAGCAGGGCCAGCGTAGTTACTGCCTCTTCGGAGCCGGGGTCGAGTTTGATGGCAGTCTTCAGTTCGCTCTCGGCTTTGCGCAGGTCGTTATTCAGGCGGTACAGGCGGCCGAGCAGCAAATGATTGTCCACGTTGTCGGGCTCAAGCTGCACAATCTGCTCGTACTGCTCAATCGCCAGCTTAAGGACGTTCTCTGAGCCCGAGCCACCCGGCATATCGCCCAGCGAACGAAGATAAATGCGTCCGAGAAGTTTGTGAGCTTCCAGGTTCCTGGGGTCGCGCTTGATCATGTCCTGGGCTTCCAGGACTGCATCGCGGATGCGCCCCGTCTTGACGTAGAGTTCTGCCAGGCCCGAGGTCAGGAATTCTGCCGAAGGATCCGCCTCGATGGCAAGCCGGTATTCCTGGATGGCGGGATTGGCCAAATCGCTGCGGCCGTAAGCGGTGACCATTTCTTCGTAGTAGTGGGCTAGCGCGTAATGATAGTAAGCGGCTGCGCGGTCGATCTTGCGCTGCGACGATTGAGGCGGCGTTGCCTCAGACGGCGCGGAACCGGATGCAGAGCTGCCATTGTTTTGGCCCGCAGCTCCCGCTGCCGACGCTACAATCACCCAAAAAAGCCGAAAAAATCTGTTCATGCTGGACCCGCGCATGCGCATTCCCAAGACCTCAGCCAGTTGGATGCAAAGCCACCGGAGGAAGGGTGCTTTTATTCTACCCTGAGCGCAGACGGGATGGGGAAAAACCCACTTTATGCTACCTGAACCTGCGCAACCGGAAGGACAGGGACCACGGAGATTGTTGAATTGACAATCGCATGACCGTCCGAATCGCCGGACTAACGTCGGCCCCCGCCGATTACTCGCCTGATGGGGCGCCCTAACGTGCTCCACGTGTGGGCTGGGATTTTGGGCACAGTGCGCCTTTGTCAGCGAGAGGTGGAGGATGGCAGCATTACCGTTACTGCCAATTCGGATGCGCAATGCTAGGTAGTGGGGGATACTGGCCCTCTCGTTTTCGAAGATGGTATCCTCCTCAGCGCGGGATTCTTTCTAAGTGCGGCAAGCAGTAACTCGACGTGAAGCGGCCCTGTCTCGGGACCCGGCGGGATCCGGAACGCGCGCGCATGTTGGCTCCGAAGGTACATGGCCTTCGTGGCCGTTGAGCCAACGACGGACTTGCACGAGAATCACGATGGGGCGCATCCCATTCCTGGAGAGAGTGGTGTTTTTCCTCCGAGCTCTGATTGTCGGTCTGCTTTTTGCAGCCAGCGCTTTGCCGGCGACGGCGCGCGATCTGGCGGTGGTTTCGAACAAAACCAATACAGTTTCTGGCATGACGCTCCCCGATCTCGTCAAAGTCTGCAAGGCACAAATCAGCCGCTGGCCTGACGGTAGACCCGTGACGTTCATCATGCGCGCGCCGTCCGCGCCCGAAATGAAGGTGCTGCTGGAGAAGATATACGAACTCCCCGAGGCACAGGTGAAGGAACTGATCGCCGCTGCCAACCACGGACGAGCCAATCATCCCGCCATCGTGGTGGCGCAATCCGATGAGGACCTTGTCGACAAGGTGGCGTCGATACCGGGCGCCGTGGGTATAGTGGACGTGTACTCCATCAATAGCAGCGTGAATGTGATTAAGCTCGCGGGCAAGCTGCCGCTGGAGCCGGGGTACTTGTTGCACGGCAACTAGAATTCGCAGCCGCATCTGCGGTCGGACGCGTCAGAAATAGCATGGAAAAGGACAAGAAAGCTCTTGCAGCTGTTGCCGGTACGAGCGAGACTTCGCCAGGCAGGCAGACTGGCGACAGATTTGCCGTTGCCCGGCGCTTTCCACGCTTCGCGCTCGACGTGCGCCTCCAAGTCAAAATGTTCCAGGAAGGCGAGTTCCGCACCTGCTGGGGACGCTCCGTGGAGTTGGGACAGGACGGCATTGGCGCGACGCTCACCGGCTCACTCGAAACCGGCGAGATCGTAACCCTGGAAATTCCGCTACCGCTCACGCCGTATCCGATCAAGGTGAGAGCGATCGTTCGCTACTGCCAGGGCTTGCGCTATGGATTCGAATTTCTCACCATGAACGAAGCCCAGCGCGAAACCATCCAGCGGGTATGTCAGTACCTGGCCTCGAAAACGTAACGCTCACGTCCACGCCCCGTCTGCTGCGTGCATCCAACCGTAGAATGTTCCTGATGCGAGGCCTCCTCCTTACACTCGCACTGGTCGCAGTCGCGACAGCGCAGTTGCCGCCTGCGCCCACCGTGGTTGTGACCGACGAAAACGGAGTGGCTGTCGCTGCGGCGCGCGTGCTTCTGGAGTCTCCGTCGCTGCCTGCGCTGCGATGCCAGACCGACTTCGATGGGCGCTGCCAACTTCCCTCGCTCGCTCCCGGATCCTATCAGCTGCGCGTTGAAAAAGAAGGCTTCTACGCGACAGTCGAGCCGAGCGTGCAGATCGAACCGAGCTCAACGGTTGAAGTCACAATCTCGCACCAGCAGGAAGTGCGCGAAGTAGTAGACGTGGTCGAGTCGCCGCCGGCGATTGATCCAGCCCAGGTCGCGGCCCAGGAAACGATCAGCGGCCTGGACGTGCTCGACATTGTGTACCCAGCGAGCAACGACTACCGCAACGCGCTCGACTACATTCCCGGCGTGGTACCGGACCAAAACGGCCAGCCGCACGTCGCGGGGGGGCAGACCTACCAGACCTTAACTCTGCTCGACGGCTTCAACGTCACGCAACCGGCCAACGGACAGTTGCTGGTGCGAGTCAGCAGCGACGCATTTCGTTCGATTCAGGTTGAGCCGGCCCGCGAACCGGCCGAAGACGGCAAAGGATCCGGCGGCGTGCTGAGCCTAAACACAGGCATCGGCGACGATCACTACCGCTTCTTCGCCACCAACTTCATTCCCTCAATGCAAAACAAGCATGGCTGGAGATTCGATCAGTTTCTGCCCCGCTTCACCTTCTCCGGCCCACTGCGCAAGCGGAAAATGTGGTTCTACAACGCATTCGATGGAGAGTATGACAACACCATCTACACCGAACTGCCGGTTGGCCAGGACAACGGCCACACGCTGCGCTTGGACAATCTGTCGAAGGTTCAGGCGAACGTTACCAGCCGCGACATTGTGACCACGAGTTTTCTGCTGAATCATCTGCACGACCAATACGCCTATCTTTCGCCGCAGAGTCCGCAGCTTTCGAATCCCAAAGATGTGGAATCAGCCTACGTCGCCAGCATGAAGGATCAGCACTACTTTGGTGGAGGAGAATTGCTCGAAGCCGGCGTCGCGTTCGATGAATACAATGCAAGGCTGACGCCGTATGGAACATCGCCGTACTTCACGGATCCCGGCACGGCGACCATTCCCGGAACCGCCGGCGGAAGCTATTATTTCGCGGATGAAACCCACGCGCGCCGTTGGCAGGCTTTGTGGAATCTGTTCTTGCCGCCCCACGGATGGCATGGTCGACACGATTTCAAGGTCGGAGCCGATCTGGACCGAATCTCTTACGACGCCACGTTCGCGCGCAGCCCGATTTCGTTTCTGAGCGGGGACAACCGGCTGACTTCGGCGAATGAGTGCCTGGCGCCTCCCGCTTCTGGTACGACGTTTGCCTGTACGCGCTATTCGACGTTCTCAGCCGGGCCGCTCCATGCCCAATACAACGCCGAGGTCAGCGCGTACGCGGAGGATCGCTGGAGCGTCACCAACCGGCTGCTGATCGAGCCGGGAGTTCGCCTCGATTGGGACGAGATTGTGCGCCAGGCGAACGTCGCACCGCGCCTAGCTGGAACCTACGTGCTGGACAACTCCGGCAACACCAAGCTTTCAGCGGGCATCGGCCTGGTCTATGACGCGACGCCGATTTTCCTGATTGCCCGCCCGTTCGCCGGAACGCGGCAGGATTGCTTCTACGGCGCTGGCGGCGTAATCAATCCGGCATGCAATTCCAGCATCCCTGCGACCTACGTCGCCACCACCTTCACAGCCGACACGCACACGCTTGAAGCCCCGCGCTTCCTCAACTGGAGTGTCGGCCTGGAAAAAAAGCTGCCTGCAGCGATCTATTTGAAAGCCGAGTTTCTGGAAAAGCGCGGCAGCCGCGCTTTCGTTTACAACACCTCCGGCGCCATAGCTGGCAACTTCGTTTTAGAAAACACTCGTGACGACCGCTACGACGCGCTGCAACTCACATTGCGCCGCAATTTCCGCGAGGGCTACATGGTAATGGGCTCCTACACACGCTCGCGCGCGCACTCGAACCAGGCCCTCGATTTCAATGTGGACAACCCCGTCCTGAGCGGCCAGCAGCCCGGTCCTTATCCCTGGGACGCTCCCAACCGCTTCCTTTCCTGGGGCTATTTGCCGTTCTTCAAGCTGCCAGTTATTCACCAGCTCGAAGTCGCGTATTCGATGGAGGCCCGCACAGGCTTCCCGTTCAACTTGCTGACCGACCAGCAGCAGCTCAAAGGGGAACTGGGAGCGCAGCGTTTTCCGGAGTATTTCTCGCTAAACGTACAACTCGAAAAGCGCTTTCATTTTCTGGGCTACTACCTGGCGCTGCGCGGCGGTTTCGACAACATCACCGGCCGCTGCAATCCTTACGTGGTCAACAACATCATTGATTCGACTCATCCAAATTTCACATTCAGCGGCTGTCAGAGCCGTGCCTTCACCTCGCGCATCCGCCTGCTCGGGCGAAAGTAGGTCCTGGCTGGGGCTATATAATCTCTGCCACCAAACTCTTGCATCGAAACACAACTTCCCATCATCACTTGCCAATGGAGGACTTACATGGCTCACGAACTACCCCCTTTGCCCTATGCCTACGACGCGCTCGAACCGACCATCGATAAACAGACGATGACCCTGCATCACGACATGCATCACGGCGCGTATGTGAAGAATCTGAACGCCGCCCTCGAGAAGCATCTCTCTCTCGCTGGCTTGTCTGCTGAAGATCTCATCCGCGATCTCAGTGCTGTGCCGGAAGACATTCGCACCGCGGTCCGCAACAATGGCGGAGGTCACGTCAATCACACCATGTTCTGGAAGATCATGAAGCCCAAGGGCGGCGGCGATCCCAGCGGCCTGATCGCCGATGCGATTCACAAGACCTTCGGCTCCTTCAAGGATTTTCAGGCCAAGTTCAACGACGCGGGCGCAAAGCAGTTCGGCTCGGGATGGGTTTGGCTGGCGGGCAAGTCCAATGGAGACGTCCAGATTGTCACGACGCCGAATCAGGACAATCCGCTTTCACAAGGCCTTTATCCCATCTTCGGCAACGACGTCTGGGAACACGCCTACTATCTGAAATACAACAACCGCCGGCCGGAATATTTGGCCGCGTGGTGGAACGTGGTCAACTGGGACGAGATCAACAAACGTTTTGCGTCTTTAAAGGCGGGAAAGGCCTCGCACGAGCCCGCTTTAGCACATCGGTAAGCCGCTGGGGAACGCCGTACTGCCGCCCTCGCCCCTCCCGGCGGGGGCGGTCTCTGTTTACGTCAGGCTCATGCGAAGGGATCTCCCTCACCCATCGCGAAGAAGCCTTGCCCCGTGATCTGCTCCAGTGTCTCCACGGCTCTTTCCACTGGGCAGCGGGACATGCGCAATTCGTTGTCGAAAACCTCGCGCAGCTCCTGCATCGAGCTGAGGCGAATCTCGCGGCTCGCGCCAGCCTCGTGGCAAGTTACTAAAGCATTTCTCAGCTCCACGGAATGATTTTCGAAATAACGGACCACCCTCACCCGAGTCATGAACGTCGCCGCCGGACGGAACGAATCCAGAATGATTTCGCGAAAAAAGTCGAAACCGCGCGGGGCCTCGTTTACAACGTATCCGTGAACTCGTTCTCCTCCGCGGAAGACATCCATCGCCAGCCGCCCGTCGCCGCCCCGATCCAGCACATAACGGTAGGGACCTTGCCTCATCTCATGCGGCAACTCGGCCAAAGGCAGAGGCTCGTAAAACGGCCCACCGTAGCCGACATCCACGTGATACTCCTTCCCGCCGACGCGGGCGCGGATCGCCGTATGCACGTTGACGCTCCTCATATCGCAGCCCAGCAAATCGGCGTCGTATCCAATCTCGCGCAGCAATTCCGCAAAGAACGGATTCGCCGTATAACAGGTGCCGCCCAAGTCGTACTGCTCGAGGCCGTCGAGAAACTCGGCGAGAGTTGTGATCCTGCCCGTATGCTCGCGCCCGATCAACAGGAGCTTAGAAATGTTCTCGAATGGGACCCGAATGATGTGCCGGCGAACCAACTGCCGCAAGCCTTCCAGGTCGGAGGGAGGATGGTCGAATCCGAGCAGTCGGAGATATCGGCTAGAAGCCTCACGCATATCCCAGGATTCTATTCCCCGAGGGAGATGACCGCGCAGGCCGAGCCTAAAGGAAAAGCCGCCCCTGCCGGGCGGCTTGCCGAACTTCGGCTTGCGTAGTTCTACGCGGCGGTTTCGTCCGAAGCCGGCATCTGGAACGGTTCGTCGTAGCTGCCGCCGTAGATCGAAGGCACTTTCGCTCCCATGGGCCGCAGATACGTGGCTAGCGCTCCGCGATGGTGGATGCTGTGATTGTTCAGGAACCCGAGGTAGAACGCTGAAGGCAGGTTGAACACGCCGTAGAAGTCCACCGGCGTCATCAGTTGTTCTGCGGACATGGCCTCTACACGGGCTAGGCCACGGGCCATGTGCTTTTCGTACCAGGCCGCGAGTTCGGTAATGTTCGTTGGTTTGCCGTCGCGCCCGTGGTCCATGGTGAACTTCAAGTCGGCGATGCCGTCCAGAAAGTCCACGTCCGTGTCGGCGATGTGCCAGGCCAGTTCCCAAGCGGTGCGGGCATGTTCGTCGGGCTTGTAGCCGGTTTTGTCTTCAGGTATGGCGGCGATCACTTTTTTCGTGGTAGCTGCTTCGCGCTTCAGGCCATCAATCATCATGGCGCGATAGCCAAGGGCAAATTCGGGAGTCAGGCCTTGGGACATAGTTCCTCCTTGTGAGGGTGTTGTGTATTCCGGGTTGAAAACGGCCAAAGGGTGAGTAGCCCGTGAAAAGCCGCGCCCCTCGCCGTAAGTGAGCTTCCCAGCGGAAGCGTCGCAATTATACTCCGACCGGCTGCCGGCTGCGCACCGGGACGGGCGTGAACCAGCCGTGGCGGTCGGCCTTTTCGCCGTGCACGATGGCGTAAAACTCCTTCTGCAGTGACTTGGTGACCGGCCCGATTTCGCCCTTGCCGACCTTGATCTTATCCACCGATCGGATCGGCGTAACCTCAGCCGCCGTGCCGGTGAAGAACGCCTCGTCGGCGATGTAGAGCATTTCGCGCGGAATCATCTGCTCGACGACATTTATGTTCAGATCGTGCGCGATCTGCAGAACCGAGTCGCGCGTAATGCCGGGCAGCACCGAATTCCCCAGCGGCGCCGTGATCAGCCGGTCGCGGTGCACCACGAACAAATTCTCGCCCGAGCCCTCGCTGACGTATCCGTTCACGTCGAGCGCGATGCCTTCGATGTAGCCATTCGCCATGGCTTCCATCTTGATCAGCTGGGAGTTCATGTAATTCGCGCCGGCCTTGGCCATCGCGGGCAGCGTATTCGGCGCCAAGCGCGTCCAGGAGGAAATGCACACGTCACATGCGGCGTTCTCGTGCCCGAGATATTTCCCCCAGGGGTAATTGACGATGTAGACCTCAATCGGATTGTTGACCGCGCTCACGCCCGCGTCGCCGTATCCGCGCAGCACCACCGGACGCACGTAACACGGCCACACGCCGTTGTGCGCGACGGTTTCAACCATGGCCTTAACCAGTTCGTCGCGCGTGAACGGTATCTCCATGCGGTAAACCTTGGCCGAGTCGAGCAGGCGCTGAATGTGTTCGTGGGCGCGGAAAATCGCCGGCCCCGCCGGCGGGTCGTAGCAGCGGATGCCCTCAAACACCGAAGAGCCGTAGTGAACGACGTGCGACATCACGTGAATGGTGGCGTCGTCCCAGTTAATCAGCCTGCCGTTGTGCCAGATCTTTTCGGTCTTCTGGATAGCCATGGAGACTCCTTTGCGCGCAGCGCGGATTGCGTAAATATTATAGCTGTAGGCAGGAAGAAGGTTTGTCAGAGCGCGTTCTTTGTACACCTGAGGGTAGGTAATGCAAGCGAGGAGGCCGGACGGCAGACCTCAGCATCCACTGGGAAAGCAGGTCCCTCGACTCGGCAAAGAACGCCTCGCTCGGGATGACAACCTGTCTAGTGCGCGGTGTCTGCAGGAGCTGGCGTCAGCGCGGCCTGGACGGTCACGGCGGGCAGTTCGTCACCGCGGAAGAAGCGGTACTTATCCCTCGCGCCGTCTTTCGTGCCGGGCGCGTCTTTAGGATTCGCGGGCGAGTTCGCCGCCGGATTCCCAGCGTCTTTTGAATTCGGGTTGGGCGAATTCGGGGCGGGCTTGTAGTTCGCCTGTTTCATCTCAGGCATGGCGACGAAGGGCTTGGAGTAGTCGTTGCCGGCGTTCCAGAACAAGAATCCGATGCCGCCTCGATTGCGCGCGGTTTCCACCTGCACTTTGATGTATTCCGGAGAATAGGTCTTGGTCCGCCAGTGGAAGGCTTGCAGCCAGGGGCGGATGACGACGCCCGATCCTTGCGTGATCAACTCGAAGCGGTCCATGGACTCGCCAATGAAGTGAGCCGGCTCGTCGCCGGGGTGCGGAATGTTGTCCATGCCGAAGAAGTGCGACGGATAGATCATGGGCGAGAGCACATCGCAGTAACGGGCCATCTGCACGATGTCCTGGCCAGTGTGGGAGAGATCGATGGGGCGCTGCCAGGCCATCACACCGAAAACGTCGAGCGAGAACAGCGCGCCTGTGGGATGAATCTCGGCATAGGCCTTCTTGAGGAAGGCGGCGATGACGTCGGAGCGCTGCGCGCCTCGGGGTTTAGCGGCTTCAGTGGCTTGGTGCGCGGCTTTCGGTTTTCGGCTTCCCGCCTTCGGGTGCGATCCTGCTGGCGGTATCGGCTGTTCGGGATGACGTGAGGTCCCTCCGACGGCGGCTGCCGTCGTCGGGATGACATCTGGTTTAGGTTCGGGTTGACCCTCGGCCGGCTGATCTTTTTGGAAGACGAATTGAGCATCCTTCTGGTCGCCCTCGGCGGGGAAGCGGACGTAGTCGAACTGGATCTCGTCGACGCCGAGTTGGGCCACATACTTGGCCAGCGCGATGTTGTATTCCTGAACCTTGGGCTGCGAAGGATCGGTCCAGACCAGCTTGCCGTTCTCGCGCCAGGCCTGATGAGTGCGGCGGGACTGAACGGCAAGTTCAGGGTGGTCCTTCACCAGGCGCTCGTCGCGAAAGATGGCGATGCGAGCGATGGCGTGCATGTTCTGCTGGTGCAGGAAGTGAACGAGCTTGGGCACGTCGTGAATGTAGACATTGTGCTTACCCACGAGCGGATACTCGAAGGGAATGCTGACCGAGCCGTCAGAGTCCTTGATATCGAACACGACAGCGTTGCCGCCGACTTCGCGCCAGCGGCGGATGATGCGCAGTCCGTGGTCGCTGCCCGCCATGAAACCGGTCAGGTAGACGGCGCGCACTTCAAAATCCCGGGGTACGGGTATGGTTCTCGCGGTGATCGGGGCTGGGATGACACCCGGAATCACAATGTTCTCGTTGGCCTTTAAGATGTTGCTGCCGTTCGACTTGTGGTTCACTTCGCGGATGGCGTCAGCGAGCTCGGAAGTCGTCAGATACGAGGTTTTTCCCAGATAGCGGCGGGCGATGGTTGGGATGGCCTCGCCGCGCTTGGCAGTGTAGATTTCGGTCCCGGGAGCGGCGGGGAGCTTAGGATCAGCCACGGTCGCTGAAACTGGTACGCTGGCCGAAACAGGCTGTAGTTGAGCGGCTGGCTTTGCGGTTTGCGCCTGCGCGGCAAAATCGGACCTGGAGTGCGGGCTGAACCGCCACGCGGCGGCAGCGAATAACAGACATGAAAAGGCAGCTACGATTCGAAGCGAGGCAAGGCGCAAAGCGTTCCTCCCGAAGAAATTCCCCAGTTGCGATGCTAGCTTTGGCCTTTTGTCTCCTGCTAGTTACGGCGGGACAGAGCCGGTTGGGCGTGCCAGGCCAGATTGCACCAATCCGATGGGCCTTCAACCTCTGATGCAGATCGTGGCATCCAAGCTTTGGATGGCGCCGTTCCTCACGTCTTCTTGCTTCCCAAGGCTGGAGCTTGCCTGGATTCTGCACGGATCATGAGGCAGTTGAGACGGGGAGCTCTAATCTTCGCAGGAAGGTGGGACCCGTTCCTTCCCCGATAGCTGCAAAGAATTTCCCTTTATGCGGACCGAGCTTGCGCCTAGGTTCTGAGTTGTTTGTTCAGAATGACGCTAACTCCCGCCGCAAGTATAATTTCCGGATACAGCAGTCCCTGGCGGATCGTGGCTAGCGGTTTGCTGATTTCCAGGTCGGACTCGCACCCGGTTCTCTGCATCTGAGATTAAACGTTGGGCGGATCGGGCGGTTCCAAGGACGGGTCACAAGGACGGCAAGAGAGGCGAAAGAAGGCCCACAAAGTTCGAGAGCAACTGGAGAATAGCCGCAGAAGACGGCCAAACGAAAGGAAGGATGTCCGGGAGCCCCGGCAGCTTTTTATGAGAACGAATCTCGCAACCGTGCTCGATCCGAACCGTCGCAGCAACGATGCCGGAGAATTCGAAGCTGCCCTACGCCGCCGCATTGTTGGGCAGGACCAGGCAATCGAGAAGGTCGTCGAGATCTATCAGATGTTTCTGGCCGGGCTGAACCCTCCGGGACGGCCGGTGGGGAATCTGCTGTTCCTGGGTCCGACGGGTTCGGGCAAGACTCGCGTGGTGGAAGCGATGGCAGAGGCCCTGTTTGGCGATTCGCGAGCGTGCATCAAGATTGACTGCGCCGAATTCCAGCACTCACACGAAATTGCCAAGCTGATCGGCTCGCCTCCGGGATATCTCGGACATCGCGAGACCCATCCCTTGCTGACACAGGAAGCACTGAATCAGTGGTTCACAGAGAAGCTGAAGCTCTCGATTCTGTTGTTTGACGAGATCGAAAAAGCCAGTGACTCGCTCTGGCAGCTGCTGCTAGGAATCCTCGACAAGGCCACGCTGACATTAGGCGACAACCGGCGCGTCGACTTGTCGCAGTGCATCATCATCATGACCTCGAACCTGGGGGCGGGCGAAATGACCAGCCTGGTAGACGGCGGATTCGGGTTCGCGCCAAAAGCGTTCGAGGTGGACGAATCGTTCGACGACAAGATTCAACGCACCGCCGTGGAAGCGGCGCGGCGCAAGTTCACCCCCGAGTTCATGAACCGGATCGACAAGACGGTCGTGTTCAAGACGTTGCGCGATGAGCATCTGGCGCAGATTCTGGATATCGAACTCGGCATGGTGCAGCAGCGCGTGCTGATGGCCGCGGGAACGAACCAGTTCGTGTTCAACTGCACCCAAAAGGTGAAGGATTATCTGCTCAGCGAAGGCACCGATCCGCGCTATGGGGCGCGTCACCTAAAGCGCGCGATTGAGCGCAACCTGGTTTTCCCGCTGGCGAACTTGGTAGCCACGGGACAGGTTCGGCTGGGAGACCTTGTCCGCATCGACATGGCTTCCGAGAACAAAATGATTTTCGTCAAGGAAGCCGAAAACACCATGGCGCCGGTGCTGCTGGAGCGCTACGGAGCAGCTGCCGCGACGCAACCTGCAGCGCGGGCTGCCCGCACCGCCGCGAACGGCCGCCGCGACTTTGGGGCTCCTTCGCCGGGCGTGGCCGAGAGCAAGTAGAGTTTCTGGTAGGTAACCCTCGCTAGACCGCATCTCGCGAGAAACCCTGGGCGCCGGAAATCCCTTCCGGCGCCTTTTTTTCGGTAGTGTCTGAAACATCGTGTTGCCGCTCCGACTGACGCATCGAAATTGCCAACCAGGTAGAACCTCCATCCGGGCTCCGATCTTCGCTCTGGCCGAAAAGGAACATGGTTCCTCGATACCTTTAATCTCCCTATCCTTGTCGCCAGCGATCTGGCCCTTCCCCCAAGTCACCGCAACCTCTTTTGTGTAAATAATGCTTGACATATAGTAAAGTGTGCCTTACATCACTTCTTGGAGGCAAGAAGCTCTATGAATCTCGAGCATCGAGAACAGCTAAACGCCGCTGAAGGCTCGCGCTGGTCCGCGTGTGAAATGTTGCTTTGGGGTGCACTCGGCACGAAAAGCGCCGCCGAACGAAGGTATAAGACGCGAAGCGCTCTGGCCGCTTCTGTACTTGTGTGCTGCTCTTTGTTTGCGTTCGCCATGCACCTTCGTCCGAAGATCATTACTTCCACCATTGTGTTTCTCGCAGCATTCTCGATTTCCTACATTGCGTGGGAACTGCGAAGGTATTTGACTCAACTCGACGAGCTGGCGCGGCGCATGCAGCTCGAAGCCATCGCCTGGACGTATGTCACCGGGTTCGTTTTGGCGGCCTGGTTCGGAGTCTTGCTGACGGTCCTGGCGCTCTTCAGCCACTCCTCTTCGCACTGGCCTTTCAAGGCCCTGCTGCTGGCCAGCCCATTTCTCTACTTCTTGCTGGAGCCGATTCGGGCGGGATGGCTCTACTACCTGTCGCGGAGGTACTAATGAAGAATCGTCTTCGTGTGCTCCGCGCCGAGCACAGGCTGTCTCAAGCCGAACTGGCGGAGAAGCTCGAGGTGTCGCGTCAAACGGTGAATGCCATAGAAACCGAGAAATACGACCCGAGCCTTCCCCTTGCGTTCAAAATTGCCGCGCTATTCGGCCAACGGATCGAGGAGGTATTTGTTCCCGACGGCAGTAAGAGATAGGGTTGTTCGAGTCTGGAGATGTGTGTGGAAGGCGGCCCTTCTCGCTGGCAGGGCATCTCGCGAGTTATTCCTTCTCAATTTGGCGCTGGAGCCTCCGGCGCCGACCTCTCTTGCGGGCTTTACTTGCCCGCCTATCAAGGCCAGCAGTCCCGCCGGCCGTGACCTTCGTAATCCTGGCTACCGGTTGCCGCATTGCTGCTGACCTGCCCGGCTCCTAGAATCGCAGAAGGGTTTCGTGCGCTTGATTCCGCATGCCTGAGCTAACCAAACGACTGGACCGGGCCGAGCTAGCCAAGAGGGTGGAGCGCGCTGAAAAGCTCCTGCAGAAGGGAAAAACCGCCGACGCGCTGGAGGAGTATCTCCAGGTTCTAAAAGACGACCCGGAAAATGATGTTGTCCGGCAACTGTCTGCCGATCTGTCTCTTTCCTTAGGCCGAAACACCGAGGCGGTCAACCTTTTGGGCGAATTATTTGAGCGCCAGGTTGCAGCCGGGGATGCGACTCGCGCCAGCCTCACCTATAAAAAACTGACGCGACACGGGAGTCCTACCTGGCAGCAGAAATTCCGCTTTGGGCAACTGCTGGAGGTATCGAACAAAAAGCTCGCCGTCAGCACGTACGAAGCGGCCCTGGCCGACCTGGCAAAGCTAGGCAGGAAGCAGGAATCGGCGGAAATCTTGAGCCGAGTCGTGGCTATCGAGCCCTCCCAGGGGAATCTGCTCCGCGTCGCGGAGCTGACCTCTGAGTTAGGAGATCGCAAAGCGGCCGCATCGGCTTTCCTGCGGGTCGCGGAAATGGGTGCGGCCGAGGGTGGCGATCCCGCGCAATGGTATGAACGCGCCTATCAGGAGGACTCTTCCGACCCGCAGATCGCCCTGGCCTACGGCAACATTCTGCTGCAGCAGGGACAGATTGGGGCGGCGATCTTCATTCTGGAGCCACAACTAAACTCTCCCAACCCGACGCCGGAGTTGCGTGAAACCTATGCCAGTGCCCTGATCTCAGCAGGCCGCTTTGCGGAGGCGGAGCCTCTGGTGTGGCAGCTATTTGAGCAGAATCCGGCGCGCATTCAACAGGTCATCGCGCTCATCGGCCAGATGCTCGATGGCGAGCAGGATGACGAGGCTGTTGGCTTGGCCCGCAAGCTGGAGCAGTTCGAGCGCCGCCGCGGAGAGCGGCGGCAGTTCATCGCAATTATGCAGGATCTGACCTCGGCACATCGCCAGACGCCGCAGATGCTGGAGTTCCTGAGTGAACTCTTTAATTCCTCGAATCGCGAGAGCGATTATTGCCAGACGCTTCTGAAACTCTTCGATCTCTATTGCGAAACCGGCAACTTCATCAAGGCGGCGGATTGCCTGGATCGCGCCGCCGAAGTGGATCCATATGAGCCCGGTCATCTGAAGCGGTTGGACCTGATCCGGGGCAAGGTCGAGGACGGACGCTTCAAACTGATTTCCTCCCGATTCACGCCTGTGGCCAAGCCAGTCGAGGAGACGGTGCAGGTCGACCAGCGCACGCTCGGGGCTTCGACCCTGCAGGACCTGATGCTGCAGGCGGAGATCCTGGTGCAATACGGCATGCGCAGCAAGGCCGTCGAGCGGCTGCAGCGGATTCAGGAATTGTTCCCACGCGAGGAGGAACGCAACGAAGATTTGCAGCGGCTCTATATGTCTGCGGGGGTGACGCCCCGCTATTCCGGGTCGGCGCCCCTGCCTCCGGCTGCTGCTCCGGCGCCGCCCGCTGCAGCCCCGGACCCCGCCACCGACGTTCGCAGCTTCACCCGCGTGGCCGAGATTACGCGTAAGTTGTATCACCAGGGAACCGCGCCCGCGGTGCTTAAAACCGCGGTGAAAGAAATTGGAGCGCACTGGGAGACGACCCGCTGCGTGGCCGCGATGGGCAAGCCGGGCCTGCCGCTAACTTCGCTAGACGAGTTCTGCGCGGAGGGGTGCAGGAAGGGGAGCCCTGCCGCAATCGCTGAACTAGTCGCGTCTCTCCAGTCGGCAATCGAGGAACACGAGCCGCTGGCCATCAACGACGCGCCGAAAGCCGCTGCCGTGCAAGCCGCGCAGAAGGCAGTTGCCGAACTGGGTGCGGCATCCATTCTGGCCATTCCCCTGATCGACGGGGAAGAAACCGTCGGTATCCTCGTGCTGATGCATAGCCGGTCGCGGGTGTGGCCACAGGCTGACATGGTGGTGCTTAAGACCCTGGCCGAACAAATGGTGATCGCCTTGAACAATGCCGGGCTGCGTCGGCTGGTGAAGAATCTCTCAGTCACCGACGAGAAATCAGGATTGTTGAAGCGCGCTTCCTACATTGATCTGCTCCTGGCGGAGAGCAAGCGGGCGATTCAGAACGCCTCCGCGCTTTCTGTGCTCCTGCTGAAGTTTGGCCGAAGCTCCGCGATGATCAAGGAATACGGCGAGGCGGAAGTGCAGGCCGTGATGGAGCGTGTGGGGCAATTATTTGCCGCCAACATCCGCTCCAATGATCTCGCGTTTCGTTACGACACAACCGCTATCGCGATTCTGCTGGGCGAGACGGCGGAGAAAGAGGCCATGCTGGCCATTGAAAAGCTGCGTAAGATCATCGCCGAAGTGCGCCTGCCGGCCAAGGATGGCGCTGAGCAAGGGCCGCCGGCGAAGTTCTCCGCCGGTCTGGCTGAAGCCGTCATCCGCGCCGATTATGATCCCGCCGATGTCGTCACAGAAGTTATCAACCGCGCCGAACACGCTCTGGCCAAGGCTATGGCACAGGGTCCCGGCAAGATTGTCGCTGAAGAGCCGGCCCCGCTGGCCGCGGGCGCCGTGGCGTAAGAATTGAATTCCTGGTTCATCGAGTGATTGAATCTCTGAGACCTGACAATCGACGCAGTGGCCAAATGACCGAATCGCTCAATCACTCAATGATTGAATTCCATCCTGTGGTCAAGTCTCCTCACCCGCTGCTACACTGACCAGTTTGGCGAATCATACTCGGGCCGAATTCTGGGGAATTCTGCGAGAAGTTCAATGCTGAAAGCAGGGGATATCGCCATCGTCAGCGGGGCGCGAACGCCCTTTGGGCGCTATTGCGGCAAGCTAAAGGATTTTACCGCTCAGGAACTGGGCGCGATCGCGGCGCGCGGAGCCATTGAGCGGTCAGGAATTGACGCAAAAGAATTCGACCACGTCGTGTTCGGCAACGCCCAGCAAACTTCCGGCGACGCGCTGTATGGCGCGCGGCATGTGGGCTTGCGCGCGGGGCTGCCGATTGAAACTCCGGCGCTGACCGTGAACCGGCTGTGCGGCTCGGGCATGCAGGCGGTTGTGAGCGCGGCGCAGATGATCCAGACCGACGAGGCAAAGATCGTGCTCGCCGGCGGCATGGAAGCAATGTCGCAGGCGCCGTTCGTGATTCGCGGCCGCGACGGCTTCACTCTGGCGCCAGGCGGCAGGCTCGAAGATTCGCTGATGGTCGCCCTGCTCGATTCCTATTGCGGGTCTTACATGGCGACTACGGCGGAGCTGTATGGGTCAGAGCATGGAATCACCCGCGAGATGCAGGATGAGTTTGCGTTGCGCTCGCAGCAACTGGCCGACGCGGCGTACAAAGAGGGACGTATACAGGAAGAGCTCGTGCCGGTGCCGCTACGTAACGCAAAGGGTGAGCCGACGGGCGAGATGTTCACGGAAGACGATCACCGGCGTCCGCAGACTACGCTGGAGGGGTTGGCGAAGCTGAAGCCGGCGTTTGGGAAAAATGGAACCGTGACGGCGGGCAACGCCAGCGGTATTGTGGATGGCGGCGCGGCCGTCGTGGTCATGTCGCTCGAGGACGCACTCAAGCGCAATCTGAAACCCTTGGGACGGATCGTCGCCTGGGGCATCGCCGGCGTCGAGCCGAAGCTCATGGGACGCGGGCCGGTCCCGGCAACGAAGATCGCGCTGCAGAAGGCAGGCCTGTCGCTCGACTACATTGATTTGATCGAGGTGAACGAGGCGTTCGCGGCGCAGTATTTGGCGGTCGAAAAAGAGCTGGGCCTAGATCGCGAGAAGGTCAACGTGAATGGCGGAGCGATTGCGCTGGGGCATCCTCTGGGCGCGACCGGTGCGCGACTGGTGATCACGCTGCTCTATGAGCTGCATCGGCGGAAGAAGAAGTATGGCCTGGCGACGGCGTGTATTGGCGGCGGACAGGGAATTGCGATGATTGTGGAGAGCTTGAATTGAGTTCCCACCACAGAGATACAGAGACACAGAGAAGCTGATTCTGAGTGGAGCCGAGGACCCATGCGATTCCGCGCTACTCTACGAATTCGGAAGCTGTGCAGCGCGATTGCTATTGTGCCGCTCGCTTTTTCTCTTGCTCATCCACTACTCGCCCAATCTCCCGTCGTCATTCACGTCGATGCGACAAAAAGTCTAGGTCCCTTCAAACCGCTCTGGAATTACGTTGGCTATGACGAACCGAACTACACATATGCGCGGCATGGACACGAACTCATCGCTGAGCTGGCGGCGAGCAGCTCGCAGACGGTGCAGTTTCGAACCCACAATCTGCTAACCACGGGCGATGGCACGCCGGCGTTGAAGTGGGGTTCGACGAACGCCTGCACAGAGGATTCCTCGGGCCGGCCGATTTACGACTGGAAGATTGTCGACCGCATTCTTGACACATATCTGCAGGCGGGGGCTAAGCCGTTTGTCGAGATCGGTTTCATGCCGGAGGCGATGTCAACGCATCCTGAGCCGTATCGGCATCATTGGCCGAAAGACGAACTCTTCGTGGGATGGACTTATCCGCCGAAGGATTACGGCAAGTGGGCGGAGCTGGTCTACCAGTGGGTGCGGCATTGTGTGGAACGCTACGGAAAAGACGAAGCGGCATCGTGGAACTGGGAAGTGTGGAACGAGCCGAATATCGGCTACTGGCACGGAACTCCCGAAGAGTACGACACGCTCTACGATTACACCGCCGACGCGGTGCGGCGCGCGCTGCCCGAGGCGAACGTGGGCGGTCCGGCAACCACCGGACCGGCGGACGAAAAGGCAGCGGCATTTCTAATCCAGTTTTTGCGGCATTGCGCGCACGAGAGGAATTTCGCCACAGGAAAAACGGGATCCCCGCTCGACTTCATCACGTTTCATGCCAAGGGCGCTCCGGAAGTTAACGATGACCACGTGCGCATGGGACTGGCGCACAATCTTCGCGACGTAGATCGCGGGCTGGAGATTGTCAGCTCGTTTCCGGAGTTTGCCCGATTGCCGGTTATCTTGAGCGAGTCCGATCCCGAGGGATGCGCGGCTTGCTCGGCGCGTGAGCATCCGCAAAATGCGTATCGCAACGGCACGCTGTATCCGGCCTACACGGCGGCGGCCATTCGCAGCATGCTGGACTTGAATGAGCGGCACGGGACGAACCTGGCGGGAATTCTTACCTGGGCCTTCGAGTTTGAGGACCAACCGTACTTCTATGGCTACCGGACTCTGGCCACGAACGGAGTGGACAAGCCAGTCCTGAATCTGTTTCGTATGTTGGGCCTCATGCGCGGGGATCGCGTCGAAGCGACGAGCACTGGAGCGGTGGGCTTGGATCACATTCTAAGCTCGGGTGTGCGCGATGCGGCGGATGTGGATGTCCTGGCCTCGCGCGGCGAGCACGATGTAGCCGTTCTGGTGTGTAATTATCACGACGATGATGTTCCTGCGGCGGATGCGCCGGTCGAGCTGAATGTTGCCGGCCTGCCGCGCAATGCGAAAATCCTCGTGCGGCACTACCGCATTGACCAGAACCATAGCAATTCTTATACAGTGTGGAAGGCGATGGGGTTGCCGCAAGCGCCGACCGCCGAGCAGTATGCGGCGTTGAAAGCAGCGGGTCAGTTGCAGATGCTCGAGTCGCCACGATGGATCGAGAGCAAAGAAGGTACGGTTAAGCTCGATTTTGCAATGCCTCGGCAGAGCGTGTCGCTGGTGGAGTTGAGTTGGTGAAGCGCTGCGCAATTGCGATGGTTATGGAGAGCATGAACTCGTTTTTCACCAAGAGACACGGAGGCACAGAGAAGTTATGTCGTGGTTGAAAAAATCGCTGCTGATATCGATCTGCGCGAATGCCTTGTTCTTGGCCGCTGCTTGGTTCTGGTTTGTCTTGCCCTTGACCCCGGGTCTATGGCCGGCATTCAAGGTCTGTAGCGTGCTTGACCCCGGCAATCAGCCCTATCTCGCGCCTTGCTCTGACTGGCACGGAAGTGTGGCGTCTGTGACGGGTGTCATCCTGAATGTATGCCTATATTGGGGTGCGATATGGCTCGCTGGGTCTGGTCTTCGCGGCCTTGCGTTGCACGGTGGACGTTCCACGAAACAGTTGCATTAGAAACTCACGGCTGCTGGTTGACATTGATCTTGATCCGGGAAAATCCGCGTGCATCCGCGGCGAAGGAATCTCCGAATGGCTAATCAGAAGGTTGGCATTCTCGGCTGTGGTCTGATGGGGTCTGGCATCGCTCAGGTTGAGCCGTTTTGCGGGCGTGAGCGAAGCGGGAGCCCGCAGGCGAAATCCCGAGCGGAGCGAGGGATCTTGGGAGTGAATCATGGCGATAAGTAAGGTTGGACTCTTAGGCTGCGGCCTCATGGGTTCCGGCATTGCTCAGGTTTGCGCTATGGCTGGCTTCGACGTCACCGTGCTCGAAGTTGAGCAGAAGTTTCTCGACAAGGGATTCGCCGGAATTGAGAAGTCTTTGGCGAAGTTTGCCGAGCGGCCCGTCGAAAAGGGCGGCATCACGGCCGAGCAGAAAGACGCGATCCGCGCGCGGCTGAAAGGCACGACGAACAAATCTGACCTGGCCGATTGCGACATCGTCATTGAGGCCATCATCGAAAACGTTGCGCAGAAGAAAGAAATGTACGCTGCGCTCGATGGCATCGTGAAAAAAGACGCGATCTTCGCTTCAAACACATCCTCCATCTCGATCACTGAGCTTGCCACCGCGACCAAGCGGCCAGAGCGCTTCATTGGGCTGCACTTTTTCAATCCCGTGCCGCTGATGAAGCTGGTCGAGGTCGTGCGCACGATCGCCACTGCCGACGACGTTTACGACACGGCGTATGAGTTCGCGAAGAAGCTGGGCAAGGTTCCGGTGCGCACCTCCGACAAAACTGGATTCATCGTGAACCGGCTGCTGGTGCCGTATCTGCTCGATGCCATCCGCGCATACGAAGAAGGCGTGGGCTCGATTGAGGACATTGACAATGCGATGAAGCTCGGCTGCGGCTATCCGATGGGGCCGTTCACGCTGCTGGATTTTGTTGGCCTCGACACAACGTACTACATCACGCACGTGATGTATGACGAGTTCAAGGAGCGACGGTTTGCCTCGCCTCCGCTGCTGAAGCGGATGGTGATGGCGGGCTGGTACGGGCGCAAGTCGGGCAAGGGGTTTTATGATTATGCGGACCCGGAGAAGCCGAGAGCGAACAAGCTTTAGCCACGGATTGGCACGGATTTTCACGGATCTGCGAAAAATGGAAAAGATGTGGCTGGTTTTGATCGAAGTCGTTGGTGAAACCGATAGTTCGGTGGGATCGAAGATCGGCTTTATGAACATTACTACGTGGGCCGATTCGAAGGAATCAGCGAGGTCGAAGATCGAAAAACACCTGAATTCATTCGGATGGCATTTGGTGCAAGTCGAAAAGGCCGACATTATCGATGAGGACTTTCAGTGTGCGGTGACGGCCTTGCGGATATGATTGAGCGAATACGCAACAATCCGAACGCAATCATCCTCGGAACCTTTCACACCTACAAGACAAATTAGTGATAATTCTTGATCCGTGTGAATCCGCGTTAATCCGTGGCAAACTGAATTTATGAACTTCGAAAACATACTTCTCGAAAAGAAAAACGCGATTGCCTACGTCACCGTGAACCGGCCAAAGGTGCTCAATGCGCTAAACATGGCCACGATGGAGGAGTTGCGGGCGGCGTTTCACGATATCAAGAACGACAAGGACATCCGCGTCGTGATCCTCACCGGCGCGGGCGACAAGGCGTTCGTTGCCGGGGCCGACATCGGCGAACTGGCCAAGCACGATACAGTGAGCGGTAAGGAATACACGCACCGCGGGCAGTCGGTGCTCAACCTCATCGAGAATCTAGGCAAGCCGGTGATTGCCTGCGTCAACGGCTTCGCGCTCGGCGGCGGATGCGAACTCGCCATGGCCTGCACCATGCGTCTGGCAAGCGAGAACGCAAAGCTCGGCCAGCCGGAGGTGAAGCTGGGCATCATTCCGGGCTATGGTGGCACGCAGCGCCTGCCGCGGCTGGTGGGCAAGGGACTGGCCATGCAGCAGATATTGACGGGCGACATGATCACCGCGCAGGAGGCGTATCGCATCGGGTTGGTGAACGAAGTGGTCGCGGCGGCGGAGTTGATTCCGCGCGCCGAGGCGATTGCGGCGAAGATCATTGCGAACCCTCCCTTGGCCGTGCAGTACGCGATGGAAGCCGTCAACAAAGGCATGGAGATGCCGCTGGCCGAGGGCCTGTACTTGGAGGCGACGCTGTTCGGCGTCTGCTGCGCGACTGAGGATAAGAAGGAAGGAACGACGGCCTTTCTGGAGAAGCGGGCGGCGAAGTTCAAAGGGCGGTAAACTTCTGCCATGGATTGCACGGATTCTCACGGATCAGAAAAAGACTTACCACAGAGGACACAGAGATCGCAGAGAAGAGGACCAAATTGAAAATAGAGCCGCCGCCGGAGCCGGCGTTGCCGGCTTTGGATAGGAAGCTTGACGCGACCGGCAAACGCTTCGCGATCGTCGTCCCGCGATTCAATGCGTTCATCACTGAGCGGCTGTTGCAGAGCGCCTGCGACGGACTGCTGCGCACCGGAGCGAAGAAGAAAGATATCGCGATCGCGCGCGTGCCCGGTTCCTTTGAGATTCCTGCGGCGGCTCGGATGCTGGCGGAAACCAGGAAATACGACGCCATCATCTGTTTAGGCTGCCTGCTGCGCGGCGACACGGCGCATTACGACGTGATCGTCAACGAAGTGACACGCGGGATCGGGCAGTCCGCGCAGGAGACGGGTGTGCCGCATGCTTTCGGCGTGCTCACATGCGATACCCTCGAGCAAGCCATCGATCGCGCCGGGCTGAAGATGGGCAACAAGGGATTCGAAGCAGCGCTGGCCGCAGTGGAAATGGCATCGCTGAAAGACGGCATCCGGCGTTCGGCTGCCGGCGTCGGGACCTCGGACCTCAGACCTCGGACCTCGGACCTCGGCCAAAAGCAGATTCCTCGCTCTGCTCGGAATGACAAGAATATGGAAGACCGGAAACTCAAATCTGCTGGGCGACGCAAGGTCGCAAAGAAGAAGTCGAAATAGCCATCCACTCAAGTAAACTGGCAACTGACCGCTGGCCCCTGGCCACTGCCCTCATGGGTACTCGCCGCAAATCTCGGGAATTGGTTCTGCAGATGTTGTTTCAGTCGGACATGGGCAAGCAGGACGCCGATCAGGTCCGGCGGACCTTCTGGGCCGAGCATGCCGCGGCCAGCGCCGAGGTGCGCGGCTTTGCCGATGATCTTTTTCGGGTTGCCATGGATCGCGGCACCGAAATTGACGGGCTGATTGAGCGCCATACTGAGCACTGGCGCATGGAGCGCATGGCGGCGGTGGACCGGAATCTCCTGCGTGCGGCAGTGGCCGAGTTCCTGGCTTGTCCGGAGACTCCGCGGGCAGTCGTGATCAACGAGGCGCTGGAGATTGCACGCAAGTTCTCCACTCCCGAGTCGGTACACTTCGTCAACGGCGTGCTCGACAGCGTGGGCAAAGAGCTGGAGGGCGGTCGCCAGTAGTCAGTCCTGTGCCCTATGGTCTGACTGCGACGAGATCAAGTGTGCAGGCGCCTGTCGCCGGCGTAAACGTGCAGAAGGGGTTCAGAAAATTGGGCAGGTTAGGGAATGAGACTTGTGCCTGGTCGCTGCCGCCAAGGGCCGTGTGGAGCAGATGCAGGTAGCCATCGCTGGCGGCGATGGCGATGATGCCACTGTCAATGCTCATATCTGCGCTGATGGGCGTGGGGTTGGGGTTTCCTCCGGTAGGAGCCAGCGGAATGCCGCCCGCCGGAATCAGTTGGACGCCCTTTGCCGTGCCGGCCAAATTGTAGATCAGAACGCTGTTGCGGCCGCTGGCCACGACGTAGAGTAAAGTGCCGTCGGGAGAGACGAAGAAATTGATGGGAGATATATCGCCCTGCCCGAGATTAAGCGACTGCACCGTGTGACCGACAGTCATCGGGCAGAGTGTGTTCGATGGATTGGTTAGCGTGGCGGTCGGAATTCCGGTGATGTTCGCCGAGATGTAATCAACGTACCCGCCCTCTTCAAGCGCGATGAAATGCAATCCGTCAGGCAAGGCCTTAAAGGCAATTGGAGGTGCGGTGAGAGGGATGTAATTCCTGCCTTTGATCGTATCGGTAAAGACCTCGTCGTTGCAGGTGTTATAGACGCTGACCGCTGGCCCCACGCCACCGAGTTCCGGCTCAGCCACGTAGGCGAAAGCGCCATTGGTCGAAAATGCGATTGAGCTGACCGTTGTGTTTGCAGGCTGAAACGGAGGACAAGCGCCCGGTGCTGAGGACCAACACGTCGTTTGCAGCGCCTGCAAGGTGGAATACACAAAAAGATTTGGGTTGCCGTTGCTGTCGAATCCGAAGATATAGGCCTTCAATCCATCCGGCGAAAACGCGGCCGCCGTAGCTCCAGAAATGTTGAGTGCGGTCGTCGTGGTTGGACTAAAGGTCGTATTCGTTACGTAGACTTGATTGGGGGCGTGGACAGTGTCCGAAAAAACCGTCACCAAGCCGTTAGGCGAGGTCGCCAGCGGTTTCCCCGTTACCGTGCCCAGCGAGGTAAAAGGACTGGCGGTCCCGCCCAGGTTCCCGGGATTGATGATTTGCACTCCAAACTCACTTCCCATGTAGGCTTTGTCGCCCTGCCGATCGAAAAGAAGGGAATTGGGGGGAAACGGGAGCGCACTGGCGGCGCCAGCGCTCGCCTGGGCCGTCCCGACAGTGTAGATCGAGGCACTGCAGTCTTGAGGAGGTGTGTCGGCGCATCCCATACTGGTGGCGAGAACGCTAGCAGAGGACGTTGCCCCGGTGACCAGGCCAGAGATCGCGGTTGTGGCGTAGACCGGTAGGGGAGGGATCGATCCCGGCGGAGCTTGCGGTCCGAATCCTATGTTGCAGGTCGGCGGTGAGCAGGAAGCCGTGACAGCCGCCGCTCCCGCGGAGGGCAGCGTCAGCGTGCAGGATTCGGTGCATCCTGTGCCTATTCCGACCGCTTGAGGCTGGGAAGAAGTCCAGGTGAGCGGGATCTTGCTCAGAACGATGCCGCTATCGGTGTTCGGCAATGAGCTGTTTCCCATCACATCGGTAACTGTGGCGACTACCGTTTCCGCGGCCGAGCTTCCCTTAGTCGCTGCGAAGCTGGTCTGGCCGGAGCCAGCCTGACCCAACTCCAGAGTGATGTTCTGGATCGGGCACGTCTCGAAAAAATTCAGATTTGTGCCCGGCGGCGGCTGGGCGAAGGACGTGCTGGATGTACCGCTGGCAACGGCGGAGATTTGGGTGATTCCTGGAGTGACCGCGGTCGCCGTGGCCTGGTTGGTGGCAATGGCAATGGGATAGGGCTGGTTGTTAATGGTAATGTCGGTGAGGAGCGGCGTGAGCTTCACCACAGTGATGTTGAGCGCCGAGTTGTTGTTGCTCGCCGACCACGTGAAGGGACCGACAGAAGAGGTGATATCCGTGCCTTGGCTGAAGGCATGCGCCTCCACGGTCATGCTTTGTCCCTGGGAGAGGCACGGTTGCTGGATCGGAATGCCGTTCAGCAGGACTCCCGCCACCGTAATGTTGTCGATGGGTGGATGTACGAAAACCAGCGTCGAGGCGCTGGTCGCCCCGTCGGCCGAAGCGGTCACCAAGACCGGGCCGGTCCCTCCGGGAGTGCAGTTGGCGTAAGCTGCATCCCAGTGACCGGCGCATGCTGCGCCACCCGGCGCCACGTTCAAGATCGAGGTATCGCTGGAGATGAAGGTGAAGGTCGCGCCGATGGTGGTGTTAGACGAGTTTTGCGCGGTTGCAGTGAAAGCGAGAATAGTTCCTTGTTGCAGCGAAGTGGTTCCCGAGGGAGTCAGAGTGATCTTTATCGGCGCGGACGGCGCACCTGTCGTCTTGTGGCTGCCGCAGCCGACGGCTGCCGCCAGAGCAATGACCACCACAGCCGTCCACTTCAACTGCTTCACGTTCAGCCCGGTCATGCAGTCCCCGTTAGACTCATTCTTCAGAACATCTCTCTAGTCTCCCCTGCCCAAACGAGGATGCGGAGATGTGCCCTTGATGGGTGGAAAATCTGTAGTGTAGAAGGTGGCGGCGGAATCATCAAGTTGAGGCGCCTTGCGCCCGTTCGACGCCCTCGCCCTTGGCTCGGTTGCTCAGGGCAAGCTGCGAACGAGCGAAGCGGGAGCCCGCAGCCGAAATCCCGAGCTGGACACCCCGTCTGCGTAACATCCGCATTTGGAATCGCCCACTCGCGCACCTCGTCCCCCGCGCCCTCCGCCACGCCATTACGTGCGGTCAATGGGATGCAGGATCGTGGGTTGACGATGTTTCACCACGCTTGTTATAGTAGTTTGGTTCCGCGAGTTCATCCAGGCTTGCTGTGCGCTGTAAGTTTCCGTGGAGTTGTTAGGGCGGTAAACTTGCAGTGCAGCTATGGCCTTCGAATCGTTTGGGGATTCGGAGGCTCTCCTCGCTGAAACGTGCCTGCGGCCGCCTTTCGCCCTATCGCGAAAGGACATGCAGGGCAAGGCTGACGAAACGGAGCGCCCCCGGAATTGGGCCGGGTGCCACCGTCGGCAGCGAAAGTCTGACTGGGAATCCAGAATCTCTCTGGCGCCGGCTTGCTGTCGCGAAGTGCACCGTGAGAAGTAATGGCCGATTCGATCTGACCATGCCCGCGGATGCGCGTGGGAGGTTTTGCGTTGAGTTGAGCGCGGCCTGCGACTCGGGGTGTGCGCTTTAAGGAGCAGCAAAGAGTGCCTACCTTTAATCAGTTGGTGGCCCAGGGCCGGAAGCGGCCCCGTTATAAGACAGCGAGCCCTGCTTTGCAGGGATGTCCGCAGAAGCGCGGTGTCTGTACCCGCGTGTATACGCAGACGCCCAAAAAGCCCAACTCGGCATTGCGCAAAGTGGCGCGTGTGCGCCTGACCAACGGCATTGAAGTGACGACATACATACCCGGTGTCGGCCACAACCTGCAGGAGCACTCCATCGTGCTGATCCGCGGCGGCCGCGTGAAAGATTTGCCGGGAGTTCGTTATCACGTGATTCGCGGCACGCTCGATGCAGTCGGCGTCGCCAACCGTCAGCAAGGCCGGTCGAAGTACGGGGCGAAGCGGGCAAAGAAAGGGTAGGGATCGGCCGAAAAGCAGGTTCCTCACCCGCGCTTTGCGCGGGTTCGGAATGACAGGACAAAGCTGAGATGCCAAGAAAAGGACATATCGCAAAGCGGACCGTGCCGGCCGATGCTATCTACGGCTCGGACCTGGTGACGAAGTTCATCAACTCGATGATGTGGCAAGGCAAGCGCTCGACGGCCGAGAACATCTTCTATGAGGCCTTGACGAAGCTGGAGTCCAAAGGCGGCGACGAGGCCCTGAAGCTGTTCAAGAAAGCGGTGGAGAACGCGAAGCCGCTGCTGGAAGTCAAGACCCGCCGCGTGGGCGGCGCGAACTATCAGGTGCCGGTCGAAGTCAATGCTGACCGCCGTACGTCGCTGGCGATCCGCTGGATCATCACCTTTGCGCGCGCGCGCGGCGAAAAAGGCATGGTCGACAAGCTAAGCAATGAGTTGCTGGACGCCGCCAACAGCCGTGGCGCCGCCATCAAGAAGAAGGAAGACGTGCATCGTATGGCGGAAGCCAACCGGGCGTTCGCGCACTATCGGTGGTAAGAAATTGTGATTGAGTGATCGGGTGATGGAGCGATTGGAAACCGCGGAATCGTGTTGGACATTCAATTTCCAAATCACGCAATCGCCCAATGGCCAAATTAACGGAAATCGGAGCCCCAGAAGGAATTACGGAGTCGTGCCCAGAACAGTCCCATTAGAGCGTTGTAGGAATATCGGCATCATGGCCCACATCGATGCCGGTAAGACCACTACGACCGAGCGCATCCTGTTCTATACGGGCAGGACGTATCGCATCGGCGAAGTGCACGAGGGCACAGCCGTGATGGACTGGATGGAGCAGGAACAGGAGCGCGGCATTACGATCACATCCGCCGCGACCACCTGCACCTGGCGCGATATCCGCATCAATATTATTGATACGCCCGGCCACGTGGATTTCACCGCCGAAGTCGAGCGCTCCCTGCGCGTACTCGACGGCGCG
>Ga0187771_10000288_pt1 | contig 29720 bp, 23 predicted proteins | sample 0116_SJ02_MP15_1_FD_133139 | JGI IMG/M metagenome (GOLD analysis project Ga0187771, IMG submission 133139) | Tropical peat soil microbial communities from peatlands in Department of Meta, Colombia - 0116_SJ02_MP15_10_MG | ecosystem: Environmental > Terrestrial > Soil > Wetlands > Peat | place... | reverse complement strand
CGCCGCAGCAGCAGTGAAATCTCGCGGTACGACGCCGCATGTTTCGACAGATCGTCGTAGATCACCAGCGCATGACGCTTCGTGTCGCGAAAATACTCACCCATCGCGCACGCCGCATAGGGCGCAATGTACTGCATCGGCGCAGGTTCCGACGCCGACGCCGCCACCACAATGGTGTATTCCATCGCGCCGAAATCTTCGAGAATCTTGACCACCTGCGCAATCGACGAGCGCTTCTGCCCGACCGCGCAGTAAATGCAGATGAGGTCGTTGCCTTTGTTGTTGATGATCGTGTCGAGCGCAACCGCTGTCTTGCCCGTCTGCCGGTCGCCGATAATCAACTCGCGCTGGCCGCGGCCGATCGGAATCATGCTGTCAATAGCTTTCAGTCCGGTCGCCATCGGCTCGCGCACCGGCTGGCGATCAACCACGCCCGGCGCCAGCCGCTCCAGCGGAATGAACTTGTCGGTCGTGATCGAGCCTTTGTCGTCGATCGGCTGGCCGAGCGAATTCACCACGCGCCCGACCATGGCATCGCCCACGGGCACGCTCATGATGCGCCCGGTGCGCTTGACCTCGTCGCCTTCCTTGATCTCGATGTACTCGCCGAGCAGCACCACGCCCACTTGATCCTCTTCCAGGTTCATGGCGATGCCGGCCACGCCGTGCGGGAAGGAAAGCAACTCGCCGGCCATGACTTTGTCCAGTCCATACACGCGCGCGATGCCGTCGCCCAGCGTGATGACCGTGCCCGTTTCGTCCACGGAGATCTGCGCTTCGTAGTTTTCGATCTGCTCGCGGATCAGTTTCGTGATTTCGTCTGCCTTAATCTGCGCCATATCAGCTCTTCGCCTTCAGCCACCAGCTTCTAGCTACTAGCTCCTAGCTAAGACACAATTCGTCTTGGCTAGAAGCTAGGAGCTAGCAGCTAGGAGCTTATTGCTTCCTTAATCCTCTCCAACTGCCCCTTCACCGAACCGTCGTAAACCGTGCTGCCCACGCGAACCGTCGCTCCACCCAGCAGCGACGCATCGAGCGCGAACCGCGCCCGAATTTTCTTTCCCGTTACCTTTTCGATCTGCGCTTCGAGGGAGCGTTTTTCCATATCGGCCAGCTCGCGGGAGCTGGTGATGCGAGCTTCGGCCAGTCCCATTCGCGCATCGAGTTCTTTTTCCAATTGCTCTATGATTTGCGCCAGAAACCGAATTCTCCGATGATCGATCAGCACCGCCACCAGATTGCGCACCGGCTTCTCAATGCCCTCGCGGTGCACGATCGCATCCAGCAGTCGGCGTTTCTGTTCAGCCGGGACCGCAGGATTCTCCCAAACCCGCCGCAGTTCGGTACTTTCGGCCACCAGACCTGAGATTCGCCGCAGTCCGCCAACCGCCCGCTGCGCATCGAGACGCGCATCGAGAACCACGTCGGCGAAGGCGCGGGCGTAAGTGCTGGCGACCGAAGCCAAGGTCTAGTTCTTGTCCTTTCCGTGATTGTCTGGAGCGGCCCCCAGTTCCTGAACAAAGCTGCGCACCAGAACCTGATCCGCGGCCGCATCCACGTGGATCTGTTTCTGCGCCAGTCCAACCGCCAGATCAGCGGCGTGGGCGGTCAACTGACGGCGCGCTGTTTTGGCCTCAGCGGCGATCTCCTGCTCCGCCGCCGCCACAATCTTGCGGGCTTCCTCCCGCGCCGCGGCCTGAATGCGCGCCTCTTCAGCTGCCGATTCGTTTTCCGCCGCGTTCCGCATCATGCCGATCTCGACATCTAGTTTCATCAGCCGCGATTCAATCTCGGCCAGCCGGCGGCGAGCCTCTTCGCTGGCTTTCTGCGCCTCCTGCATCGCCTTCTGGATGGCCGCCGTGCGGTTGCTGAACATTCCCGGCAGATACTTGCGCCCGGCCCATACGAGCAGCGCGGCAACGACCACGAAATTCAGCAGGACAGACAGCAACGAAGCGCTTTGCGGACTGATGTGCAACATGCGGGCAATATAGCGCACGGAGGAGGACTGCTTGAACTCCGCCGTCTCGTCCTTTTCCTCTCCCGCTGCTTCGGGGGTTTCGTGCGCCAGTTGCTGGCCAATGCTCACGGACTGCTGCCCTGAATCGGTGCCTGACTGCCTCTGCTTGGGAGAGGCCGGCTTCGCCTGCGCGCGCAGAGGCGCAGCCCCACCGAGGCTCACGAGCACAGCCAGAAGAAAAATGCGGCCGATCCTGTGGACTGAGATCATCAACGCCCCGTTCCTGCCGGCTGCAGGACCCGCCGCACGATCTCCTGCGCCAACGCGGCGGCCTCGACCTGCAGGCTGGAGTGTGCAGCGGCCCGGTCCGCCTCGATCGCTTTTTTCGCGGCTGCTACCTGCCGCTGGGCGCCCTCTCGGGCCTCCTCTACGGCCTGCGCTTTTGCATCTAGCGCCGCTTGGCGCTGCCTTTCTTGCGCGTAAAAAAGCTTTGCCCGAGCCTCGCGCAGCCGCTGCTCGTACTCGGCCGTGCGCGCTTCGGCAGCCGCGATGTCGGCTCGCGACTTCTCCACCGCGCCCTCGGTCTTGCTGCGCCGCTCCGCCAGCACTCGCTGCAAAGGCTTGTGCACTAAATAGGTATAGAGGGTGTATAGCAGCGCCAGCAGAATGACCGTCGGCACGGCTCCGAGCAGTAATCCGCCTAGTTGATGCAGCGTCTCATCCATGGGATTGCTGAGCTACGACTGCCGCCTTGGCTCGGAAAAGAGGGCTACGAAAACGAATAAGTCTAACGTCCCGAGCAGCTTATGTCAACGCGCGGGAGCGCTTGGTGCTGTCCTGGTTTGCCAAAATGGGACACTACCCGGGCATGTCCGCGCTCTCCTTGGCGCAGATTTCAGCATTGCCGCCGGACGCGGCCTGGTATAAACTTCCCTGAGCTCGCGGCGCTTTCCCCCCTCCCTCGCCGCAGAACCCCACAGCTTAATTGAAGGAGACCTCTAATGAGTATTCGTCGCATTGTAATCCCAGTACTTTCTGCGCTTGTTGTAGGACTCGCCTTGCCCGCTTTCGCCCAGGAAGCCGACAACGCGCTGTCTGCGGTAGTGACTCCTACCACAGGAAAATTCGTGTTCACCTTTACCATATCCGTCAGTTCAACCGTGCCCAAGAATGGCTTCGTCGTGTGCAAGGCCACTGCTAACGTGAACGAGTCAAGCGGACAGAGCATCACGCAGCAGGGAAACGGAATTGTAATTCCCAGCGGGGGCAAGGCGACCTGCACCGTTACCATGCCCTACTCATGGATGCTGGCCAGCGCAAGCTCGGACAAGGTTTATCTCAGCTACCAGGTCGAGCTGGATGAGGGCTACGAGATCACGGCGTCCAACGGTACGGGGAATGTGGTAGCTACGGCCAGCGTCAACAAAGTGAATGAGAACCTACCAACGATCAACGTTCCCCTGAACGGTTCCACCACGAACGAAGCTGTAAGTGCGACCATTTGAACTCTCAGTCGTGGAGCCCGTTCGTATGTGAGTCGCTCACCACGACGGCGCGGCTGAAATAGGGTCCTTTCATTCGCGGATTGGTATCAGAGGCTCAAGACCAAGCACAAGGACTATGCACCAGTCCGACAAACCGATGCGTAATGTGCCAGAAACAAAGGATTTGGCATCCGGGCCAAACCTCAGCAATGGCCGGGTGCAGGTTTCTGCATATTATTCTTGACTTCGGGCTAAACAGGATTAGCATAGAAATATCACCTCCGATCCAATTCAGGATCGAATGGGCCGCTAGCCAAGGAATGTCACCGCTTCTTGGTTGACGGCCCATTTAAATTTCCGCCGTACTCTTTCAGGGCCCCCCGGCGTTCTCGTACACGTTTATGACCCGAGAACAACCAGCCAGCCTTGACTTGGCTTTCGGATGATGTATCTTTGCAGGCGGCGCGGTCGACGAGAGAAGCTCGCCCGTTACCTAAGCTCGGTGCACCGCGCGTAGCTCCTGGGGAGAGACCCTTGGAGGTAATGACCATGAATACCGTATTCAGAATCCTCAGTCTCACCATCGTGCTGGGAGCGGCTCTGCCCTGCTTCGCCCAGCCGGCCACACCGTCGCACCAATTCCAGATGACGCAGAAAGAAATGATGGAGAAAGAACTCGCCGGACAGGAAGCAATCGTCAATGGCTGGGAGAAACAGGCAAGCCAGCAGACCAATTTTTCTTTATGCGTCGGTATTCTTGGGCTACTGATCGGGGTATTGCAGAGCTACGCCAAGCCTTGGGTAAAGGTCACGACCGTCGTATTGGGATTCTGCGTCAGCGCGATCACGTTGTACACCCACACCGAGTACCCCGCCGATTACAAAACGCTCCAGCGGTCCGTGTTCCAAGCAAGGCCTTTCATTCGGCAGCTAAAGAATAACTTGGGGACCTTCGAATTCGATAAAAACCCACAGAATCAGGGCGTGGCCCAGGCCGATTTTTGGACCGCATGCGGAAAGATCGATCTAATTGGAGCGCAGATTCTGGGCTTGGCATCGCAAGAACAGCCGAAGCAAGAACCGCCGAAGCAGCAGCCGGAACAAAAACAACCGGGAACCTTCCTCAGGATTCCTGAGATCGAGACGGTTTATGCGCAATCGCAGCTATCGCCACCAGACTGGACGACCGCCACTACAGTGCAAACCGACACATCCGGCACCTATGTTGTGGGGGTTGGCCAGAATCAATCGCTGATGCTCGCTAAGACTTCCTCGTTAGACGATGCGGTTGCCAAAGGCGCCCGTTGGTTACTGGGCAGCCAAAGCCAATCACAGCCTCCGGCACGCATTTCGGACTTGGTCAGACACGTGGCTGACGTTGCAGACAATTGGTACACCTATGACTCCAAGACCGCAGTTTACAAGTACTACACGCGTCTCCGGCTTGCGAACGAGCTTCGCAGACTCAACGTAGCCGATCTGGTTCCAGATCGATCGCCCATCACTCCGATGCAATTAGAACTGCCCAGCGATAGCGCAGCTCAGGTTGCGAATCTTCCCGTTATCCTGTTACTCAAGCACATGGGTTTCGCTCCCATTACTGCGGACCTCTACGTTCTCTCGGGGAGTCCTGCGTCTAACTGGGTTGTTGAACCATATACGGGGGATAGAGGGAAAAGCGAGCAATATGTCGCGCATATTAAGTCCTCGCTGCAGACATGCAACGGTCATCATGCTCAAATCGACGGCTACACTGTTTGGTGCTTTAAGGTACAGCGAAAAAGCATCAGAGAGGAAATTGGCAGGAAGCAATATCTAGGAGGAGTCGCGGCGGATGGTTCGTCGCTTGAGCTCCTTGCAGTTAACTTCGACTACGAGGCTCACTCGATCGGCGTTGAAGTCCGAGGCGTGAAGTGAGCGCTGGTTCCCTTGCAGGGGCGCCCCTATGGTCCATTTTTGTGTCGGCTCCTAAGCTTGAGCCGAGCATGCCTAGTCGATGACCCATTCCCTCACCCTCCTCACCACCGATTCCGGCGCGTCCGCCTCCAATTCCACCAATCCATCCTTGTATGCGCGCGAGTAAATTCGCGCCCGCGCTTCCAGCAGTGCCAGCATCTTCCCTTCTTTTTGCGGCACGCGCAGATGCACGCGGCTCACCGGGTCTTCCTCGATCATGGTGTCAATGCGCTCCAGCAGCCGATCCAGGCCCGTGCCTTCCACCGCAGAAACGTAAACCGTGTTGCCTTTTCCCCGCGCCGAATCAGCCATCAGACTCTCGGCCACTTCCTCGTCCAGCAAATCTACTTTGTTCATTACGCGCAGGCGCGGTTTGTTGTCCGCTTCCAGTTCCTTGAGCACGATCTCCACCTGCGCGTCCTGCTCGGCCGAGAGCCGGCTGCTGGCATCTGACACATGCAGAATCAGCGACGCCCGCTGCACTTCTTCAAGCGTGGCGCGAAACGCCGAGACCAGCGTATGCGGCAGGCTGCGGATGAACCCCACGGTGTCGGAGAGCAGGACCTTGCGTTTGGAAGGCAGATTCACGCCGCGAATCGTCGGATCCAAAGTCGCAAACATTTTCGGCGACGATAAAACTCCCGCTCGCGTCAGCGCGTTGAAAAGCGTCGATTTCCCGGCATTCGTATATCCCACCAGCGCCACGGTTGCCACGGGCACGGACTCGCGCCGCTGCCGCTGCTGGGCGCGAATGCGCCGCACATTCTCGAGTTGCTGCTCCACGTGGCGAATGCGCCGATAGATCTTGCGCCGGTCGGTCTCAAGCTGCGTTTCGCCCGGACCGCGCGTGCCAATGCCTCCGCCGAGTTGCGACATTTCAACGCCGCGTCCAGTCAGCCGCGGCAGCAAATATTGCAGCTGCGCCAACTCGACCTGCAACTGGCCTTCGCGCGTGCGCGCGTGCCGCGCAAAAATGTCAAGGATGAGCTGGGTGCGGTCAATCACACGCCGGTGAACGATCTTCTCGATATTGCGCTGCTGCGACGGGCTGAGATCGTGATCGAAAAGCAGAAGATCGGCATTCGCTGAAGCGGCTGCTCCGGCAAGTTCCTCCAACTTCCCAGCGCCAATCAGCGTGGCGGGATCAATCCGGTCGCGCCGTTGCAAAATCTCGCCGACGATTCTGGCGGCGGCGCTTTCGGCCAGAGCGCGCAATTCGGCGAGCGATTCCTCGGCATCGAATTCGGGAATGTTCGGCTTGCCGTTCGCTTTGGCCGCGACTCCAATGGTTGCCCCATCCTTTTGCGCTCTTGGCAAAAGGCTGGGAACGTCGGCCGACGCCGTCTGCGACGCCGCGTCGCGGGCCGCGGCAGCTTGGGCGGTCACCGCCCCCTTAGTCCAACGTCCGAGCGAACGTACGTCCAGCCCGACTAGGAATGCGCGCTCGCGGTCGTCAGGTGCAAGGTTCTCGTCAAGCACACTTCTCCCCATGCGTGTCGCGCCGCGGAATTTCTTGGAACGAAGGCCTGCCAAGCCGAAAACGCCTTACCCTTCGGTGCCGGATGCGGTTGCTGGCGCAGGCGGAGCGGCGACCGGACCCGCAGCCGGTTTTTCGGCAGGTGTCACGTGCGGACCATGCGCCGCCGCAAGCCGCCCCATCACCACGGTGGAGATGGCATGCTTGAAAATGAGCTGCTCCTGCCCGTTGGCCTCCAGCACCACGGAATACTTGTCGAAGGAGCGGATGCGGCCCGTCAACTTCACCCCACTGAGCAGGTAAATCGTGATGCTCGCTCTTTCCTTACGGGCCGTGTTGAGAAAGGAATCCTGAATGTTCTGCGCCGGCTTGTTGCTCTCCATTGCCGATCTCCTCTGTGCATAGACTGCGGACCATCACACACAGCTTCTTTTGTGGCGCTAGACCAACAGCATGTTCCGGAAAGCCTTTCACTTCACGCGGAACAAGGGGGGACAAATCCCGCCGGGAGACAACCAAAAATTCTAAAAAGTACTCCCCGGCAGACGGATGTCAGTACAATACGGCGATCCCCGCCGCTTTTCAACCACGAACTTGGCCATGTGCTTCGGCGTGTCCGAAGGGGGAGCCTTCTGTTCTGATTTCGTAACAAACAGGAAAAAAAACGCCAAGGAACGAGCCTAAGGTTAACCTCTCTCCAAGCGCTGTATCGTCTGGGGTCAACCTTCAACACAAATCAAGTCCGTCCAACTGGGGGTGGCTCCATGACTCCATGTCCAACGACGTACCAACCTATAAAAGGAGAGAGAGATGAACCAGAGAGAATTGTGGGGTTTCCGTGGAAGGATGCTCACGAGTTTGATTCTAGTGGTGCTGGCGCAAGTCGGCTTGGCAGCACAAACTTCAACGTCCAGTGCCGGACTCGCACCTGTGCCTCCCGTTTCCAATCCCTGCCCCAGATTCACCGCGGGCAGCGCAGTTCACAACCCGCCCGTACTGAGCAGTTCCAACGGGGTCCTGAACGTTAGGTTCTCGTACCAGACCACTTTCGACTCGCACAACCGCCAGCTGTACTGCTTCATGACGCCCTCCGGCCTGGAGAATCCGACTTTGCAGGTCAATCCAGGCGACCACCTGATCATTACCGTCACCAACAACACTTCCGGCGGCATGAACCCGATGCAGCTGAACCCGCCCAACTGCGGCGACAACTACATGAACACCGCCTCGCTCAACATCCACTACCACGGAACCAACACGTCACCGACGTGCGGTTCGGATGAGGTGATTAAGACCATCATCAACTCGGGAGAAACGTTTCAGTACAACGTAGCTTTCCCTCAAAACGAACCGCCGGGGCTGTATTGGTACCATCCCCACGTTCACGGCATCGCCGAGCACGCCCTGCTGGGAGGCGCGTCCGGGGCGATCATCGTGGGCGGCATGAACAACGTGCAGCCTGCTGCGGCGGGATTGACAGAAAAGATCCTCGTCATTCGCGACCAGCCTCAGGTCCAGGGTCTGGGGGAAGGTCCTGGGGGATGCACCAACGGTGTTCCGTTCCAGGACTTGACCATCAACAACGTTCCCATCGATTCCTACCAGTCTCCCTCAGGAGGCACAGTCACGTTCACGCCTGCGGTCCTGAACGTGGAGGCGGAGGAGCCGCAGTTCTGGCGTCTCACAAACTCCTCGGCCGACACGATCCTCGACCTGCAGGTGCAGTTTGATGGGGTCACACAGCCGCTGCTGCTGGTGGCCATTGACGGAGTCGCAGTGAACTCGCAAGACGGCACCCAGCCCGGCCTGCCGATTCCCGTGACGCACTTCCGCCTGCCGCCTGCGTCGCGCATGGAATTCATCGTCAACACGCCGCCGCCGACCGTCAAGCTGGCGCAGTTGGTGACGTCCAGCATCGCCACCGGCGTCAACGGCGACTGCGATCCGAACCGCCCAATCTTCAATATCGTGCTGGGCAACGACAACGACCAGATCAAAATGGGGCAGTTCTCTCAGTACGACACTGCCGCTCAGCGGTTCGCGGGCCTGGCCAGCGCTCCCATTGCTGCATCCCGCCTCGTGTACTTTGACGAGAATCTCAACGTCACCCCGAACCAGTTTTTTATGGCTGTGGCGGGGCAACCAGAGAAGGTATTCGATCCCAACGCGCCGCCTGCCATCACTGCGCAGCAGGGAACCGTGGAAAAGTGGACCGTGGAGAACCATGCCCAGGAAAACCACGAATTCCACTTCCATCAGGTTCACTTCCTTGTCGTCTCACAAAACAACTTCGAGATCAACGGCCAGAAGCAGGCCCCGGCAGTCAACGGCCAGTATCTCGACATGCTTGAAGTGCCGGGCTGGGATGGAAACCCGAATCATCCCTTCCCGAGTGTCACGCTGCTGATCGATTTCCGCGGGCCTGATATCGGCAGTTTCGTTTTCCATTGCCATATCCTGAACCACGAGGACTTGGGGATGATGAACATCATCCAGGTGGTGCAGGGTTCGGCGGCAAATGCCAGCCCGGCCAAGCCCGCCGTCGCGGGAAACGATGCCAACGCGACTCCAGTACAATCGCCGACGAAGCACAGCCACACGGATGTGGCTGGCATGAGTGCGGGCGGAGCCGGAGGCCAGCGGTAACGTCCCCAAACGGTTGTTCTGCAGAAGGCCCGCTCAAAAAGCGGGCCTTCATTTTCTTGCGCTCTTTTTCTTGCGCTCTTCGCCTGCGTGCGAATTTGACAGAGGCGCTGCGTCGAGCGCAGACTTCCCTCGATTCACACCCTGGATCAAAATGCATTATTGCCAGCCCGCGACTTTCTTCCCCGGGCATCTGCGTCAAAGCATTCGGGCCCCACAATCTCAACAATGAACTTGTCGGAGGATACGCTATGCACCACTTCGTCGCCCATGCAGCTTACTTCGTCATGCCCACCATCACCCGCGCGGAAGCCATGCAACTGATTCTGCGCTGGTTTCATTTTCTCGCCGGCATCATCTGGGTCGGCCTGTTGTACTTCTTCAACCTAGTCAACGTTCCCTTCATGAAGCAGGTGGACGCCGCCCAAAAACCCAAAATCTTCCAGAGCCTCACCCTGCCCGCGCTGCACTGGTTCCGCTGGAGTTCGCTGGTTACGGTTCTGATTGGCCTGGCCTACTGGGGACAGTATTTCGTCGGACGCGACGCCGCGCTCCAAGGCAAGAGCGCACTGAGCACCGTCGGCTTGTTTCTGCTGCTCTGGATCGGGGCATGGTTCATTCTGTTTTTCGTGATCAAGAAAATCGCGCCCAGCGGATACGTCCTGGGCGTCCTCGTCGCCGTTCTGACCTACGCTGCGGGATGGTTGTTCGTGCACTACACGCCCGTCGGCGCAGATGATAACCACGTGCTGTGCATCGGCGTGGGCGGCGGCTTAGGCTTCGTGATGCTGTTCAACGTGTGGGGCATCATCTGGCCCAACAACAAGAAAATCATTCGCGGGACGCTGGCCGGCGCGCCTCCAGTAAACGCCGCCGCGCTCGCCCGCCAGGCCTTCCTCGCCTCGCGCGCGAATTTCTTTTTGTCCGTGCCGATGCTGTTCTACATGGCCGCCAGCGCCCACTTCTCCAGCACCGTGATCTTTGGGAAGTGATCTCTGGTATCTGCGAAAGCCTCGCGTGCCAAAATGCCAGGCTTGGCGCTCTTGTGCGAGCTCTTCAGTGCAAATAGAACGGGCCGGGCGAAAGCCCGGCCCTGTATGCCGATGCTGCACAGAATCAGAAATAGAACTTCGCCGCTAACTGAATCTCACGCGGAGCGTGGGCCGCAAATTCCCGACCAAAGTTCGTTCCCTGGTTGATGTCGGTGACAATACCACCGGGATCGAACTGCGTGTGGTTGAAGAGGTTGTAGAACTCAATCCTCAACTCCATGCGGGTTGTTTCGGTGATCTTCGTATCCTTAAACAACTGGAAGTCCCAATTGTTGAGTCCAGGCCCTCGCAGCAAGTTCCGACGGGCGTCGCCGAACTGACCAATAGACGCGCTGGCGAATGCACTGGGCGAGAAAAACTGATTGTTGGGGTTACTCGCGGAGGTCCTCGCGTTAGAGTACGTTATCGGACCAACCAAGTTGGGAGCGTCCATGCAGACAAAATCCGAATTCCCCGGATAGCACCGCAATGATGGGTCTGAAGTGTCAACCACGTCCATGGGGAATCCCTTCTGGAAAGTCGTAATCCCCGCGATAGTCCAGCCCTGTGTCGTCCGGGAAAGCAAACCTGAGCCATGCGTGCCTGGAATTTCATAGACGTAGCCAATCACCAGCCGCTGGCGACCATCGTAGATTGAATCGCCGTAGTTGCAGGCCTTGCCGCAATACGGGTTGTAAGCTCGAACGGCGGAAAGGCCGCCGAACCCACCGCCGCCGAAGGATGAGTTTTCGAACCCGGAACCGTTGTCCAAAGCGTGGGACCAGGTGTAATTCGCCGAGAACTGCAGGCCGCGGGATAATTTCTTCTTCAGACCAGCCTGGAGGGAGTTGTAGTTGGAGTTTCCGATGCTGGAAATTGTGTCAATCGTCCCGTAGACATTTCCCGGGTATAGGTAATCTTCGGGATGTGAAAATAGTTGGTTGCTAACACTGCACTTCGGATCAGCCAAACAATCCGCGGTGCTGGTGACCAGGTTACGGGGATGGCCGATGCTCAGGTGGTGAGCAACAGCACCTACGTAGCCCAAGGAGAAGATCATGCTGCCTGACAGTTGCCGTTCGACCGTCAGATTGTAGTTGTAGGCCGTAGGATCCACGTTGTTTTGATCCAAGGCACTGCAACAAGCGGTCCAGACCGGCAAGTTCCCATCCGCCGCGGTAAACGCGACATTCGAGGGCGCACCCGCAAACGGAAACGGGTTGGTTGCTGGCAGGGCTACGCCGGCAATGTCCACGTATGGATTGGCAAAACTGGAGCTTCCTCCGTTAGTCAAGACTCCCAGGCTGGTGATTGAGTTGGGCGGCACTCCCTGAAACTGCAAGTTCAACTCTTCTTCCACGCGATTGTAATACACTCCAAAGCCGCCTCGAATGCTCGTCTTGCCTGCGCCGCCCGTGAGCTTTCCCCAGTCAGGGCTATATGCGAACCCAATCCGGGGCCCAAAATATCGGAATGCATGATTCTGGCCTGAAGCGTGAACGCCAGCGTCCCCAGAGTAAACTACACCAAGTGGCGCGTTCGGGTAGACGGTGGACTGTTGGCCCGGATAGAAAGCCGCCATGCCATGGCCGTTGTAAGAGAGGTCGTTCAGCGGAATGTCGATCGTCCAGCCCAATCCATAAGTAAAGGTAAAATTCGGCCGAACCTTCCACTGGTCTTGAAAGTAACTATAGTACTCAGTGCCCTTGTCGTCGCCGAATCCACCACTCTCCTGGACATAGAGATCTGGAATCCCCAGTAGGAAATCCGCTCCTGGGTTGCCTGTGGTGTACAGCCCGGTACCGGCGTATAGATAGTAACCGCTATTGAAAGCGTAGAACGGGTTGGTGACGGTAAACCGGCGCATATCGAGGCCGACTTTCATGGTGTGGTGGCCGAAGGTAAATGAGAAATTATCCACGCCTTCAAGGGTGACGTCTTTCCGCGGTTGGGGACCAAATTCGGAGAAGCCAAGATTAAACAGGCCCGCGATTTGCATCACCGGCAGACCCGCCGCCGCGGGATCCTGCGGGGTAATACTGAAGCCTGCCGCCGACGGGAGCTGTGGAGTGGTCGGGAGCACGGCGTTGAAATTCAGCCGGGTGTATCCGCCCCGCAGTTCATTGATCATATGATCGTTAATGGTATGGCTCCAGGAAAGGGTCAGGAATTTCCAATGCCGCTGGTCGGATTCCCCAAAACCCGGCACCGTGGCCCCAGCAAAGGGTAGCGTTTCGCTGGAAGGTTCGGATTCCTGAAACCACGAACCCCATATCACATCGTTCTTGCCGATATTCTGATCGATCTTGATTATGTACTGATCATCTTTGACGGTCTCAGCCGGTTGGAACGAGAATATGTTGTTAGCCTCGTTAGGCGAGGGGATGTACGTCATCAACGACTTGGAGACGATCGAGTTCACGTCTGCCGTAGGGATGGTCCCGGCGGAGAAGATGGTTGAATACGGCGTCGTATTTGCGGGATACGTCGTCCCGTTGTCTCCAACCAACTGGATCGGGGCCACCGTACTGGAAGTTGCGATCCCCGCGAACGCGCCCGTGCCGTTGAGCTGTTGTGGGCTGTACGTTGTCGTGGTCGGTGTGGCGCCTGGTTGGGGCTCGCGGTTGCGGATACCCTGGTAGGAAAAGAAGAAAAACGAATGGTTTTTCCAGATGGGCCCGCCAACGGTGGCGCCGAACTCGTTCTGGTGGAAGATAGCCGACTTGTGTGTGAAGTAGTCTGCTGAGTTCAGGAATGGGTCGCGATAAAACTCGAACAGGTCCCCGTGAAAGGAGTTCGTTCCCGATTTGATGAGAGCATTCACCACCGCGCCTGAATTTCGGCCGTATTCCGGGTTCATGCTATTCGTAACCATGCGGAATTCCTCAATGGAATCCGGACTTGGAACCACCGAACGGGTGTTCAGCGGAAGGTCGTTGGTGTCGGTGCCGTTGATCAAGAAGCTGTTCTGCTGGCTCTGGCTGCCGTTGGTGGCAAACTCGCCGCGGCCATCCGAAGCTGCGACTACACCGGATTCCAGTTGCTGCAAGTTCACCCAGTTCCGATTAATCAACGGCATGTTCACGATCTGATTGGCATCGACCACATCGCCGCGTTGCGGGGTACTGGTTTCAACCTGGACGGGATTGGCCTCGACAAGAATCTGCTCCGACACTCCGCCCACTTCCATTTTCACGTCGAGGGCGTACACCTGATTCACGTCCAAATGAATGCCAGACGCGGAGTAGGTCTTGAAGCCTGGCTTTTCGACCTTGACGTTATAGTCCCCGACCGGAAGCTGCAGGAACACGAAGGCCCCGCTTGTATTGGTAGCCGTTGTCTTTGAGACACCGGTGGCGACATTAGTCGCGGTAACGTTGATGCCCGGCATTACGGCACCCGACTGGTCCACGACGCTACCCCGGATGCTGGCGTAAAGCTCGTCAGCGTTGGCTGGCGTCGCCAACATCAGCGTGAACGTCAGTGTGGACGCAAGGCAAAAAGCTACGGCCAGCTTATACGAAGTTCTAAATCGCATCTGCTACCTCCTCAGGATTTTCGCATTTATTAAGAATCGGATCCAAACGCCTTGTCGGGTTCCTGGGAGCACGGGCGCGATCCGATGATTGCAAACCTCGGGAACTAAGACCCTTGTGCCAGCTGGGCAACCAAAACTGCAAGAACGGCTAACTTTACCCGTTCTCGAGGCGGGTTTCGTCATCCAAATAACGGGAGAAACACGCCGACACACAAGTCTAACTTGTGAAGTGGAGCAACTTACAATCCAAAAGACACTCCGACGAAACAAACTGTTTTCAATAACTTAGTATGGAGGATGTGAGGGTGCGCTACCGAAATTGGAATATTCACGGTGAATATAATATGACAATTGGAATCGGCCGACTGTGCCAGTTTTCGGGATGTGCACTCCGAAGCCTGAGCTCGCGCTTTAGCGTTTTCTGCGCGACTTGGAAGGTACTTCCCCCTGCCCCAGCACCCGCCGGACAATGGGCGTATTCAGCTTGTACTTGCGTTCGCCGACATTGCCGGCGTCGTCTCTCACGCGAACAATAAACACGGGCAAATTCCCTTCCTTCTCGAAGTTTTCGTGCGTGACGGTCACGGGCAGCACGCCATCAAGTTTGCGCTCGCGGTAGGCGGTTTCGTAGCGGTGTTTGCGGACGTTCCAGGTAAACACGCGGATCTGGTTGTAGTCGTACGGCATGCCGTCGTGAGGATCGGTGAGCAGGCAAAGATACTGCGGAACTTTCTTCTTCACGCCCTTGTCGTTGTCCTCGACTTGGTTCAGCACGAAGAAGGCGATGAGCCGCTGGCCTTCGGCATATTGCGCGACCTCGAGCGGGGCGTCCACGTCGACCATGCGCGCCAAGACCCATCCCACGCGGCCCTGATCGTCGCGCACCAACCACCAATCCTCCAGCACCGGCTCAGCTGCAGCCTGGCCCACTTTAGCAGGCTTTGCCGCCGCGCCCGGCTTGGGCTGAGGAAGGACGCCAATCTGCCTCTCGGCCGTCGCCCGCTTGAGAATTGAAACCTTCGCGCCCGACGCAAGTTGGTACAAGTGTTCCGTCTCGCGGCCGGGCGTGACGTGCAGGTTCGTGTCATTGCGCAGCACTCCAGGAGCCTGCACGGGATCGTCCCGGTTGTCCTGCGTGAGTTTCTGTACGGCATCGAACGTCTTCTGATCGACCAGATATCGCTGCTCGATCCAGCCTTCAACGCCGCTCGCGGTGCGTACGCGCGCGAAGCGTTTTTCGCGTTCCAGCACCTCGACGCGGTCTCCATTCTTCACGCTGCCCACGCGGTTATAGACCGCGGCCACCTGGTCACGAAGCGCCGCCTGCGGTGCCGACACGTATTCCACCTCGAGCACGCGATGTCGCTCGCGATTGCAGGCTGGAAGAGAGAACAACGCGCTGGCCATCAGCGCTACAGCAAGCCACTGAGCAGGCTTTGAGCCTTGGAGTTTCACGATGAAGAGCCGAACAACACACTATAGCGCTTGCAGTGGCGGGAGTGTGATGAGAAAGTTGGCGGTCGGTGCTCCGGCCGAAGGTCAGCGGAGGGCATTAGTCGCGATTCACGGAACGAAGCACCCGCTGACATCGCGTCCGCACTTCCGCTGACATATTGGACAGGCCTTCGGCATTGAGGAGGCCAGGCTGCCAAGAAGTGCAGTATCGCGTCTAAGTGATGAGGAGTCGGATCCTTCCGGAAGGAACTTTGAAAAGCTAATGAAAAAAGCGTTTGGCAGACATTTCGCCTTGCTGTCCGTGACCTTGTTCGTGCTTGCCGCGAGCATCTGCGCCGTTGGTCAAGACACTCCCGAGACGGTGCTGCGTCCGCCCAAGGGGGCGCAGGTCGCCATCGTAGTGTTCGAGGATTTGGAGTGCCCTTCGTGCGCGCGCACCCAGCCGCTCCTGGAGCAGGCCTCCAAGACCTACAAGATTCCGCTTATACTGCATGATTTTCCCATAGGCCCGCCGGCGCACCCTTGGTCACACCAAGCGGCCGTGCTGGCCCGCTATTTCGACACCCATTCCAAAGCCCTGGGTAACGAGTTCCGAGACTACATTTTCCAGAACCAGATCGAGATTACGATGGCGAACCTGCGCTCTTACGCCGAGAAGTTCGCCACTGACCACAAAGTGGATTTGCCTTTCGTGATTGACCCAGCCGGAAAACTGGCAGCGCTGGTGAACGCCGACCGCGACTTGGGCAAAGCCATCAATGTAGTCCAGACGCCGACGGTCTACATTGTCAGCAGCCGAAATCCAAACCGGCCGTACGTCCAAATCAAGGACAACAACCAGCTCTACTCCACCATCGACGCGGTAATGAAGGAGTAGAAAGCGACTGCAGATTCTGTGATTTCAGATTGCAGATTTGGGATTCAACTTGCTTCAGCGCACCGTTCAATCTGAAATCTGCAATCTGCAATCTTTCTACCCGGGCCTTCCCGTGTAGTGCTCGCGCGAATGCACGTTGGAATGGTCTTCGAGCGACTCCAAGTGGGTGATCACCTCCGCCGGCATCGCCAATTCGACTGGCAGACGTTCCTCAAGCGCAGTCGCCAATCGATGCGCTTCTCCCACCGCTGTTGCGTGCGGAAACAGCAAGTGCACCTCGATGATCTGCCGGTATCCTGTCGTGCGGTAGCGCACGCCGTGGTAAAGCAAGCCAAGTTCGTTGCAGAGCGCGTCCAGCTTCTCGCGAATCTGTCTGCCCGCTCGCGGATCTGAATAATCGAGCAATCCAACCGCGGAGCGCCAGGCCAAGCGTCCGCCCGACCAGAGAATATTCAGCGCTACCGCGATCGCGATCAGCGGATCGAACGGCTTCCATCCCGTCAGCATGACCAGGCCGAGTCCTGCCACAACGCCGAAGCTGGTCAAGCTGTCGGTGAGGACATGCTTGCCATCGGCTTCCAGGATGAGCGAGCGCGTGCGTTTGCCAACCTGCAGCAGATACCAGCCGAGCCATGCGTTCAGCAGGCCCGCGCCGAGCAGCAGCAAACTGCCGCGGCCAAGATGCTCCAGCCGTAGGCCGAGCATCCATTTTTCGACGGCCTCGAACAGAATCCAGAAGGCAGCCACCACGATCATCGCGCCTTCGAATCCGGCCGAGAAAAACGTGATGCGCTCATAGCCGTACAGGAAAGTTGGGCCGGCAGGCTTTGCGCTCAAGCGTAGGCTGAACGCTGCAAACCCCACCGCGATGACATGCACGACCGACTCGGCAAAATCCGACAAGATCGCTGCTGATCCGGTGACGTAGTACGCCGCGGTTTTGCCCAGCAGCATGAGCACGCCGATGGCGAGCGACAAGCGCATGGCGAAGCGTGCAGCGTGCAATTCCTGCTCGTCGCCTTGCGTCGCTGAATTCGTCGTTGACATGGCAGCGCCGTCCGACATGGATTCTTGGGAAGTGGGATCATCCTCACACGAAGTCAGAAGGCAGGAATGTGATTGAAATCACGGGAGACGAAGAATCGGCAATCAGGGGATCATGCGTCGGGGCAGCAGCGGCTCCGCCGACATTTTCGGCGGAACTGACGACTGACCACTGGCTCCTGACCGCCCAGTTTCAGTTTCCGAACCCTATCCCCACGGCGCGCGCCGTGCGCACCAACTCTCCGTCGGGCTGCACCGATTTCAGGTGTCCAATGGCGCGCGCAACGTCCACGGCGACAATCGAACCGCCGCGCAGGGCCACCATCTTCCCGAACTCGCCCGCGGCAACCAGCTCCACCGCGGCCACGCCGAAGCGCGTGGCCAGCACGCGATCGAACGGCGAGGGCGAGCCGCCGCGCTGAATGTGCCCCAACACGCTCACCCGCACTTCCTTGTGCGATATCAGCGAGATGGCCTCACCGACAAGATTGCCTACCGGCCCGCCGTGCGCGATCTGCTTCAACTCCGGCGGCAGATTGATGCCCTCGGCCACCACCACAATCGTGAACCGCTTCCCGCATTTTTCCCGCGCGGCTATGCAGTCGCACACCTTCTGAATGGTGAACGGAATTTCCGGGATCAGAATGATGTGCGCCCCGCCGGCAATGCCGCCTTCGAGCGCGATCCAGCCGCAGTCGCGGCCCATAACTTCGACCACCATCACCCGGTGGTGCGACGCAGCCGTCGTATGAATCTTGTCGATGGCGTCAGAGACCGTGTGCAGCGCCGTGTCGAAGCCGAATGTGACTTCGGTGGCGGAAAGATCGTTGTCAATCGTCTTGGGCACGCCCACAATCTTTATGCCCTTCTGAAACAGTTCGTGGCAGATGGTCTGCGATCCGTCGCCACCAATGGTGATGATGGCGTCAATGCCCAGTTTCCGGGCGTTGGCGATGACCTCGTCAGAAATGTCGCGCGCCACATCCTGCCCGTTGTCTTCGGTCTTGTAGCTGAAGGGATTGCCGCGGTTGGTCGTGCCCAGAATCGTACCCCCGCGCGGCAGAATCCCGCTCACGCGGTCGAGCGTGAGTTCAAACGACTTCTCCGGCCAGATCAGGCCATCGAAGCCGTCGGGAATGCCGATGACTTTCCACTTGTGCTTGAGAATAGCGGCTTTGGTGGCGGCGCGAATGACGGCGTTGAGGCCGGGAGCGTCCCCGCCTCCGGTAGCAATGCCAATGCAATGTATGTCAGACATGGGATCTCGTGGTGGGCCGCTGGCAGGTCGTTTCGAAAGAATCTAGGAGTGCGTTTCTATGGCTAAACGTCCGGCGGCAGACGACCGCACAGAACGATCATACCGTTTTCACGTGGGCAGAGAGCAACGTTACGACGGGACGTAGCACAGGAGGAGCCAGTCCTCCCGAAGCGGGGTTGCCCACCCTTGTCTCCGCGTCTTTTGCGGAGACAGGGTAGGTGAAGCAGATGATTTAACCTTCCCGACGGTGTCGCTCGTCTTCATTCCCCACCCTGTCGCACAAAACGCGACAAGGGCCTGCCCTGAGCAAGCGCAGCGCGCCGAACGGGTGGGGCAACCGGAGACGATGGATGCGAAAGGATGGGCCAGCCCCGGTTGGTGACCGTAATCGTGACTACGGGGATGCTGGTAATCCCCTCCAGGCTTGCCGTAATGTTAGACGAATGAACATCCCCCGTGCCCACCCTTCGAAAACCGCGAAGGGTGGGGCAGCCTCATTACGTGGGCCAGCCCGCCGCGAGAAATGGGGCACCCGGCGAGGCCGAGCATTTCTGGCAAAAGCGCTACTACGATTTCAACATTCGAAAATTACCCGCAGTTTGCGGAAAAGCTTCACTATATCCATTGCAATCCGGTCAAGCGCGGGTTGTGTGAACGTCCGGAAGATTGGGAATGGAGCAGCTTTCGCCATTAGGCAACGGGTTGCGAAGGACGAGTAGAAATTGAATCGGAGTGGACGGCCAGAAAGCGCGAACGAGCCGAGGGCAAGATCCCTCCCGCCGTGGAACTGCCCCACTCAAGCCAAAAGCGGGCTTGAGTGGGCCAATCAGACCGCAGGCTGGGTCCTACTGCGAGACCGCAATCGTGACCTGATTGCTGTTAATTCCTTCTAGGCTCGCCGTAATGACAGTGTTGCCACCGTTCGCCGACGAATTCGCGGTCACGACTCCCGCAGCGACCGTGGCAATGTTGGTCACGGTCGAGGTCCAGGTTGCAATCTGCGTGATGTCGTATTGGTTGCTGGCGCCGTCAACTCCAGTGGCTGTGCAATCTGTTATTTCGCCCTGCGCCAAGCTAGTTTTCGGACAACTGACGGTTATGGTAGCCAGGTTCGGGGGTTGAACGTTGATCGTCGCAGTCGCGGTCAGCGTACCGTTTTGCAGCGCTGTGGCCGTAACGGTCATCGAACCGACCGTCTTACCGGAGTCGGCGGTTACCAGCCCGCCGTTCGATATAGTCGCCACGTCTGGGCTGCCGGACGCAGGAGCGATGGACCAACTTACAGAAGCGGTTCCCGTGCTGCCATCGTTGTAGTTGGCGGTCGCCTTCATCTGGACGGAATTGCCGCCACCGGTCCCGGCGTTAAGGTTCCACGTTGACGGAGACACGCTGATCGAACTCAGCGTCGGCTTTACAAAAAAACCTCTACAGCTTATCGCCAGCGCCAACGTCGCCAGCGCGGCAAATGCGCCCATCAAGCGGAGTTTTGATTTCGTCGAGGACATGATTTCTAGCCACTCCTTCTTCTACAGCAATTTCAAAGATAGTGTGACCTTTTTGATTTGTCATCCTGAGGCGGGCGTTCTTTGCCCGACCGAAGGACCTATGCACTCACCGGCCAGTTGCACAGGTCCTTCGCAGCATAGAACGCTGCTCAGGATGACAGAGCTGAGGATCACAGTAACAAAGAAAAAGTCTAGCCACCTTCCAACTGCCCTGGGCGCGCCCATTCCGGTTATGGCGGCGCTCGTCTGCCCATCCGTCTCGGGAAAATTGTAGCAGAGGCGGCTCGAACCGGCGCAGATTCCGCTCCAGGAGCCGGGGGAGGGCCATTCCTGCTCGCCATTGTCTACGCCGGTCGAGGTCTTTGCCAGCCAAGCAGCCGACTGGCTGCACCGTCCTCTTCCCTGCCAGAACGCGGGATCATGTCTGGCTTGCAGAGAATCCGCAGACGGGCCGTCAGCCTTGGTGAGCGTCTTTACCAGGCAGGAACAACCGCTACCGCAGTTTCGGAATTGTTGTATCCCAAAGGCCGCGACCAGCAAGAAGCAGATTCCTTGCCCGTCCTCACCGTGCAAGCACGGCTCCGGACGGCTCGGAATGACAAGAATTTGACGGTTAGTGGACTGGCTAAGGCCAGGCCCTCCACCAACAACAACGGCCAGCGCTCATACCAGCCGCTGGCCGTCAAACACGATAAGCCGGACCGTTCTAGCCCTTGCCGTGCTTGGGCGGAGGCGGCGGAGGCGACCTGTGCTTCGGCGGAGGAGGTGGAGGCGGGGTCGCCTTGTGCTGCCCACCAGTTGGCGCCGGCTTTGCCGTATTGGGATTCGGCGGATTCGACGTGCCCGTTGTGGGCTTGTTAAAGGGCTGGAAATTCGTGTTGTTGCCCTTGGGCTGATTCGTCGCATTGCCTGTCGAGCTTCCCGATTGCGCGTTCGTCGACTTGGGCGCCGTGAATGGCCGGAATCCCTGGTTATTCTGTGAAGTGCCGGAGCTTCCCGTCGTCTTCATCGCGTTGGCGCCCGCGGAATTGATTGGCGTAGAAGGTCCCCGGGCCGCTTGCGGCGACATGGCGGGCGGATGATACGGGGCACCCGCGTTCCGGGCAGCGACCACCGAATGACTGCTGAAATCGCCGGCTTTGGCGGTGGCGGCAATCGCCGGCTTGCCCTGGTTCACGCTGGCAAAATTCTGCTTGTTCTGGCTGGCCAGAGTTTGGTGCTGGGTTTGCGTTGTCAGCGGAGCCGTATGCGGCTCGTTCATAGCGGCCTTTTCCGCTGCGGTCGGCTGAGCCTGCACGCCGCCGGTGCCGCCGTTGTAGCTGACGTTATTCACGGTCGTGTTATTGACGATCACAGTTTTGTTGTAGACGTTGGTCACGTTGGTGACGCTGACATTGGTGACCGAGCGGTTGTAATAGAACCCTCCGCCACGCCATTCGCCGCCGGCGAAGCCCACGCCGCCGTAGCCGAATCCGTAGTTGATCCCGCCATAGAACCCGATGTGCGGTCCCCAGTATCCGACGTGCCATACATAGAATCCGCCGCCCCAACCCCAGTAGCCGGGCGTCCAGTACATGCCGACGGGCGCCATCACCCAGGTGCCGGGAACCCAGTAATAGCCGCCATCATCATTCCAAGCCCAATAACCGGGCGTCCACATATAGCCCGGCCCGGGACAAATCGGCTGCGCGTAGATCGGCAGCGCGGGCGGGCCAATGCGCACCGAGATGAATACCTGCGCGAAAGACGCCGCAGAAAAAGACATGACTACGACTGCCATTAGCAGCCAGCGCACTACGGTTCGATTGATCTTCATTGCATTACCCCCTGTCAGCTTCGGGCGAGCGTATTCTGAGCCTCGCCCACAAAACCTATTCTCGCGCAAAAGTACACGTTTGGACCCATTACGTTCCTCCCGTATAAACACTGGACCTCTGGTTATGTTGCGGGAGAAAGTTACCTAAGGAACAGTTTGATGGAGTTCAGTTTGTCATTCCGAGCGAAGCGGAATTGCCGTTCCTGAGGCAATTCCGCGAAGTCGAGAGCCTGCCCTGAGCGACTGAGCGTAGCGAAGGAGTCGAATGGGAACCTGCTTCTTTCCTGCAGTTAAGTGGCGGGCGCCCTCGTCCGCCAAGACCCCGTCCTAATTTGCCTTTCGGCTGCGCGCGATCCGTTCGTCGATGGGCTTGCGACCGGCAAATCCCTCCTCGGTGCCGTGCCAGTGGGTGATGGACTTCTCGCCCAGCTTCCAGCAGAGCAGCACGATGCGGCCGTCGACCTCGCAAGGAAAATCGAGCAAGCCGATGTCGAGGTCTTTGACTTGCACCCCGATGGAGTCAATTTCGGCGAGCGCGTCCTTGGCCCGCTGTTCGGCCTTGGCGCGTTCCGCCTTGCGCCGCGCCACCGCCACCACATCCACATGAGTTCCACCGTTAACAAAGATTCGGTGGCTCAGATCTTGCAGCTCGGCTTCGGTCTGCTCCATCGTTTCCTTGGCCTTGATCGCCGTGCGCAGCAGCGACTCGAGCACCGGCAACAGCGTCTGGGCTTCATCGAGCGTGAAGGTGCGGTCAGGCATTAGGGGGTGCCTCTATTCTATCTCAGGTGATGTGATGTTGTGGCGCGGGCGCCCTCGCCCGCGAAGAAACCGGCGGCGCAAACACGGGAAGCGCAAGTCCTCACTTTCTTCCATAGCCTTTTTCGTCGGCGATGTTCAGACATCACAGACAGCCCCGACGCTGAACACGCCGGGCTTGTGCAGCGTCCCGAGGACTATCCGTGGTTGTGGACCGGGTCTTTGCGGTAGCAAGCCGCGCGGGCGAGGGCGCCCGCGCCACATCCCTTCACCGCCTCCTGCCGTGCGAAGGATCGGCAGAGGTCGCCGTGTTCAGATCCACGTGTAGCGGCGGGGAGGCTCCGGGCACGTAGCAATTTCCGTCGCGGCTGTAGTTGGTGCAGCCTGCCGCCACATCTTTCCGTTGCGGAGATTGCGCGAACTGCCACACCTCGGCAAAGCGCACGCCACTTTGCGCCGGATCGGGCGGATGCTCTGGGAACGCGCATCCGGGCGCGGGTGGGCAGGCGTCGTTCGTGACCCAGTAGACGATGTCGCGTCCCTCAGCGCGCTCGCGAATGTCTTCGGCCGTGACCACGTGGTCGTTGTCCGCCGCCGGAACGCCCGAACAATAAATGCCCGCACGGAATCCCGCCGCGGTCACGGCGTCCACCCACGCGTAAATGTAAGCCTTCTGCTCTGGGAGCATTCGCCCGCCCTGCTCCTGATCGAGAAAAATGACGGTCGCGCGAGGAAATCCTTCGCGGCGAGCGGCGGCCACGGCAGCCTGTGCGTCAGATTGGCCGAGGGTTTGGACATTGGTGACAGACTTTAACTCGGCATACACCCGACCGTTGAACAGCACGAGAAATCCGAATCCGGCGGATTCGACCACGCCACGGTGGCCGGCCCAGGTGTTCGTCTTCTCGCCCGGAGGATTGTTGAGCCAGTATCCCGCGTAGGAAAAAGTCTGCCGCAGCGCGGCCAGGTTCGCATCGCCGGGGTAGTCGTTGCGGTCGAAACCAAGGTAGGTCTGGGCGTGCGCCGATTCAACCGTCACAAGTGCAAAGGTCAGGACAACAAACCAGCAGAGCCTTTTGCTAATCACACTATTCGTCAGCCTCACCTTGCGCCCTTGTAGAAAAACTCTCCCAAGCCGATGGTAAACATCCAGCAGCCGTAGAGCGCGTGCTCGAACGCCGAGGTAAACAGCGAGCCGGTTTCGGCGTAGCGCCAAGCGAACAGCAATCCGCCAGCGAGCGTGAAGCTGAGCGCAATCGGATTGCGGAAAATAATGTGCGCGAATGAGAACGCGACCGCACTCGCCACGATGAGCGCCCCAGAATTCGGAAATAAGCCGCGATAGCGCTCGAAGAAGAACGCTCGATAGATAATCCCCTGCGGATACACCGACAGCACCGGATAGAGGCACATGACCAGCACCCAGAACACCGGGGCGCGGCGCACAAAACTGAACATCCGGTGCGGCGCCAGAAAATAGACTCCTGCGGCCACCAGCACTGCCACCACGGCAAAGGCAACCAGGATATGCGCCGCCACCGGCGGCAGCGCCGCGGGATTCCACAGCCGGCGACGGTCAAACGCCGGATCGTGCAGCAGGCGGTACAGGCAATAGGCCGTCAGCAGCCACAGCGCGGGAATCGGCGGAAACGGAAACGGCTTGAAGCGAAAAGCGAGCGGCAGCAGGATAAACAGGAAGATCAATTCCGCGATCAGCATGATGTACCGTGCGGCTGACCCTGATTCTGTCATCGTTCGCTCGGCCAACTATCCTCCGATGTGCACCATGGTACGCGAAGGGAATTTCTTCTAATGGCCCGTGCTGACAGTCAAGATTCGTATCAGGGCACGCCTTTCAGGCGTGCCGAAGGCGCCGTAACATCAACGCGCCTTTAGGCGCTGGGTTTGGGACGCTCACTCGTGCCACGACTGCTATCCTCCGATGTGCACCATGGTACGCGAGGCGGGCACAAAATCCGGCTCACCAATATGATGCCGCTCTTCTTTCTTCTCGACCACGCTGCGGATGAACTCGGCCAGTTCCTCGTCGCTGGCCCCCCGCCGCATATGCGCATGCAGATCGTGGTCCCAGACCGAAAACAGGCATGTGCGAATCTTGCCATCGCTTGTGATGCGGATGCGGCTGCAGTGCCCACAGAAGGGATGCGAGACCGGCGCGACGATGCCGATTTCGCCGACGCCATCGTCAAAGCGATAGCGTCGTGCGGTTTCTGACGGCCCGTGCGGAATCTCGACCAGTGGCCGGTATTCGGCCATGCGGGCCAGGATTTCGTCCATTGAGACCACGGTCGCGGGAGACCACACGCGGTCTTCTTCGAGCGGCATGAATTCGATGAAGCGCACGATCACGTCCTCTTCGCGCGCGAACATGCCGAAAGGAATGATCTGATCTTCGTTCCAGCCGCGCAGCAGCACGCAGTTGACCTTCACTGGACCCAGCCCAACGCGCCTCGCAGCGCGAATCCCGGCCAGCACGTTATCGAATCCCGTGGGCACGCGCGTGATGCGGGCAAAACGGTCGGGATCGACGGCGTCCATCGAAACCGTGACGCGAGACAGGCCCGCGTCCTTGAGCGGCTGCGCCAGATCGGCGAGCATGTGGCCGTTAGTAGTGAGGGCGATGTCGAGCCGATCGTTGCTTGTGTAGGGGCGGACGCCCTCGTCCGCCCGGCCCCGGACGGGGACGTCCGGGGCTCCATGAATCACCAGTTGCAATTTCGCCAACTCTCGCACAAACTCCACCACACCGTTGCGCAAAAGCGGTTCCCCACCCGTCAGCCGAATCTTCCTGATCCCCATTCCAACGAGCACCCGCGCCATGCGCAGATAATCCGCAAACGGCAGATCGCCGTACAGCGTTCCTCCGTTCCCCGTCCGGCAGTAGACACACTTGTAGTTGCAGCGGTCGGTGATGGAAATCCGCAGGTCGGTTATGGCGCGGCCGAATTTATCGTGAAGGGCGACCATTGGCTGCTGGCTGTTAGAGCATTCTCTTTTTTTACCGTCGCCCAAAGTCCTGTCATCCTGAGCGGCGCTGTTCGCCGCGAAGGACCTATGCAACGGGCCGGCAAGTACACAGGTCCTTCGCTTCGCTCAAAATGACAAATGTAAAGATCACACTGTTTTCGAAAGTGCACTGGTCTTTGAACTATCCCTCACCTGGATAAGCTAAGAGCCAGAAGCTAAGGGCCAAGAGCTGATTTCTGGAAAGGATGCAAGCGGGCGGGACCATCCCGGCAGGCTGTTTCCTTTCCAATGCGCTCCCCCACGGAGCGCGGGAGGCGCGGGCGTTGCCGCCAGCACCCTCGGGAGGTTTTCTCTGCGTCCTTTGCGATCTCTTCACGACCTTTGCCGTCAAAAGCTTTTAACCGCAATGCTCGCAAAGCACTCGCAAAGAGCGCGAAGAAGAACCTGCCCTCGCCGCCGCAGCCTCAGGTATACCGAAAGGCTAGGGCGGTCGGAAACTCTCGCTGATTATAGATGCGGGTAAGAACCTGGAGGAAACGACGACTATTTCAGCGCCTTCGCAATCGCCCCCTCCGCCAGCGGCACCATGATCTTGTACCCGGCATCATTGGGATGCAGGCCGTCGTCGGCTAGCTGGCGCTTCAGCATGCCTTTGTCATCCACCAAGGCGCTGAAGTAGTCGAGATAGACGAGCCGGTTCTTGGCGCAGTAATCCTTCAGCCACTCGTTCAGCGCCAAAATTCTCGCGCCTGGACGCTGCGCAAAAAAGTCCTTCGACTTCTCGGTATAGTTATGCACCGGCAGCACCGAGGCAAACACCAGCCGAATGCCGTTGGCCCGCGCCAGTTCAGCCATGGACGTGTAGTTGGCTTCGATGTCCTCGTTGCGCATGGGCCCGGTGTTGCCGGCGATGTCGTTGGTCCCGGCGAGCACGACCACCACCTTGGGATGCAGGTCAATCACATCCTGGCGGAAGCGCACCAGCATCTGCGGCGTGGTCTGCCCGCCGATGCCGCGATTGACGTAGGGCTTGCCGGGGAAATATTGATCGAGATGCCAGATGTCGGTAATCGAGTCGCCAAAGAAGACCACGCGATTCTCGCCCGCCGCTGGCGGCGCGAGCGCGGCGTTGGCCTCGCGATAGCGCGCCAGTTGACCGTAATCGTCGGTGAAGACGGCAATCCGCGACGCCCGATAGCGATCCAGCCCCTCGAAGCCGGAGGAGGGGATGCCGGGAGTTGGGACCAGTTGTGGGGCCGGCGGCTGCGCGGGCTGTTGCGCGAAAGCGGAAATGGCGAGCAGAAGAAAAATGCAGATGGACCTGACGAAGTTACGGATTGGCATAGACTCCTCTCGTTTACTGCTTCTTCGCGGGGCAGTTGGTAGCGAACTCGACGGCCGCCTGAATTCTTTGTCCCGCGGCATCTTTTGAGAACTTCCATTTGCTGGTGGCCTCCTCTGTTGCACCACGCAACATCGGATGACCGCTCTCCACAGTGAAATTCGTAGCACGTCCGTCCAAATTGATGTCGACCGTGAAACTGACAGTGCCTTCAACATGAGCCAGTCGGGCGAGAGGCGGGTAGACAGGTTCGACGAAGCTCTCTGGCCTGAACGCCGTACTGCTCACCAAACGTACGGTCGGAGTCGGTGGGGGAATCTGGGCCGCGCGGTACAACTCGGACGGCTTGTCCGGCACACCCTGAAATAGTCCATCGTACTTGCCGACGCTAATATCCTGAAGAGCTTCAGGATCCTGAGTCGGGGTATCCTTCTTGGCCTCACCAGGGATCGAAAAAATCGGGCGGTCCATCACTCCTGGTCCCGTCGCCTGATCCAGGCGAGCGAGTAGTTGCATGGTCCACGAAGTGTGCTTAGGCGTGTTTGGAGCCGAGTCGAACATGTCACGATCGAGAATGTCTGCCCGAATGATCCGTGTTTGGCTGCCACATTGAACCTGCAGTGTGACATTGACACCGCTGTAGGTCACGCAGTTCTTGCATCGCCTCAGCTCGCGATGGAGTTCCTTCTCAGGTATGGTGCATGGATTGGTCTTGCCGAAGAGATCGTTGACCGACTGCGCGAGCGCTCCACCTGCAACTTCGACCCGTGCTGGCTGCACGCAGGCGTCCCCGGCAGGAGTGAGCGTTATCTTTTCGACGGAGGTTCCATTCGCAGCCGCTCGGATCAAGAACACCTCGTAGAAGTCGTTCGGTGGCCCGACATCAATAAACGTGTGCCTGCCAATCTCGAACCGGCTCGGCAGCGCCGGCGCGCGTTGATCTTGCGCAACCGCAAAACACAGGAGAGCGAGAAAAAGAACCATTCCAGATAAGCGCATCGAGGAAATGCTAGCACGTCAGGCCCACAAGCAGATTCCTCGCTCCGCTCGGGATGACAAAACTCAGGGTTTATCCGCGTTCATCCGCGTGAATTCGCGGCGAAGAGGTTCCTCGGCGCGGGGCACCTGCTCACTTCGGAATCTCCGGCGGAAGCTGCGGCTCCTGCATCACGTTCCACTTCGTATACGTGCTGACGTCTGCCTCGGGATAGCTCGGGTTCGTGTGGCGCGTCTGGCGCGGCAAATGGTCGGTTTCATTGATGCAGATCGTAAACTGATATTCCTTATTCACCGGATCATGCGGCGTGGGAACCGTTACATCATAGTCGCGGCAGGACTCGCCCTCGACTTCGCGCTCGGCGCCGGGCTGAACCGCGCCCTCAAGAATTCCCTCGTAAGGTGACGAAGTTCCGTCGGCCCCGATCGGTCCCGTCCTGCATTCAATGACGGAGACCGTTGCGCTGGCGTTGGCGTCAGTCTGCGCTTGCGTTCCGCCGCTCGTGGTCCATCGGCCCTCATTGTAGACATATGTGCGGCCGGCGTAGCCGATCCATTCGTGAACCAGCGGACTGCCCTCCGAACTGGCAATTGTGTGCTGGAACGCGGGGCAAAGCGTGTCCACGTCGTAGGTGTCGGAGGGCAATCCCGGGAAGTGGCGCACCCGGTGAAAATGCCAGCTCTTGGCGGTCGCCACCGCGGCCTTCGAACGCTCAATCTCACGCATGGGCGAATTGAGGTACCGCATCCGCCCGACGACGATTGCCAACACGATGAGTCCGGCAGCAATGGCGAGGAATTTTTTCATATGGAATGAGAGTATACCGGCGCTCACCAGTTTCAAGCGTTGTCAGACGAAGCACATGGGAAAAACACCAGCGCAGCAGAGGTGAAGCAGATTCCTCGCTCCGCTCGGAACGACAGCCCTTTAAGGTTTATCCGTGCAACTCCGCGCGAATCCGTGGCGAAGAGGCCCTCGTGGGCGAGGGCCCCTTCGACTTCGCTCAGGGCGGGTCCGCGCCTCATGTCCTGTTAGACTGTCCAGTTCCCCGGAACATCCCCCTATGAACTGGACGGGGCGCATCGTCCTGCTGCTCGCCATCGTCACTTCGGTGTGGCTGTTCTGGCGCAGGTTTGGACGCGTGCTGCGCATCATTCGCGAATCCAAGCCCGACGCCGACTTTCAGCTGCGTCCGCTCGGCCCGCGCATCCGTAGGGTGCTTTGGGAAGTTGGCGCGCAGGCGCTCGTCATCGCCCAGCGCCCGCTGCCCGGCCTGGCCCACGCCTTTGTGTTCTGGGGATTCTGTGTGTTCGCCCTGGTCACGCTGAATCATCTTGCCAGCGCCTTCGGCCTGGGTTTCCTCTCCCGCGGCGGCTTCGGGCAATTCTATTTCTGGTTCGCAGGCGTGTTCGCGGTGGCCGTTGCTATATCGATTGCCGGCTTGGCGTTCCGACGATTCGTCATCCGTTCTAACTGGCTGGAGCCGCTTTCGCCCGAGTCCGGCCTGATCGCGTTTCTCATCTTCGCCCTGATGGTCACCTATCTCGCGGCTTTTTTCGTGCCAGAGCGATCAACCGCAGCATTGGTATT
>Ga0187771_10000287_pt1 | contig 29790 bp, 27 predicted proteins | sample 0116_SJ02_MP15_1_FD_133139 | JGI IMG/M metagenome (GOLD analysis project Ga0187771, IMG submission 133139) | Tropical peat soil microbial communities from peatlands in Department of Meta, Colombia - 0116_SJ02_MP15_10_MG | ecosystem: Environmental > Terrestrial > Soil > Wetlands > Peat | place... | reverse complement strand
TGAAAAGGTTTATCTGTATACATAGCGTATACAATATATTATGAGCGTGGTCATTCCAGTAAGGGTTCCTGAAGATTTGGCGAGAGAGGTCAAGGAGTTGGTTGAGGCTGGGGTTTTTTCGAGCAAGAGTAGTCTGGTTCGGGAGGGATTGAGGAGGCTTGTGGTCTCTGAGGCTGAGAATGCGCAGAAGGTTGATCTCAGAAGGCTTGTTGCCTCTTTAATTTCTGTTATGATTTCTTGGGAAGAAAGCGCGGTCAAAGACGTTGTGCTTTTTGGTTCTGTGGCACGCGGGGAAGCCTCTAAAAGGAGTGACGTTGACGTTCTCGTTTTGGTCGAGGGAGCCGAGACCTGGAGGGTTAGGCAGCGTCTTTACGACGTGATTTATCCTGTGATGGCTGCATTGGAGGTGGATGTTTCCTTGATTGTGATAGACAAGAGAGATTTTGCCGGTATGGTTCAAGCTGGAGATCTGTTTGCACTTTCGGTTTTGCGTGAGGGAAAGCAGCTGTTTGGAGATGTCTTGAATGAGTTTGGCAAGGGCGCATCTAGAAAAAGCTCATGAAAGGCTAAAAGTGGCTAAAAAACTGTTCCGCAGCGGCGATTATGAGGACGCGGTTTCAAGAGCCTACTATGCCATGTACCATGCTGCCAGAGCCGCGCTGTTCACTGTAAACGCCTCGCCTAAGACGCATGAAGGAGTGGTTTCAGAATTCGGCAAGAGATTCGTGCTCACAGGAGTGGTGCCGAAGGAGTTGGGCAGGGATTTGGCTAATGCGAAGGCTGCAAGGGAAACTTATGAGTATAGTGTTACGGCCTCGGTTGGAAAGGCAGAGGCAGAAGCGATGCTGTCAAGCGCTCAACAGTTTGTAGACGAGCTGAAAAGGATTTTGAATCACAACTAAGGTGCGCGCCCTCGGAACAGAGACTGCATGAATAAGCCGAAATGGTGTTTAAGGTGTACATTCTAGCATCTAACAGTTGTCCTATCTATGGAACGTGCGCGCTTCTAGGGACTGGTTACGACCACTTTGATTCGATAATTACCTCCGGTCGTGGTGCTCGCATTCCAGTTTTTGTTTGATGTTTGAGAACCAAGAGGCGAAGCGTATACAGTCTGCCCAGTAGACCCCGTCATATTGACACTCGTCGATTGAGTTGCGCCTTGATCTGTCCATGTTTCAGTTCCATCGTTTTCCATCTGCAGAGTCCACGTTAGCGTGACTGCTCCGCTGTACCCGGAAGAAGTCGTTTGAAATTCAGCATACCAGGCGCTACCGCTTACTATGCTTAGATTGGATGTCCAATCCGACGGCGTCGTCGAATTAGATGTACAGTACAAAACTGTGCCGTGAACGCTGGAGACTTCAACGTTTCCGCCATAAAACGTAGAGAGTATGTAAGCGTAAACTAGCACAGACGCTATCACAGCAGCTGCTATTACTATCGCAATGGCTATGAATGCGTGGTGAGCCTGCTGATTAGTCATTGATTTTCTCACCGCCGATTTTCCATCGCACTTTCCAGCGCCAGAAACGTTGTTGATCAATTCATATTAAGCCTGTTATCATCAAATTCTGATTTAGTATTCTGATTTAGAATAAGTATACAACTCTTTGGAACTGAATAACATGCCCAGTAGATTCAGCCATGACAGATAAGTTTACAGTATTGAGGGTTGAAAAGGTTTATTTGTATACGTTGTGATGTTCAAAGTGCACAATTCTTGTATCGAACTGTTGTTCTATCTATAGAACGATTGTTCTACAAGTGACGTGATTCTTCATCCTAGTTTGCGCATTCTGCGGCGGCACGATCAGAAATAGCGTCTACGCTGGGGTATCGCCAAGCGCAGTTCGAACAGACTAGCAGCTGAAACTTGGCAGATACCTTACTTTGTTAAAAAAAGTAAAACTGGCGCGCTGTTTTGTTTTCTGGCGGTCGTATTCGCTTGTTTAAACGCGTGTTCTCAGGAGTCAGTCTTTCGTCTTTGAGATGATATTCTGTGCTTCGAGGGATTGGAAGACTATGTTCAAGCGTGCGCGCTAGTATCTTAATGATTCTTTTGGCGGCTTTGCCGTCGCCGAATGGGTTTGGCCAATTCTTTCTGACGGTATAGCTGATTTTAGCTGCTTCGAGTATTCTGTCGGGATCTGTGCCTGCAAGGATGTTTGAGCCGACGTCTAAGGTTTCGGGTCTTTCGGTGTTGTCCCTTAGAGTTACGCATGGAGTTCTGAGAATGCAGGTTTCTTCTTGAACTCCGCCAGAGTCGGTGAGGACGAGTTTGGCGTTGCCCTCAAGTTGTAGGAAGGCCAAATAGTCCAAAGGTTCGATCAGTGTGAGCCCTTTTGAGTCTAGACCGAATCGGTGAAGTTGCTTTTTCGCTCTTGGATGAATAGGGTAAATCAGAGGGATAGCACTCTCACGTTGGACGTTTTTGAGACCTTGAATGATCCTGGTGAATCTTTCTTTGTCATCCACGTTTTCCTGTCGGTGTACCGTGGCCACGAGGTACCCGCTGGTTCTGAGACCTAACCGACTGAGCACTTGGGTTTTTGACTTTGCTATCTCAAGGTTCTGGTTTACGGCATCAACGATCGTGTTTCCTACCATGAAAACTTGCTTTAGGGGAATGCCTTCGTGGAGTAATATTTCTTTGGATTTAGGGGTTGGAGCAAATAGAAAATACGAACAGTGATCAGCCAAGATTCTGTTGATCTCTTCGGGCATGTTCTGGTCGTAACTCCGCAGTCCTGCCTCTACGTGTCCAACCCTAATTCTGAGTTTGGCAGCGGCTAATGCGCCCGCAAGCACTGTGTTTGTGTCACCCTCGACAAGCACAACGTCGGGGGCTTCTTTCTGCAGGATTTTCTCTATTCCCGCAAGCATTTCCCCAGTTTGTTTACCGTGAGAACTTGAACCCACATCAAGGTTATACTTTGCCTCAGGCAGCTCCAGTTGCTTAAAAAAGACCCTGTCGAGATTATAGGAATAATGCTGCCCTGTGTGCAAAATAAAATAGTCTATACCAAGTCTTTCACATTCGCGTATGATTGGAGAGCACTTTATTATTTCTGGTCGAGTTCCCAAAATGATGGAGATTTTCATCCGAAAACCTTCTTGACATGCTCGGACTCGAATCTTATCCACGTTTTGTAGCCTCGCATGATTTCTATGCCTGATGCCGAATCTTAAAAAGCATTCTCAGAGTAGGATTTGATGCAAAGAACATTCAATTGTGAAGCGGGCACGTGCCGTCCGCTGATTTTCTCACCTGTCAAGAATTCCACGTTTCTTCGCTGATAGAAAGGGCGCGCAGCATTGCAGGCATGAACGGCTTTCCGTCGCACTTGCCGCCAGGCATCATAGCCCAAACAGTAACGGTCTAAATGCATGCCTAAGCCATGTGCCTAAGGAAAACAGTCCGAAACCCCCGCAGTTTTTAGCATTCTCTTATTGGAACTAGAAAGCATTTTGCTTCTAATACTCCCTGCCCCCAGCGTAGGTGCGCTGGTCATAATTAAGAAAAAAGGTTCACTCGGGCAAATGAAATATCGCAAATCGATAGTAAATAACGCGCGCGTAGAATTTGTGGGCGTCTTTTGTTTGATGATCTCCTCGGAACGTACAGGCGATTAGCGTGCGCACTCTCTTTCTGGACGAGTAGAGACAGCGTCCGCGCTGAGGTATCGCTAAACGCATTCATAAGGAGCACAGACTGAGTGCTAAGTTTGGCAGATACTTTTGATCAAAAGAAGAAGAAAACCAAGGTCATAGCGTGCGCGGTGTGTGGCTCTTGAGCTATTGCGATATGCCTGAATTTGGTGTGCGGACCTGAGTGTAGCTTTGATCTGCTGGGAGTTGGAACGATAGAATGGTGTCAGGTTACTGTCTGATACGTAGAATTCTGCATGTGGAACATATTCGAGTGCTGTCGACGAATTGATTTTCTGGAAGTATTTTGTGACAGTTCGTGCACTGCATCATGCAGATCCATTCCTGTGATGTGGCTATCAAGTATTGTAGGATGTTTCTTCAGATATTAAGCTCGTTTCTACAGGGGATATATTGTGAGATTCGATTGAAACTTAGCGCGCATTAGAATGCGTCCGTGTTTCTTTAATGAGGTCTTGGTGCTCTCTTGTTACTGCTGCTGTGGCGAAGATTGTGGTCAGTGCAAGTAGGCTTAGGACGATTGGTGTTAGTCGTATGCCCCATGGTGTATAGTTTAGTAGTAGGCCTACAATGGGGACGAGTGCTATGCTCATGCCGATGCTTAGTGCGATTCGCTCTATTGTGTTCAGGGTTTTGTCGTTTGTCCAAAGTGGAAGCTGTTTTGGGAATAGTGCTTTTATGAACGCGTAGCCTGGCAGCCAAAGGATGAATATTATGCCTAGAACGTATCTTAGGTACACGAGTGGGTAGGCGTTTTCTGGGACTGTGAACACGACTATTACTGTTGCTATGGTGAGTGTTATGGTGATCCAGTACCATAGCGCCTGGTTTGAACGCAAGTAGCTGCTGAACTTTTCTAGTGCTGGCGCTTGCGCGGGTTTGAGGTGGATTTTTTCTTGTTGCTGCATTTGGATTATTCGGTTTAGTATTTCTTGTTTGGGTCTTAGCGTCAGTTCTTGCACTCGGTCAACGAGTTGCTGGACGCTTTGCGGTTTTGTCATCTCGACAGTGCGGATTATAAGTTGGTCTAGTTCCTCTTGGCTGGGTTTCTTGGGCAACCGTGTGGCTCCTCTGCTATGGGCTTGTTAGTTCTGTTATGTGTTTTAGGGTTTACGCTTCTATGTTAACGTTGTTTCGTATTGTAAGAGAGAGCGTCTCCAGTAGAAGGCACGTGTGGTGCAGAATATTGCGTCTGCTTAGAATCCGGGCGTGCCTGAATATTTGCTGTTCAAAATGATGATTGTGACAGCGTACGGTTTTTTTGTGTTTCTTTGTGTTTCATGCGCTGGTTATTATGGTGGCTATTTTTATCGCCACGGTTATGAGGAACAGTAGTGATACGATTATGGCTACGTTTTGTAGTCTTTTTTGGTTGATGTGGAGGTTTGTTTTTCCGTAGTATGGTGAGATGAGCTCTGATGTTACGAGTAGGATTGTAGCCGTAACTGCTAGCCACAGACTTATGTCCCAGAATGATAGCGGAAACTCCATGTTGTTACGCCTCTAAGGTTTCGTAGATGGCTTCTAGAGTGCTATCGTCTTCGGAGCTTTTGGTGTCTGTTATTCTTACTGGTTTGCCTGTTGCCTTTGTCAATGCTATAGCGATGGCGCTGCAGATTGGACCGCCAATTGCGCTGGGTGCCTGTGAAAGTTCTTCTGCTTCTTTGGGCAGGTCTGTATAGAACGGCTTGGTTATTTTTGCGTGGACTGTCATGCTTTCAGTCGGGCCGTCTTCTGTTTTTAGTTCTAGGTTTTCAGCGATTTCCAAGTCTTCGATGAAGAGTTTGGGTAGCTTTTGCTGCAGGTCTTTGAGGTTTGTTTCTGCGAATCTTCTTCCGAGTGATTTTTCGAGCAGTTTTGACAGTTCAATGCCAGGCGGTGTGATTAGTATGCCTAGGGCGGTTTTTGCTGTGGATTTGTTTTCGTATATTCGTATTACTTCTGGTGCTGGGAGGCTTCCGCGTTTGTTTTTTGCTATGTACACTTTGGTGGTTTCTGGGTTTGTGAAGTATTTTGGTGGTAAGTATGTTGCGTCTCCTTTGTAGCAGAGTTCCTGTATCATCTCGTTTAGTGTTGTAAGCGAGGGTGACGATACTGCGTCTATGAGAACTCTTTTTGTGTATCCTTCGGGTTTAATGTATAGAAGAAGGGCTCCCCAGAAGATCAAGCCAAGTCCTATGAACGCTAGTATTGTTGATGTGAATGTGAAAGAACCCGCTAGAGCTATAGCACCCAGCGTAAGCATTACGGCAATCAGTGCTTGTATAAACCCGATGTTGATGCGCACTGTGTGTTCTCCCATTTTGGTTCCTCCAATTTTGTTTCGATTAGGTGATGACGCATGAGGTTTCCGTGGTTTATTCTGTTCTAAGATTTACTGAATTGCTTAAGCCTTCCACGTTTGTAAAGAGCATGTGTTCTGATTTTCCCTTTTTGCTTTCAAGTGAAATATGGAGGATTCTTTTTGATCGGTTGTTTTCTATTTGGCGCGCGCTTTTTGCTATGGTTCTTCTTGAGAAATCTATTTTTGTTTGTTCTTTACGTTCGTTGAGCAGCTCTGAGAGTTTTGGATTTTGAGTGTTTTGCTGGTTCAGTTCTGCGGTGGTCTTGGTTTCGCTCCTGAGTGTTCTGGTTTGAGTCTTCGTTTTGTGATAGCTAGTGTTGCGGGTATGACGAGAGCGATGATTAGTAGTGCGAGCGTCGTTGGAAATTCGGGAACTACAATTATTTTGTGGGTTGTGTTGGCGAATGTGAAGTAGATATAAGTATACGTGCTGTTTGAGAGTGGCAGATTATTTCGTGTGAGTGGGGGTGATCCGTCGACGAGGATTGGGCAGTCGGGGGCAAACAATGCAGTTGGGATGACGATTCTGCAGAAGCCGTTTGTACCATCTGAGCCTGTGGTGTTGAAGCTTATCTCTCCTGCTGAAGGTGTCCCGTAGGCGAAGTTTGTGATAGTGGAGTTGCAGATTGTTGTTACAGTGTACGTTTGTGCTTGGCTAGCGATTTCGAATTGTAAGTACATACCCATTAGGGGATGGTAGTCTGTGTTGTTTGCGCCTATGATGTATGGCGTGTTCCCGATGCCGTCTTGGTTCGCATCTGCACCCTTGTAATCGCTCCAGTAGTTGCCCTCGTTCGTATTGTTCCATATGTTGTAGTAGTGGGGCGGGTCGAGAATTTCAGTTTGGTTTTGGTTGTTGACAAAGTTGTTGTGGCAGATGAAGTTATCTTTGCCGCTTACAGCTATTCCGGTTCCACAGTCTTTTACAGTGTTAAGCGTAACCGAGTCTTCGCTGGAATATCCGCAGAGCACGATTCCACGCCACCCAACGTCGTGCACGATATTGCTGATAGCTACGCTGTCGTTCGAAGCGTACAACCATATCCCCTCATCTTGGCCGACACGGATGTGAGAGGTAGTAATGTTGTTGTGAGAAACGATGCATCCTGTGCTTTTGTAGAGGTAGATTCCGAGTGTTGCATTCACAATTGTGAAACCAGTTATGGTGACGCTTGAGGAGTTTACCTCGATGCCATACCAGCCCCCTACGCCGTTGATGATAGTGGTTTCTGCATTTTCACCAGTCAACGTTAGGTTTTTGTTTATGTACAGGTTCTCGTAGTAGGTTCCTGCCGATACACTGACCGTGTCTCCAGGGTTTGCGTGGTCTATGGCTTCCTGTATAGTCGGATAATCCAGAGGAACTTTTATTATGGTCTGATTTGCTCTCGCATCAAACCGTGCAAGACCCAAGATGGACAGTCCTATTAGGAAAAGAAGAAGCAATACCTTTCTGTGAATCATATGAAGTCCGCTCTGTCTGAAGATATTTTTCTTACTATTATATATACATATTATTTCGAAACGGCAAATATAGTTAGACTGGAAGCACGCTTGTGCATGTGAAGAGTTAATTGCTGAGATTCATAGAGACGATTGAGCATTAATCATTTTTTGTTAGTGTACCAACTGACAAGTTCAGTTAGTCCTTTTTCCATGGAAAATTGCGGTTCATAACCCAGAATCCTCTTTGCTTTGCTAATGTCGGCGTATCCATGTTTTATGTCGGTCGGTCTCGGTTCTGTATGAGTGTCTTCTAGGTCTTCTTTATTCAATATGTGCTTCAGAATTTTTGCCACTCGATTTATGCTTGTGTTCTTGCCTGTTCCTATGTTAAAAGCTTCTCCAGTCCCTTTTTCGCTGTTCATGGCCAGCATGTTGGCTTCGACTACGTCATAAATGTGGACGAAATCTCTGGTTTGTTCTCCATCTCCGTGTACTATTGGGGGCATGTTCTGCAGGATTCTGTTTATGAAGATTGATATGACCCCGCCGTAGCTGCCATGCACGTCTACTCGTTGTCTTGGACCGTAGACGTTGAAATATCTCAAGCTAACTGTTCTAAGGTCGTATAGTTTTTGGAAAACTCGGACATAAATTTCTGCTGCTAGCTTCGAGATTCCGTAAGGGGAGGTAGGATTCAAGTGGTCGTTTTCTTTCTTCTGAGGAGACTCTGTGGGTCCGTAGACTGCTGCAGAAGAGGCAAAAATGAAACGCTTGATGTTTAGGTCACAAGAAGCCTTCAAAAGGCTTAATGTTCCCTCTACGTTGACTTGGTTTGTATGGACAGGATCTTTCACGGAGAGGGTAACGTTGGCCAGTGCTGCCTCATGGAAAACGACGTCGATGTTCTCGAGGGTCTTCCTTATCAAATTGTTGTCTCGAATGTCGCCTTCGACGAAATGAAAATTCTTCTTGCCTTGATGCCGACTTATGTTTGCAAGACTTCCTGTATGAAGGTCGTCGATCACAGTAACGTCAAAATCATTTTCCATCAGCTTGTCCACAATATGGCTTCCTATGAAGCCTGCCCCACCGGTTACGAGAATCTTCTGATACTCCGTGGAAGCTATCATAACAAATACCTAGACTTGCTCAATAGAACCAAATTATCGCGCCGTTCTTCTAGATAAATACTGCTGCAACGACGTTTGCGATTCCTAACTCGTTAAGCCTAGACGCTTCATCTGGCGAGAAAATCTTTGATTCATAAGATATGCCAAGGCTTTTTGCTTGTAGAAACATGTTTTCAAGCATGTACCCTACTTCCCAAAGTGCTCGTCCTGTGTTTTCGTTTTGGCAGAGTAGAATTCCTTCTTCGTGACCATGCATTTGAGAACCAATATTCACGTTTCTTACAAATTTCGTGTCGTGAGTTGGATTTCCTCTAGTAAGTCTTAACTCCTCACGAAACAGTCTATTCATTAGAGAGAATTCTTTTGTCCAGTTTACGTATACGTACAGCTCGGAGCCTGTCACGAAGCAGACGTTCGTGTAGTTTTGGCTGCCTCCCCATGTTGGGATCGTTAGCCCCCACATTAGGTTCCACCTGTTTATTTTGACGCAGTGAGGAGTTCTTCCTCTTGCAGCCCATAGCAGTTGAGATATGTCTTTTTCTGTGGCTGAGGATCCGGATTTGCTGGATGTCGTTAGCTTTGATAGTTGAGTGATGCATTCAATATGCCCGTCTCTATGAGGCTCAGGCAAGTTCTGGCCAGGGGCAAACGGTTTCTGTGGACCTGGAGCTTTTGTTGAGAATTTGCCAGCTTCGTAAGGATCGGCTATTTCCATGATTAGCTGTTTGGCTGTCGCCGTTTTTTCTTTGTATTGGGTTCCGTTGATGCCCTGATTGTGAATACATGCTCCGACTCCTTCAGCCGCGCAGCCTAGGTATACTGCTTCGTGCTGCATGCCGCTTTCCACCTGAAGTAAACGTTGAATATTAGGATCTTTTGGATTTTCGAAGCCGAGGTTGAGATATTCGTTTTCGAACCAATGTAGAAGCTCTCCGTCCGAAAATCTGGGGATATTGCAGTACTTGAGAATGTCATTCATTATTTCTTCTGGCGGATGCTTGTCGATGAAAGTACCAAAATGACTTCTTCTAGGACCAGCGCGCTCACTCGAGCATCTTGAGTTGAGCACTTTTTCTATTGATACTAAATCTTTCATTTTTCACTGCCACGTTGTGTTTTTCTTAAAGTCTTGTTTAATCGTTTGTGGTCTCAGCTTGCTGATCGAAGAAAACTTCAAGCCATAATTCAAGGTTGAGGATTCTCCAAAGTGCCTCCCCATATAACTGCCGCTCTGGTCGACTCAGCTTTCCGCTGCAATAGCGGTCATAGATGTCGAGAACTTTTGTATGATTAAAGTACTGTCTTCTTCGAAATCTGTCTGAGTTAAAGATCTGCCTGATTTCCTGATGCAGCTCTGTCATCCACCGTTCTAGCGGGATGGGAGTTCCAAATTTCTTTCTTTTTCTAACAGATTCTGGAACGAATCCTTTCATACTATTTCTGAGTACGAACTTGCTCCATCCGTTCTTGATTTTCTGGGTTTCTGGCAAAGAAAAACTGAATTCAACGATTCTATAGTCGAGGTATGGGAGTCTAGTCTCTGTGGAAAAAGCGGCGGAAACCCTATCACCCACACGAAGATGCATGGGTAACCTGTCTCGTGTGACGTCAGTGAGAAGAGCCGTATTCAAGGAGCTGCGTTCCCTGTGTATTCGATCCTTTTTGTGTGATGCCACAAATTTGGGATCAAGGAGTCCTTCTGTTTGCATTCGTGCGGCAGTTATCGTTGTGACAGCATGTTTCATTACTGGGACAATTCCTAATCTGGTAGTGCCTGTGATTAATTCGGTCAGCAGTCTTCCGATTTTCTTTCTTGCCCATAGCTCTCTGATGTAGATCTCGAAATGGTCGGCATGACCTGCTAAGACTTCATCTGGTCCCTGTCCGCTGAAAGTTACTCTAACTTGATCTTTTGTGACCCTAGCGAGGCACCAGTAAGCATAGTAGTTAAGAACAGTAACTGGTTCATCCATGTAATAGACGAAAGTTCTGACATCGTCTAATCTCATTGTAGCAGATGGGAACACGTAATCTATCTTAGTCGCTACTAATCGGCTGACTTCCTCGATGAATGGTCTCTCGTCAGCTACTGCCTCATTGTAGAAGGCAGAGAACAGTTTTTGAGGTTCTTGTTGCGTGTTGTTTGATGAATAGCTAGGCTTGATGCTGTTTGCTAGGCAAACGATGGATGTTGAGTCTAGTCCTCCACTGAGAAAAGATCCGATCGCCAGATTTTCGGGAAGTCTGATCTTGATTGCATCATGCAATAATTCGCGAAACTTAGAAGCATAGTATTTGTCGGTTTTCGGTTCTCTGGGTTCAGAGATGGCTAGGTTCCAGTATCTTTTGAGGCTATGTTGATTTTGATTGACTATCATATAGTGTGCGGGTGGCAACTCTTTGATGTCTGCGAAGAAAGTGTCTCCTGTGTAACTTTGGAAACCTGTCACTAGGAAGTTGTATAAGACACGATTGTTGGGCTCTCGTGGAATTGCGGGGTCTACGATCAAAGCCTTGATCTCTGACGCAAAAAGAAACTTGTTTGGGCGATCGTAATAGTACAATGGCTTTATTCCGATTCTGTCTCTAGCTAAAAAGAGCCTTTTTTTTGTTTTATCCCATATTGCAAAAGCAAACATTCCGCCAAACTTTTGCAGGCAGTTTACATCCCATTCTTCATATGCATGCACTATCATTTCTGTGTCGGTTTTTGTTTCAAACTTGTGACCAAGCCCTAATAACTCGTCTCTGATGTCATGGAAATTATAGATTTCGCCATTGAAGATTACCCAAACAGTTTCCTCTTCGTTATGCATGGGCTGATTGCCATGCTCTATGTCTACAATTGCTAGTCTTCTAGCCCCTAGAGCAACTAGGTCATCTGAGAATATTCCTTCGTCATCGGGTCCGCGATGCCGAATGGAGTTTAACATGCTCTTCAGCAATTGGGTATCTGGAGACCCTAATTGACCGGCTATCCCACACATTCGAATCTCATCTTTGAATATCTTTGGCGCACGCTATTTTCCAATAGGACAAGCATTGGAGCATTTCGAATTACATGGACCATAGGTCCACTTAAGAGTCACGGGGTTCATTATCAGATCGTAGCACCTGCATTTTTCTCCGAGCCATCTATAGTTGTTGCTTTCTTTCCTGAAGGCCCCGTATTTGCAGGCTTTTATGCATTCCGTGCAGTCTTTGCAGACATCCAAGTTTAAGGGTTCACCGCAGTCTAATTCAGCATCTGTTAGAATGCAGGCCAAGACATTCAGTGGCCCGAGTTTCGGACTGAGAACAAAACTACCTTTTCCGAAGACGCCGACACCAGCCAGATAAGCAGCCATCTTGAAGGATAAGATTCCTGACCATCCGTGAGGTTCAATTACTACGTTGTATCCCTTTTGTTGAAGAAAGCTCTTGACAGCATCGATGCAGGGTTTTGCTTGTTTTCGACGCCACTTTGTTTCGTCTTTCAGACGTATGTACGTAAGACTGTAATCCGGTCCCCAGTTGTATACATATTCTCTGTCCTCGTTGAGACTTCTTCCGCAGGCGAGTGTTATTATGCTGCGTGAGTTTTTGAGGAGATCTGAAGGCTTGTGACAAAGCGGAGCTTTTCTTTCCATCTCTTCTGCCGATGTAAAACCTACTAGCTCCGCTCCGTTTTTCAGAGCCAGCGTGTTTATTTCATCGGTCAGTTTCTTAATGTTCATTTTTGTCACTTGAGAGACTAAACACTTTTGTCTTCGCCATACGCATTTATGTTTGAAAGATTTCATTAATATGGTAACTTAAAAATACAGAGGCTAGGAATCTAAATGCTGTATTCTTGCTCAACCACTGCAGCGAGGAAAAAAGTAGCGAAGATGAAATACTACTACATTGTACCTGGCCAAGGAAATGATACGGTCGCTCCAGACAAGCGTGATTTGGAACTGTTTAGGAAGGGAATAATTACACCAAAAGGTTTCGCTTTGAATTATGAAATGAAGCTTAGAAGTCAAAAGGCCTACGAGTGGATGTCACGAGTTTCAGCTGATGCAAACCATCAGAACATAGTTCTGGTCGGAGAGAACGAAGGAAACGAAAAAAGCTACAGAATTATGCTAGCCGAGATGATGGCAAGTATGTTCGGTGGACAGATGAACTTTCGTTACTTGGGCGAGCTGAAGTAACTTCGGTCAGTTTCTTGTTTTGGAAATGTTCGTGAGCATGTGCCAACATGCGCAGGCGAGCCCGCACAACACTTCATCTTCTCTTCTCTAAATTATTCAGACTAATTGTTTTTTATTCATATTCTGTCCCTCTTAACCTTAGAAAAGAATGGCGGCTACAACTTATGAGCGCGCGTGATTGCACATGCCTCAATCTAAAATACAGCGAGTTTTCTTTCTAGAAAGCCTTCGAGACCGACCGGAAGGAAATCTCTGATAGCTTTCCAAGCTGAAGCTGTCTTAGCCCTTGCTCGTAGCAAGATATAGCTAGTGGAGGTTAACGGATACCAAACCATTTCTTGAGGATGAAAGGAATTCCCAATCCTCTTCTTCTGCAAGTGATATTTGTGATTAGGATCACTAGGTGTTGATCCGAAGGAAACATATCTTTTACCTTCTTGTTCTGCTTTCTTAATTTCTACCCAGCGTAGGTAATTGATAGCTTCATGAACTGGTTGTTTTCTATCTACAACTGCGTAATGAGAATATTCTCCTTGTCCGTACTTGAAAAAGAGTTCTCCTGCAACAAGCCCGTTCTTTCTAAGCAGCCAGACACGAAGGTTATCTGGATGTAATACATTCCACATATTTTCAGTAAACCGATACGGATCAGGATAAGCACCAATGTGCTTCATGGTTTGTACATATAAGTTGTAGAATTCTAGCAAGTCAGATTTTGTTCGCGCTTCTTGAGCCTGAAAACCATTTTTTTCGATGCGTTTGATACTTTTCTTAAGATTCTTGGAGAACATTTTGTTCCACAGAAAATCTGGTGAGGCAGTCTTGAGATCAACCTCCATGACTCCTTTTGCTCTTTCAGTGCATCCTAGCGGAGATTTAAAGAACTTCGATAGTCCACTCTCTTCTAGAAAACAGATCTTGGCGTAATAAATGCCTTCACTTAGGCAAAATTCTTGTAGAAAATTTCGCAACAAGAAAGAACCACGTTTGGCATAGTGTTTTTCTATTATAGGGCCTCCATAATTTGAATAGGGTATCGAGTCATAAATTTTGATACGCATTGAACTTGTGATAAAACCAGGGCAAATGCCGAAGATCTTTCCCGCATTATCCTTAATCGCCAGATAGAGTGGGCGGTAACTGAATGTTCTTTGAATCACTTCTTTCCACTTGATGCTATGATAAAAAGTCCTTCCAGTGGCAACTCTCAAAAAGTCCTCCCATTCTTCAGTGCTCTTCATGTTCTCAATATACATTTCTCTAACTCTCAAAGTTCAGATAAGAAATCTCGGGGTCGGATTTCATTTTTGTATATGGTAATAACAACAAATAGGGTCTACTAGTGCTCTTCCTCCCTTTGTACGTTTTGCTCGGTACTCCTTAGCATAGAGCGCGCTACAAAGGGTGATCAGTTCTCGCTTTTACAGTTTGCACTGCCGAAGCCATGGTTTCGAAAGCTAGTTCCCCGCTTTTAGCTCGAAGTTTCGCATAACGCAACAAAGGATAGAACAGGCTTTTCAACACTTTCTGCATTGAACCTTGTGTCTGGCCAAAGTTCCAAACGTGAAACCACATGTGAAAAGGGAGTTTTCTTGATATGCAGATGTCGAGGATTCCTCGAACACACGAGAAGTTTGTGTGCTTTTCAATGTACAAACTCGGATGTACATCCCATAAGCAATTGTGGCGACGTATGTACATACCATCTTTCAAGAGATCTCCATATTCTCTGTAACACACATAACCATATTTGGGGAGCGTTTTCAGATGTGCAATAACGTTGCCAGGAAAGACAAAGCTAACTGGATCGATATTGTGGCTTTTCATAGCATTTGATATTTTTGCAAGCTCGATACCAGCTTCTTCTGGAGACATATGCCAAAACCTTCTGTGAGTATATCCGTGTGCACCTATGTCATGCTTAATTGAAGACTTCAATAGATAGTCTAGTGCAAGATTGGGAAATTCCAGCCATTGCCCTCTAACAGCAAAAGTGACTGGCACCTCGAATTCGTCGAATAGAGTAGTAAATATGGGTAAAGCCAACTCCTCTATGGCTCCTATTGAATATTCACTCAAAAATCTGTTGACATTGGTATCGTTCTTGCCTCTGTTGATTTTTCCTAGTTCCTTGTTCCCAACATCAACGTCAATTGATATAATAAGCATGCCAGTGTCAAGTTTAATCTTTGGTTTCTCGAATTCATATTTCATAAAGTGACCTGCTTGAGAAAAAAGAGATTGGATTGACCCTTCCCCCAAAAAAACAGCATCTCGTATTGCGGAAGCGCTCATGTCGATCCCATTACAATCTTATCAGATACTGCATCAATCACTTCTTCTAGCCTCAGGTCCTCTCAATTTGTGTGTACCTCTGATTAAAGGTACCCGCGGATTTTCCTTCGCGATCTTTCGCGAACACGCATTAGACAATTCAATGAGGAAATTTGTATGTAGTGGCGCTAGATGCACTATTGATTCATGAGCAAATGCCCAAGTGCGTGCTAATGAAGAAGCTAGTTAGCATTCATCAAATCTGAATATAGAAGCAGGTATTTCTTAGCAATGTTCTCCCAAGAATATCTCGCGGCTGTTTCCAAGGCACATTCTGAAAGCTTCTTTCTCAAGTTATCATCTTGAGACAATGCAACTATAGCATCTGACAAGGCGACGGGATCGTTCGGTTTGACAAGCACCCCGTTCTTGCCATCAGATACTATTTCGGGAATACCTCCGACATGTGAAGCAATTACGGGCTTTCCCGAGGCAAACGCCTCCAATATCACTATGCCAAATGGTTCATACCGTGAAGGAAAAACGCAGATGTCCGCGCCTTTGTAATATTGCGGAACTAGCGTATAATCAGCAGATCCCCAGAAGACTACTTGTCTATCGATTTTTTCACCAAGTGCCAGCTGTTTAAGATATCCGCAAAGGTCTCCAGACCCCACAAGATGAAGTTTGATTTCTGGAAGTTCTGCCTTGGCTTTGGCAATTGCCCTAATGAGAATATCGACTCCTTTTCTTGCGAGCAGATTACCGAAATATAGTATGCTTGGATCACCGATCAACACCATGTTTTTTTTCTGATTAGAGAATCGCTTGAAGTTTACTCCATTAGGTATTATGCCGATCTTGCTTGGCTCAATTCCATAATAGTTTACGATAGCGTTAAACATATATTGGGAGTTTACAACAATCTTGTTGACAAATCGATAAATTTTCTGAGAGTAGAGCAGTCGCAGACTATCTGGAATCAATCTTTGATTCTCAGTAAACGTAAGTTCTATCGGAATAAATCCATGAATATTAAGAACGGTCTTGACACCTATGGCTCTTGCTACTGCTACAAAGGGCCATATAGGATTAAACCAGTCAGGCACTATGTTAAAATGAATGATGTCGAATTTGCCCGTTGAAAGACCCCTAACGTTCTTTAAAACGTGTGCCAATCGATCCTTATCGAGGCCACGCGTTAAGCTTGGGAAATATGTAATATTGACTTTGCCGATCAGAGCCTTTGGCAGTTCAACACCAACATTGCTTACCCCTCCAAGGTCTGAATATGGTTGCTGATAGTACAGAATACGCAAATTTCTCCTTCCTATTTCTAAAACGGTTCTGGTGTTAGTAACGAATGAGCGCGCATGCTGGTTCCGAAATTGGCCAAAAATGGTTTTTACTCTTCTTGAAGTTTGAAAGTGATCTTGAACTTGCGAGCTTCCCGAGTTTTTTCATAGGTGATTCCTACGCCCAGATGCAAAAGCTGAATTTTGACCATTTTTAGCCATTTTAGAAATACACATACGTGCTTCAACTTGCGTAATGAAGCATTTCTCTGATTGGTCAAGAATAAAGTGAATTATAGAGAGATAATTCGAACTTGTTTGTATTTCTGTTCAACGTATGTGCCGCAAAGTTTATAGCAAATGGTCGTGAAATTGTATCATGACTATTACGATATAATACTCAACCAAATTGTAGCAGACGTATCTTAGGGCAGGATGAAAAAACATGAACAGGATTTGGGCATTTTCTTCTTTAGGTGTCACAATCCTGATAGCGGGTTGTTTACTCGTGATACCTATTCATGCTTCAAAATCTAGCCTAGTACTTCGGTCTAGTGGAAGAACTGCATACTATCCACATTCATACATAATCTATACTAACGGCACAAACTACTACGCCGAGAACTCCACGACAGGCATGGTTGATTTCAGTAACACAAATCCTGCAACTTTATTAGCAAACGTTTTTGGCAACTTAACGAACGGTGGAAGAGTGTTCATTAAAGCTGGAACGTACATTCTCAACACGGTAATTTCTGTTAATTTTGGCAATATAATAATTGATGGCGAAGGGCAATCATCAATATTGCAACTTGCATCGGGTCGGTCTGCACTTCCTTGGTGTATGGTCCTTAGAATTGCAAACTGTCAAAACGTGACCATCCAGAACATTCATGTAGACGGAAATTTCCAAAATAATAACTCGACAACAAAGACTCAGTATGGCATAGCCATAGAGAACTGTCAGCATGTGAAAGTGAAAAACTGCTATGTTACCAACTGTCGAATGTTCGGAATATATGTGCTCAGCACAACTTCAACCTCCAATGTTTATGACGTTGATATCGTTGGGAATCATGTTATCAACTGTCTTTGGAATGGCATCAGTTTTTATAGCATGGTCACAGGTGCTGAACTGCACGATTGCAGGGTTACGAACAATTATGTAGAAGGCAGTTGCGACATTGCCTTAGATACTGCTGCGGAAGCGATAGCAACACCATCGTATGGAGTGCAATTTATCAATAATACTGTCAACGGGTATCTAGCCTATCCTGGATACGGAAGCAGCGGAACCCCTGATGCTGATTTTGGCGTGAGGGTAGAGTCTGGTGTCTCCCACTTAGTTCAAGGCAACATTATTTATAACGTGTCAAATGGAATAGCTGACGGCCCTGGACCGTGCCAGAGTGGAAATGACACAATATTAAATAATAAGATTTGGATGAACCACACAAATGGCTGGGCTGGCATAGAAGCTTATGCTAACGACAACACTATCGACGGGAACACGATTTATGGTGGTTTTGCAGCTTGGTCCAACGGGATATACGTAAGGGGCAATAGCACAATAGTGAAAAACAACACAATTGTGAATTCAGGTGGTGTTGTCAACTTCCTTGGTATATGTGAAGCTGGAGATATTAACCCATATAACACGACTATAATATCCAACGACGTTCACCTTTGCACAGTAGGAGATAGGATTCTTTTTGCTTCTGGAAAGGGGCAAGTTGTCAGAGGAAACATAGGATACAACCCTGTGGGCAACATCGCTAACCCTGTGAGCGGTTCATACCTTTTGGATTCTGGGTCGGGAACGATTGCCAACAACACTGTTTATACTTGCTATCAAAGCGATAAGACAATCTACATCAGCGGTGGCACAGTTTTGCAGATTCAAGTGAACGGTCAGACACTTTTCATGGCAACAGGAGTAAGCGTTCTTGTTCTATCAGGAGACACTTTTAAAATCGTCTGGTCGTCAGCACCGACAGTCAATGTTGCAGGCAACTAGGTCCAAAAGAGCGCACAGTAAGAAAGTGTCAACTTGGTTAATAGCATTATACTAATAATAATTAGTCTGTGTCTTTTTCAACGACTAGTTTCATGGCCTGTTCAAGAGTTAAACGATTTCTATAATAGCAATCCTTCAAGACTCTAACTGTGTTCTGCGTAAGGGTCCGGTATAGCTTCTCATCATTGAGAATACCGTTGATCGCTTCAGCAAGTCTAACAGGGTCGTTGGGCGGAACTAGAATGCCGTTTCTCCTGTCTATAATCATGTCTGTCACGCCGCTATTGTTCGTTCCGACTACGGGCAAACCACAAAACAAAGCTTCCAGAACAGCCACACCTAATGCGTCTTCAAGCGTAGGAAAAACGAAGAGCTTTGCCTTACCGTAAAGCTTGGAAAGCTCGTCATCGTCTATCGTATTTGTATTCCAAGTGATCCTATTTCCAAGCTTTAACTCGGCAACAAGTTTCTCGAGGTATAGCATGTAAGTTGTGCTTCTTATATCACCCTTAATTATTAGATGAACATTCTTGTTCATGAGAGGCATAGCTTGAATAAGTGTATGCAAGCCTTTTCGAGGTTCTATACCAGCATTTACCATGAGAATATTATCAGTTTTGCGGTCAACTCGCTTGAAGATTGGGCTTATAGGGTAAGAAACAAGCTGCACAATACCACGTAGTTCCGGCACATTCCTAATTATCCCATCCATTGTGTAGCGCGATAGTGCAAATGCGCTATTCAATTTGAACCTTGAAAGACGAAGAAATGTCCAATTAAGCTTCATAAGCATATAGAACAAGCTTTTTCCAAGTCTGCTGTAACCATAATAATTAAATCCTCCTACAAAAAAAGGGCTGTACCTAGTCGCTCTTACTAAAAGACAGTAAAGACTAACAGGAAATATCTCGTCTTTGAAGATGATCACGCGCTTAGGTCGGAACTTGAAAAGTAGGAATATTAAGCGGAAGATGTAGCCGAGAGTTGTTAGAGGTGAACCCGTCTTCAAGTCATATTCGTACAAACTTCCTTTCCGAAAATTGTGGGTGTTTTTGTTTGTTGTCCCAACAAAAACAAAACGGTAATCCTTCTCGGTTGACTTAATGAGATTTTGGATGGCAACCAACTCAGGATGGTGACTAAACTTGCTGGAATTTGCCAAGGTGCCGACTTTAACTAGCATAACTGTAGGTTTCGTTCTTCTTTCAGATTTCATCCTTTGGAAGCATCTCCGAGTTGACCACGATATACCAGTATCAATCAGCCTTTGCGAAAGTTCACATTGAGAATTCTGATGGCTTGCTTGCCCAAGTGTAGCAACCATACAACAAGATTGTTGCTATGACGCTTTTCTCTATTCCAATCGCGCGTTGGTTTCTCTTGATCATTAAAAACTTCTTTCTTTTTCTCAACTATGCAGGGTACCAACCAGTTGTTCACGTGAAGTTTGAGGCTCTTATCCCTAGAAATGAAAATCCGTTGTTGTATATTACGTTGATGTTGTTCTCGTGGAATATTCTTTCTGCAGTGTAATTATACGCTAGAAGGCTCTTGCCCAGTGCGATCGTGTCGACTATGCTATCATAATTTTTGAGGCTAGGTAAGAGAGGCGAGGAATCACTCTGAAAATCGACGAGACTGGGTTGTTTTGTTTGTAAGTAGCTACTTGCTTGTGGGTCTGCAAGGATCAACGAAGGGTGCGTCCAGTTATAGTGATCTATCATGAAGCTTTCAGCATGATAAGCTTCTTTTGTTTGGAATACGGCAGTAAGAGAGTCATGCAACGGGATGAATGCAAACAGAATCAACATCAAAAGAAAAACCCATTTCAGATATGACTGAAATTTGGTCTGAAAAAGACCAGCAACTCCTAGAGAGGCAGGAATGAAAGGTATTATGAACGCTCGCGAGCCAAGGGCGTACAGAAAAACACCAAGGATTGAATACGCTGCTCCAGTAAAAAAGATAGCGTTATCAATATCTCTCATTTTCCTTTTAATCAACAAAAAAGCGATGCCAGCTCCGCAAATTGCAATACTCGCAATGGTCACAACTCTTGAAAATAGTTGTGCCAATAGATCAAACTCCGAAGCCCGCGCGATCGGCCTCACTGTATTTCCAACTATCTGAGAGTATTCCGAAGGCAATGTCAAAACCCATCTAATGTCCTCTGCAAACGCAAACGGGGCTACTGTTATCTGTACTGCTAAGAAAATCATGCCAGTTGCCAGAAAAAGGTTAACATAGTGGCTACTTCCCTTAAGTATGCACCTTACCAAGAGATAGAGAACAAAAAACAAGGGTACGAAACTGTGCGTTAATGAAAGACCAGTAAACAAGATTAAGATTATTAAGGTCACATTTAAGCTCTTCTTTAGAGTTTCGAGCATTAATAGAATGAATAAAAGCGCCAAAGCGAGCGAAAAAGGGACGAATTGATAATTCAGGAGATAAAAAACTGAAACGAAAAAAATCGTTACTGCTACGAACCCATCATTCTTGTAGAATCGCGATACGTAGACGTACAGTGCTGTAGCCAGCAAAAAACCAATAATTGCATAAATAAGAAACTCAAGATCTGCCAACTTCAGAGCACTTACAGAAGTTGCTACCTCCGTCAAAATAAAGAAAGATGGCCATTGAAAGTATCCATGACTCGGCACCGAAGGATTCAGATTTCCTATTTGTATCAAATACTCATTTAGCCCTCTGAAATATTGTGAATCAACGCCAGGCAGAAAACCGTAAAAGTAAGAAAGTGAAAAAATGGCCAAAACTACGCCCACAGAGAACATCCATTTCATGAAAGAATTCCTGATAGTAGTTGCTATGGCATACATTGAAGCCAGAAGCAAAGGCAAGCTAACCCAGTAGAGAATTGACACATGATTAAATATAACATCGTTTACAGAGTCAACTGATAAAGGATAACTCAAGTACCACGAATAGAGCATAAGTATTAAGCCCAAGCAAAACGGCAAAAGTAATAATTTATTCTTTTTCATGCTCTACTCAGCTCTATTATCAATCGATAACAAATAATCTTCTAAATCTCTTGCAACTTTTTCCCATGTGTATTCTTCTTCAACGATTTTTCGACCCATTTTTCCCCATCCCTCAAGAGCCTCCTTGTTAGAGTAAGCGTATTCTAGTGCTTTTGCTATTTCGATCGGTTTAACTGACGAGATATAAATGCCACATTTTGCCTTCCCTATAACGACCCTGTGAGCTGGAATGGCTGACAAAACAACAACTTTTCCCATAGCTAAATATTCTAGTAGTTTCAGCGGACTTTGAGACCTCCAAAAGGGATGATCGGGTAGTGGAACGATACATATGTCACTCATGCCAATGAACTTCGGGACTTCAGATTGATTCACTGGATCGTGGATCATGACGTTTTCTTGAAGACCCTCCTTGTAAATCAAGTCTCTTATCAGTCGCATAGTAACATTATATCCACTTCCAAGAAGGAAAAAGACGATAGTGGGATGTTTATGGCTTAGTATTCTTATTCCCTCAATAGTCTCGGTTAATCCGCGGGTAAGACCAATAGCTCCATGATAGAAAACAACAAATTTCCCGGTTAATCCAAGCTTTCTTTTCAATTCTTTGCTATCGGAAATGCAATTTTCGGGATCAAACAACTTTGTGGAAACGCCGGATGTCCACACTCCTACCTCGTTTGGATCTATGTTGAATTTACTGCAGACTTCTTTTTGCATCAAAGAAGTAATAATTGTCATACCATCAAAGAGCTTCTTAGCCAATAGAACAGATGCTGTAAACAAAAGGTTTTGTTTTAAACCTAGAAACCCTATATCAACCGGCGTGCTTCTTACATCCAAAACAAACTTCACCCTACTGAATCTAGAAACAATGAGCCCGGGTATGGAGCTAAAAATAGTGAAGTCTGGTTCGAACATGATGAAATCTGGTTTTGAGACAATAACATAGACGGGGAGAAAAAACCACAATATAATGGCATACATAACTGATGAAAGCAATGGCACGTATCTTAGAGGAACGGATACTATACGCATTTTTGCTGTTTTCACTCGAACCGAGTTTTTCGGCCACATCGCCATCAAAACAACACTATGACCACGAGTCGCTAAGTGCTCCAAAATCTCTAGTAGAGACGGTTTAAAAAGAAAAAAACCTTGTATTGATGTCACCCAAAGGATTTTTCTTCCTCGGAGTCCGTTTGGTTTGCTTTCCTTTATAAGGGTCACCAATCAGATTTCCTTTCCAAAATATATTATATCGCCAGCACACAGACGGACATTGCGCGCGTTAATAGATAGATCACTTACACGTACTATTTAAACAAACGCCGGAGGGAAACCAAGAATCTATTATCAAAGTGTGAGAAGGACTTGTAATTTCTCTTGGCGTAGATTTCAATATCTGTAGCGCGTATGCATATTCCTAAATTCATTTTTTAAGTCGCTATCAATCATCGCAAGCCCTAAATGTGAACAGCTCAACTGCAGAGCTCTTTGTACAACAACTCGTATCGTGAAGCGGTTACATCAACACTATAGTTTTTCCTAGAAAAACTGCGTATTTCACTTCCAAGGTTATCCATATAACCGCTATGAAATAAAGATTCAACCTTTTTGGCCATGTCTTGAACACTGTTTGCCAATATACCGTATTTTCCATCCTGTGTGAATTCACGAGCAAATGGCACATTGAAAAGGAGGGGGATTTTGCCCATGCACATACATTCCAGAAGCACCATTGGGCAAGACTCATAGAAACTGGGAACCGCAACGAACATTGCTCTTTTCATTGAGACCATGAATTCGGTGCGAGCAACAAACGGTTTAAGTTCGACGTTGGTTAACCCAAGTCTTTGTATTTCGCGCAATATTGTTTGATAAAGTGGACCTGAACCGTAAATGACAATTCGCAAATTCAGATTAGGTCTCTTCTTCAACAAATATGCCAATCGCACCAAGTTGAAAACACCTTTATTCCAGAAGAGACGACCCCCAAAAAGTATCACTGGATCATTTTCTTTTTCACTGTGCGCATTTCCCCAAACGTTATCCAGCATTTCTAGATCTATCCCATTTCTAATGCAGAAAAAACTCTTTCGACCATCGTTGATCTCCTGCGAAAGTTCACTCTCCACGGTCTTGGAGACGGCAACATTTGCTGTCGATTCTTGAAACTCTTTCCTAAAAGTGTATCTCCATAAAGGATAGCCAATGTCGAAAGTGAAGAAATCTCGAATGCTTCCACCGCGAGTTAACGACTTCAGGCTCGATATCATCTGAAGTCGAGGGCTGGAGTGAAATGTCACAACGATAGGCAAAATATGCTTAAGATTTAGAAGTGCGGGGAAGGTCGAACCGCTTTGACCATGAACGATGTCGGCATCAAGGCTCTCAACAGTCTTTGACAGTTGCTTGTAGTTCATGAGTTGAAATATAAGGTGTCTTGGCGGTATCGACGGGTATGGGAATCTCATCACTGTTATTCCGTCTTCAAGCTTGTCTGCATCCCGCTTAAAAAGCCCTGTTAATCGAGCTGGGTACCCTGAGACAACAGTAATTTTGATTCCTCTCTTTGCAAGACCGTGCGCTAGATCCTCAACAAATGTGCCAACCCCTCCAAATACAAACGGAGGATATTCATGAGATAGTAACACAATGTGCAGACTTACCACCTCATTCAACTCAAAACCTTGACCTAAGCTAGGGTTAGCAATCTAGCTACCAGATTCCTGCTCGATCTCCACGTAGGTAATCGGTCAACCCTAGAAGAATTCCTTTCATCCAGAAGAAGCCTCGCTTTCCCAAGATCAACAGCACTGGAGAGACAAATGGTAACAGCAGATAGAACAACTTTACTTGATAAGGCGGGTTGGTATGAGCAAGAGCTTGATATATTCCTGCGACTGTCCGTCTTTTATAACCTTCTTCCTCATTAGCTTTCTTAGTTTTTTCCCCTTCTACATAACATTCCTCACAATCGCCAATCTTGTACCCTGCTTCAAGAATCTTAAACAGCAAATAGCTGTCCTCCGCTTTACAAGGCTTTATAGGAAGAGCTCTCTTTAACGCCTCACGCCTTATCAGCATCAAATCCCCGCTAGCGGCCAATGGGAGCTTGGCTCTTAGACTTCTGAAAATGCTAAGAAACAAATTCTGAGGCCCTTCTTTAGCATATACCTTTGCAAAAACCAAAGCGACTTTATCCGAATCAAACATTTTCAGCGCAGGTTTGAGATTTCCTATATGCGTGTCAACATCATTCAGAGCGACGATATCGACGTCTTCAGGTATGAAACGAAAGCCATAATTTATTGCGTCATATTTTCCTCGTTGTTCACGATACATGACGTTAGGGTGGTTAACCCGCTCACCGCATACTATCAAATACGATAAGCGTAACTGGTCCAGCTCTCCGATTTTCTTTTCTATGAACTGCCTGTCTCTAGCTAAGACAAGGAAGTACGTCTTCAAAATTCTCACTTAATGTTCAATTTGACGATATATGAAAAAAGCATTTGCGGACCTTATGCGCGCAGCCCTCACATCTTTTTAGTTCAATGAATTAAATCACAAACTCATTCGCAAACTCAGCAACTATTGGCAATTCATACTAGCAATGGCTGCTTCTTCAAGGGTTCTTAGGGTCGAGAATAAGATTATTAATAGATGGAAGATCTGTTTCAAGAGTGAGATTTTCGAACAGATTTCCATTAGTGTTTAAAAATGTTACCCATTGATTGCTTGTTTCTCTAAGTCCAATGTTTACAGCATAGTCGATTATGCAAGGATGTAAATTTGCAACTGCAAGCACATTTTCAAGAAGTCTCAAATTTCTTTCAAGCAGCGGAAATTTGGCCATTCTCCTTATTTCATTCTGCCTAATCGAAGCAGCCTTTAATTGTTGAATCATTTCTTTGTTCCTCGATTCTACACTGTTCGCCAAGTTGTTCTTGTAGGATTCAAGTTTCTCAATATCTTTCGTAACCTGCATAATTTTGTCTTCCAGTCCACGTTTCACATTCTGATAATGAGACAAATCGAATGTTCCAGAAAAGTTTCTGAACGTCAACAACGCCTCTAACTGACCGACACCATCGTAAACGTCCTTGGGACGCCATATAGCAACTGGCGGAAAAGCCATGCCCATATTCTCTGCCACGTAGTTTGCTTGACGTAGATATTCTGCCCCGCCAACTCCCCCAACGTAGCAGCATACCGTGAGCCCATCAAAAAAAATTAAAGGCATGGCAATGCTCCTTGCCGATATTTTTGGCAAGATGTCAGAAACATGTGGCTTCTGTCTTGAACCTAGATCAATATCATACTCCTTTCCACAATTCAAACAGTTACCATGACCAAAGAGAGATTGATCCTGCTGTTCGGCTAATAATCTCGCTTTGCTCCCACAGTCACAGTGATACCAGAAAGGAATAGTATCGCACTCATGCTTATACACTCCTCCTTGAACGCCTGCGCTCTGTGTTATCACTTCTTTTACACAACGAGAGTATTCCTCGAATCTGGACAGAAGTGAGCATAATTCGCGCTCGAATATCTGTTCACACTCAGAGAACCTGCAAAAAAGGGTGTCATAATCCCAAGCTTGGTTGACAACTCTGGACATTACGAAGCCATTAAAATCAGAAAAGCATCTTGCCCTCACGTATGCCTCTTCAACAATCTCCCAAAACTCGTCAAGATTCTGTCTCAGAACTTTGTCATCTACATGAACATCAAATTGAAAAGACTTGAGAAATTGGCCTAACGAATTGAGCTTGCGATTTAACCAATTCTCAATCTCCTTATGCCAATTAACCAGTACTTGACGAGAAGGCCTCGCCACGCGATTAAGAACTAGTTTCTCCGGAAGTTCATGTCGAATTTCGAGGACACCATCTCTCCTCTCTACGTCTGGAAGGAGCGCGGATTTTACCCATCGCTCATCCGCGAAATCTTGATCTGCAATTCCGAAGAAGTTGACAACAGGAACCTTTAGCATTTCCTCAAGCTTTCTCGCCAACACAAAGTTCAGCGTGGCTTTGCGGAGGACTCCAGCATAAGCGAACAGATTCGGCTGATGGGCGGTCATAAGAACAAGCGCGGTTCCCTTTCTAAGGTCTTCAATCCGTCTTTCCACAGAGGTCGTCAATGTGCCACACTCTTTATGAAAGGCTTCTGCAAGAGCAGAAAGCGAGGCTCTATTTTCAAGAACCCGTTGTGAACTCGTTTCATTTTCGTTTTCTCTATAGAAGTCAGCACAATACTGTATGAGTTCTCTCATATCATTGACAGAGAAGCGTGATGTTATGACCACGAACTCTCCTTAAACTTCGAAAATGAACTTTCCAACTTCAAAAGCTTCTGCTACTTCTACTCCGGCTTGGTAGCCTCGATACTTGGCTAGTCCTTCGATAGCTTTCACTGCTTTGCGGTATCCACCGTTGTGATTATGCATTTGAGAACCAAAAACCTGAGTGGCCTTCAGTTTTGTTTCAAACGACTCCGCGATATCCACAAAGACTTGAGGAGTGAAGTCTCTTTGCGTACTGGCTCCTTCATAGAGCAGTATGATTCTAACACGCCTACACGCAGACATTGCCGCATACCCCGTCTTTCTATGATCCTGATGGGTGTCCTTGTAAGATGGCGCATACACGATATCGGGTTTCGCCTGATGCAAAGCATTTTCAATCACATCAATAGTTTCTCTCCCATCTTGAATCACCGTATCCCTTAATCCTCCCAAGAATACATATGTTGCGCCCAAAATCTTTGCAGATTCTCTGCACTCCATCTCCCTGACGTCAGGGTCTCCGGAAGCCTCGCCCCGGGTTAGTATTAAGAGATAGACTTTCTCTCCCTTGGCTGCATGTAATGCTAGAGTCCCTGCGCACCCCAATTCAATGTCGTCCGGATGAGCTCCTATCGCTAAGACCGTATTCATCTTTAATTCCTTCCCAAAATTCTTCGCTTATCTAATTGTGTGAGTCCTAACAATATCCAGCAAGGTCTTCGACTTTACAGATAGGCTTCTATCAATATTAAAAAATTCAGAACGTTCAATTTAGATGTGAAATCAACCTAACGATTCGGCCAAAATCCTCCTCAGAATAGTCAAACCATGCTCAAATCTAAGCTTCTTCTCTCCAAGCCTAGGCCGATATTCTATGGGTATCTCAATGATGCCGAAGCCTTTTCTCTCGACTTGATGGTTGAGTTCAACCTCAATGTCAAAACCTTTCGACTTGGGCTTCCAACCTTTGAGTATTTCCCAACGCACAACCCTCAAACCAGTCAACGGATCCTTCAACTCTACGCCATTAAAGAAGTTATGCGTGAAAGCAAGCAGCCTATTCCCAAAATAGAGCACGTCATGATGCGCTCCTAGATCCATGTCATCTTTGAAACGGTTCCCACACACCATACCCACGTCAGGATTCTCTTCCAAAATCCTGACCATCTTAGGCAAGTATCCTGCTGGGTAAGTATAGTCAGCATCGATAAGAATCGCATACTTAGCATCATCGTTCACGTGCATAATAGCTTGTCCAATAGCTGCTCCTTTCCCGCTTCCCTGCTGAATCAAAACTTCGGCTCCCATCCGCCTCGCAATCTCCGCTGTATTATCTGTGCTGTTGCCGTCTATGACCAAGAGGGCAGGCTTATCTAATGTCTTCTTCAACTCCAGCAAAGTCTGCCCTATGCCTTCCTCTTCGTTGAGGGCAGCTATCAGCACCAAGACGCAGGAGTAGTCCACTAGCTCTTCTCCTCTCGATTAAATCTCTCAGAATGTCGTCCGACTTAAATCATGACGATAAATTAATCTAGAACAATAAACCATACTTCAAACAGAAGCTGTCATGCTAGGACAATTTAAGCCAAAGGCTTACGAAACGATTAGAATAACTGAACCCGTTTAATGTCGTATTGTAAATCCAGAGCTCCATAAAAACCTGATAATAATAACCAATGTTTATTGTATCCCATGAAACAGAATCGTCAATGTTGGACTGAACCCCATTTATCGTAATACTTCGAACGGTAGATCGACCACCAGAAAAGGAGACGTCAGAAAACGAAAAATTCAAGGGAAACTCTTCGCTAGCGTTATTCTGGAGAAAAACGCGATACTCGTAGAGGACGGCAAGAGGACTCGGCATCCCAGATGTCGAATTGGGCAAAGGCTCGGTCTCGTTCCTAAACTTCACGTACACAGCGTAGTAAGCCGAAGAACCCATATGATTACCTACACCAATATAAACCAAATAATTCACGTCAGCAGTAACGTTGAACGGGTAGTCTTCAGCCATTTGTCCCGGACCTAAAACCCAAAGCTCCGAAAACTTCTCTCCGCCGGGCAAGTTCAGCACGAAGCCTAATGTTGGTGAAGCAAGAATCAGAACGCCAATCAACCCTACGGCAACAAAAACAAGTTTATATTCATCAAGCTTCATCATCCGGCACCTCAGGCTTCATGCCCAACATTTTCTCAACATGACCGCGCTTGAACCAGCGCCAAACAAGCATCAAAACAACGACAAACACTGCAATGCTCACCACAGAAAAAGTAAGATCTGTCCAAAAAGCCGAGTGTGCCTCGTTCAAGGTCGAAGCCTTCAAGGCATTAGCGTCGCTTTGGACACTCGTAGCAATCTCCATGCATATGCTAGCGTTGCTAGCAGCCGCGCTTGAATCCCCAATTCTGAGCGCATTCTCAGCCTCTGCCAAATAATCTCCAGCCGCATTCAAGCTCATGATAAGGTTGGAAACGTTTGCTCCAGCTCTCTCAGCATCCAAAGTAGCATTAAAAGCCTGACGAACCGCAACATCAGCCTCTTGAACGTTCACAGAAGCTTCATCGGTTGCCTTGACGTAGAGCGGCAAGTACGAGAGCAAGCCAGCAACCACCAGAACTAACAACAGCCAAGCAAAAACGCTAGTCCGCAGCTTGAGCAAACTATTCACTATAGACGTCTCCTCCACACGTTCTCAACCATCATGTGCATCAATCGTAATTTTCTCAGCTTGATTTGCCCTGCCAAACAGGAAGAAGGCAAAGATGGAAAAAAGCGGATAGAACCATTCGACTGCAATCCAGTAGCCTTTTGTCATGGCCAGCGACACGTGTAAAACATCGCCGATATCATCTAGACAAATCAAAGCAAGGGCGACAAGATAAGCGAGAAACACACCTATGGTCCACGCGTTGACTCTTAGACCACCCTTCACCCTACCATAGAGCAAAAAAACCACAACAGACGCAAGAGGATAAACCACATCAGAATAGGGCCAAAAAGCATGCCCAAAAACAACATCCAAATTACCAACGTACGAAACCAAACGAGAATCCCCAAAAGTCAACAAAATCAAAAGCGCTCCAAAAACAAGCGCCAAAACCTCACTCTTTAAGCCCATTCCGCGACCTC
>Ga0187771_10000286_pt1 | contig 29853 bp, 28 predicted proteins | sample 0116_SJ02_MP15_1_FD_133139 | JGI IMG/M metagenome (GOLD analysis project Ga0187771, IMG submission 133139) | Tropical peat soil microbial communities from peatlands in Department of Meta, Colombia - 0116_SJ02_MP15_10_MG | ecosystem: Environmental > Terrestrial > Soil > Wetlands > Peat | place... | reverse complement strand
GTCGGCCGCCTTGCGCCCCGTCCGAGTAGGCGAGCGCCGCCTCCAATTCTGGCCGGAAAATCTCGAAATCCACCGCGGCCCGAAACGCTTCGAGCTGATCGCCAAGATCGCTCAGCCGCTTTAGCCGATCATCGACGTCGAAAAGTCCCCGTTGCCCTCGCATCGCCCTGGCTCCGATTCATCAAACCAATCGAATCAGAAATGCCGCCAAACTGCCAGGTTTTTAGAACCGTCCACCTTAAGCATCGCTTCTGCGGCGGCAGCATGACCGCCGCTCGTGCAAATCGCACCTGCCTTGACCGCCAAGGTCCGCGACATCAGCCTCCAGGGCCCTATAATTCAATCGCCAAAACCTGAAAATCTTGCCAAATCAAACGCATCGGCTCCCCGCGCACAGGTCTCTCTTTAATGAAACGCGGATAATAGGCCGCCGCGGCGACGATCAGCCCGATCCAAACCCCATGTTTTCGCCAAGCGCCCCCGCTCAACTTTCTCCCCCTGCAAATCCCCCACCCAAGTTCTGATTTGTCATCCACCGAACAGGCGGGTCAAGACATCGCCAACGAACTGCCACACTCCTGGCTGCACGCCCGCCGCAATAAGACCGAAGCGGCCGGCGCGCTTTATAGCCATTTCAAGACAATATACCGGCGTGTAGCTATCTATCCAAACGGAAATACGGTCGTAGGGACGGGCTCTTCTATTCGTTTTCGCCCCGCTAAGACACCCCCCGATATTTCAAAAGGAATGACTAAAGGCCGCCTCCCGCGTTTCTCTAAAAGTAGCTACCATATCGACCCGAACATTGATCGTTGTAGAGCGGCATGACAGAAGAGCACCATAACGGTCCAGTTTTGATTACAGGGTGTTCCACTGGTCTTGGACATGCAGCAGCGCTCGCATTCCGCAGTGCCGGCTGGCTAACTATTGCAAGTGCTCGCAACATCAATGATCTAACCGACCTTGCTGCACACGGTTGTGAGACGGTGCAACTTGATGTCGCCGATGAAACATCGCGGCGCGCTGCTGTTGGCGCAATAGAACGAGAACACGGTCAAGTTGGTGTACTTGTGAACAATGCTGGCTACGGTCAATACGGTCCGCTCGAAGAAATTGCACCGCAGGCAGTTCACAACGCCTTTGAAACGAATGTATTCGGATTGTTGCGCTTGATACAGTTGGTGTTGCCCGGCATGCGCCGCGCCGGACGTGGCCGCATTGTCAATATCAGTTCTGTCGCCGGCAGGATTTCCGTGCCAGGCGGAGGAATTTATCATATGACCAAATACTCGATAGAAGCTTTAGCCGATGCCCTGCGACCGGAGGTAAAGACCTTCGGTATTGATGTGGTCAACGTGCTACCAAGCCCGTTTATTTCGCGGTATTTTGAAAAGGCGATAATTGGGATTCCATGGGGCAATCAAGGCGGCCCTTACGAGATTTATAAAGATAACATTCGCCGTTACCTGCAAAGCTTCATGGCGAACGGCGCGTTTAGAGCGATGTCCGCCGAACATGTCGCAGAAGTCGTGCTGAAAGCCGCAACAACCGAACACCCGCGCACGCGCTACTACGTTGGCGCGCTTTCAAGGCTCGCCCCAATCGCACGAAGTGTCGCGCCCGACCGTTTAGTAGATGCCTATATGCGATGGCGGATTCCGGAGAGCTAACAGCCTGCAACACTTGACGTGACCGGCGAAAGCTTGTGACGCGATTTAAGAGGTTGCTCGTGCATCGAACCTGCGGAACATCGTTGACATGCGGTCTCAAGGTACCAGCGTTCGTGCTATCGCCGCTGAATTGAACTCCGTGGCATTCTCACGCCGCGTGGTGCCGCGTGGCATCCAATGCCTGCGGCTCGTTTCCTTGTGTGGCTTGATCATGGCGGTGCTATCGTCAGTGATGGAATGCTTATGTGCCTCGAAAATGGTCCCCTATTGCGTCGCGTTTAAGTAAAGGCTCGAAGGGGGCACTTTCAAAAATAGGGATTAAAGGCCGCGCAGTTGCTAGGGATCTCTGCTCTTGGTTGAACAGTTGTCGTGCTTACGAAGCGTCTACATGTCGCAGAGACCTCTCTCGCCGCTCGAATGGAACAGGCCACCGACCGAGGCGGCCCAAATAAAAGCCCCGGCTTGCAGGGGTCGCCAGCCGAGGCGAGCCTCTAGGGAGGTGGGAGAGAGCTTAGAGGAGCTTGCGCGTTGCAGATGTCTCTAGTGTGACGCCTGCCGAAAGAAACTGCCAATTAGGTACTTTAATCTATTGTAGCACAAACGCCGCCATGGGGAGGCTTGGATTGCAGAGTCCGAACCTCTCCGCATTCCGTACAGCGCAACGTCCGCAACTCGCGGAGCGCCCCGAGAGTGATGCCCACAAATCTCATTTTACCGCCGCAGAGTTCGCATGGTGGAAGCTCAGCGTCTTTGCTCTCGGAAGGATATGATGGGGGCCACATGGCGAGCCATCCATTACCGAATAGCCTATCCTACACGTTGATCTGCGGTGGCGAGCGATAGTAGGCGAATACGAATTGTCGGATAGCAGATGATAGATTGCGTGCCTCACCGACACTTAGAGCTATCGAGCCGACAAGGCTGGAAACCGTCTGACGCCGAATTGCGGCAATTTCTTTCAGACCATCCCAGAATTGATCCTCAAGGCTCACGCTGGTTCTGCGGTTATTGATGGCGACTGAGTGCTTGATAATAGCGGATGCCATAGGTGGCCCCTGTAAGATCAGGTTGCGGCGACAAATCCACTATTCTGCATAAGGCCAAAATACCACAAGTTGCACAACCTAGCACTTCCTCCTACGGATGTTTACCTAATGTGTAAACAATCACAGGCTGTAATCCGATAGGGTCATGTGGACAGTTCGGCGAGCGCCTTTGGCTGCCTTTGATGTGCTCCCACAATGCTCCCACAAATGACACTGCCGAGCGAAAAGTCTCGGATTTCATAGGGTTGGCGTGAGAGCCTAGCGTATCCTAGTTCCCCAGCCAGCGCCCCAACAACCCTCTGAGCATCTGAAGCTTTTTCGGTCCGGCTTAGCCGATCAGCCGAGAACTTGCCTAGATGCTCCCACAATGCTCCCGCATCACCCGTAAAGGAGGGTGGGCAATCCCAACGGCGCAATCCCAACGGCGCACAGGCACTCAAGGGCAAGCAGGTCGGCAATAAGCAAGCAGTAGCGGCTGTAAAGGCCAACGCAGACCGCCGTGCAGCCGATTTGAAGGGCGTTGTAGATGACCTTCGATCTCAAGGTATTAAGACTATTCGCGCGCTGCTAGCGAGCTGAACGCTCGCGGCATCCTAACGCCGCGTGGCGGTGCGTGGCATCCCACATCGGTGGCGCGTCTGATTGCACGCATAAGCGCGTAGCACAGAAACCCGGAGCAACAGCTAATAAAGCGCGCCGGCTGCTTCGGTAAGCGGCCACGCATCTTACTGCCAGCGTAACTCTACGGTGTGTTTGTTTGGTTGAGGCCACGGCATCAGCGCCAACAAACGGCTGCTGAGGCTCCGCGCCCTACGCGCATGGGTCCCTCTGCCGTGCGCAAATTCAAAAAATGCGGCCATTCCCTCAATTCAAAAATGCCGGTAAAGCCTGCCAACCGCGGTATCACTCCGAAGTGTTGAGCATTGGTGGGTGTCTATTCAACTGCTGTGGAGCTATTTGCCTCTTGCCAATATTTCACCGGTTTTCGAGAGCCGCCCGTAATGGACATGGGGACTCAAGCGGCGGGGGTTTCGTCGTTAGCCACCTGCGTTGACACTCGCCGCAGCGTTGCGTCCCATCATCTTTGTCCATCAGATGGCATACCCGAACGTCACCATAATCGTCTTTCACGGCGACGTCAGCCTTCATACCGCGTCTACGCGCCACTAAGACTTCAAGTGCAGCCACCTGTAATGTTACTACCGCGCTACGATATGGCCCTCTGCGACCTTTGGGCTCCACGACGAACCATTCGTCGGAAGCCTTTTTTACAATTATAAACTTGCTAGCGCTCTGAGAGATATTGTCAGACATATTTGTAGGGGCTCATGTCAGACCGCAAATAACTCGTACCCGTCGCATGGCTATACTTTGCGTTATTGCCTTTTAACCTCGCGTTAACCCAATTAATGCACAGCACTCATATAGTGCAAGCCAACTTCCATTGTCGCCAATGCCGGAAGTCCACAATCCTCATCCGCTAAAGAGCCATCGGCTTTTCGATGCGCGCAGTAGCAACGCAGTTCGCGATATTCTCATCGAGCGATATGGCGCCAATAAATTCGATGTTTCATATCGGAAAAGGAGAGTTCGTGGAATTGGCAGTCTGTTGCATTTAAAAGAAATTGACATCGGGTATTTGCATTTTTCCGAGAGGGCACAAGCTTCATTTCCAGGGGCCGGGTTCTACCGACAACAATTCGCAGTCACGGGTGGCGGCCGAACAAGATTTGGCGCACAAGAATTTAACGTGGACCAAAATTTTACTGGCGTAGTACCCTTCGACGCAAACGCCGAATACGAATACGATAAGAACCAATCACAGATTATTTTCCGGGTCGCAGAGAAGGCCGCACGTCATAAACTCGCGGCATTAGCCGGTCGCCCAGTCGGCAGAAATTTGGAATTCGCAGTTTCAGACGAATTTTCAAATCCAAGGCAACTTAGACTTCGACGACTTATCAGAACCTTTATCAATGAGATTGATGAGGACGCCAAACTATCGGAGTTCACCTGTGCGGAGTTTTCGCAATTATTGATTGTTACATTTCTCGTTGCTAATCGCCATAATTGGAGCGGCTTACTGGAAGGCGAGCCTGCCAAAGCGGCGCCCTATCAGGTCCGCATTATTGAAGAATACATGGAAGCTAACTGGGACAAGCCGATTACGATTGAAGAGCTCGCGGAGCAGACCGGCGTTGGCGTGCGCAACATGTTTGCCACATTCAAAAAGGCCCGCGGCTATTCACCAATGTCCTTTTTGCAAAGGGTCCGACTGAACCAAGCAAGAGATATGCTGCAATCTCCCACCTTCCTCACTTCGGTTCTGGCTGTAAGCTTGAAATGTGGTTTCAATAACACGGGGCACTTTGCCAAATATTACAGGCAGGCCTTTGGTGAACTTCCCTCAGTAACCCTTGCCAAAGCCCGGCCGAATTTCGATCGCGCATAATCGAAAGCTGCATAAAGCCACTGGCATTTTATCTTTATTGCTCCGTCATCAGCTAAGTATCCCCTGCGACGGGCGCCACCCTGCGAATGGATGCCTAGCTGCTCGCGCCGGCGGGCGGGATGATCGGCAGCAGCAGATAGGGCTCCTTGCCGGCTTCGAAATGCAGCCGATTGCGGCCGCCGAAGATCGCTGGCGGGCGGTCCTGCGGATCGTCGTGCAGCAGGTTGCCGGTGCCGCGCATCGGATAGGGTGCATTGGCGAAGCCGCGGTCGCCGAGGCCATGGTCGAAGTCCTTGCCGCGCACGTTGAGCATGAAGCGATGGCCTGGCGGAATCACGATCGAGGTCGGCAGGATCTCAATATCGAGCTCGACCGGCTCGCCAGGCTTGAGCGGCCAGATCTCATCGTGCGGATGGTACGGCCGGTGCGGCAGGCTGCGCTCGGGGTCGAGCTTGCGCTGCGAGGCGCGAAGCCAGCCGAGCCCGATTGGCACGTTCGGATCGTTCGAGCCGACGAACAGCACCTCCTTGCCGTCGGGAGCGAACAGGCGCAGCGCCAGGAACAGGTCGGCATCGGTAGTATCCGACGACACAAACAGCTTGGCCGCCACCGGCCCGGTGACTTCCAGCTCATGCGTCAGCGGCGGCAGCACAAAGCGGACGCCGTCGCCTGTCGTTTCGTATTCGGTCGGCGCGCCCGATCTCGGCTCGCGGCCGAGCGTGCGATTTGTCGGATCGAGGTAGAACTTGGTCCATTGCGTGCGCTTGAGCGGCCATTCCTGCTCGTCGCGCACGACGAATTTCTCGCCGGGATGACGGATGTGCAGTTGCACCGGCGGCTGTTTGTCCCAGCCGGTGTCCTCGCCCTTGAGGAAATGACCGAAGAAGCGCTTATGCAAGGTTTCGCCATCGCGCCGATAAAACGGCGAGAAATGCGAATCGCCATGCACCTGCAGCCACTTCTGCTTGGAGGCCGCCGCGCCGTAGCCTTCAAAATTGCCGCGCGGGTGCAGGCCGATGCCGCCCCAATTCGCCGCCGACAGCAGCGGTACGGTGATCTTCTCGAATGAGGGCGAGCGCTCGCGGTAATAGGGACCGTCGAGCGGCCGCTTGAGCACCTCGACGCCGGGATCAATACGGTTCTTGACCAGCGCCTCTTCGGGCAACGTCGGCGGCCCGGCGATCAATTCGCCGGTCACCCAGCTGCGCGCGCCGCGCTCGCCATAGCCGTATTGCCGCTCGAGCAGCGTGCGGTTGAACCAAGTCGACAGGAACGTGGACAGAATGCCGCCGTGCCGCGACAGGTCGCGGTAATAGTCCGCCGCGCCCTCCCATACGCAGATCGCCGCCAGATGCGGCGGCTGCGTCGTGGCGACGTACCATTGGTTCATCGCGTAGTAGGAAATGCCGTTGAGGCCGACCTTGCCGTTGCTCCAAGACTGCGCCGCGGCCCACTCGACGCAATCGTGATAATCCCTGCGCTCGCGCGGCGACCACACTTCCATCACGCCGGGTGAGTGACCGGCACCGCGGCTGTCGACGCGGATGCAGACGTAGCCGTCCGGCACCCACTTCTCCGGATCCACCACCTCCCAGTTCTGGTATTTGTTGCTCGAGCCCTCGGCGACCTCGGGATATTTCCCGATCATGTTGTCCCAGCTGCCCTTGTAAAAGGTGCCCTGGAACGCGAGGCCCTTGGCGTAGGGACCCAAGGTCATGATGACCGGGTAACGCCCGTCCTTGACGGGGCGGAAGACATCAGCGCGCAGCATGACGCCGTCATCCATCGGGATGGGCACGTCCCAATCGATGCGCATACCGTCAGCCACCACGCTTTTTGTCTCCACGCTTGCACGCTGTTCCATGCTGTCCTTCCAGTCGAATTCGCGATTTCAACAGGTCCGCGCGCAGAGACTCCGCCGGGCGCGCCTGCCGCTGCGAGACGCGGGTCAAGTCTCCGCCGCCACGCTGCTGGCTGTTACTGATTGACCCGAATGTTGTTGTCGCGGATCACCTTGCCCCAGCGTGCGATCTCGCTCGCCAGAATGGCGCGCCCCGCAGCCGGCGAGCGTTGCTCTTTCGGATAGGTCGATACTCCATCCGCCGCCCATTGCTTGAGGATCGCCGGATTGGTCACCACCGCGTCTTCCAGCGCGGCATTGAGCGTCTGCATTACGTCATCCGGCGTGCCGGCCGGCGCGAAAAGCGCCTCCCAGAATTCGATCTCGAATTTGGGTCCGAACAGCTTCACAAAGCTGTCGGCTTGCGGGAATTCCGGCATCTTGTCGTCTTGCGTGACGCCGAAGGCCTTCAGCTTGCCAGATGCCACGAACGGCCCCACCTGCTGCGGCGTGCCGAACGACAGGTCGACATGATCGCCCATGACGTCGGTGAGCATGGGCGCGCCGCCGCGATAGGGGATGATGTCGATCGGCACCTTCGCTTCCTGCGCCAACAGCGCAGTGGCGAGATGACCGGTCGAGCCGAAGCCGGGGATCGCCGCCTTGATGCGCTGCTTCTTCATCAGCGCGACCAGGTCCGGCAGCGTGTTCACATTGAGCGTGGTACGGCCAACCAGCACCAGCGGATTGCGATAGATGAACATCACCGGCCCCAAATCCTTTTCCGTATCAAACGGAAGATTCTTTTCGTACAGCGTGGCGTTGGCGGCGATCTGCAGATTATGGACGAGCAACGTGTAGCCATCGGGCCTCGCATGGGCGACACGGTTGGTTCCGGTGATGGTGCTGCCGCCGGTTACGTTCTCGACGACGAAATTCTGATTGAGTTTTGCCGACAATGCCGTCGCCACCACGCGCGCGAGCTGATCGACCGGTCCGCCCGCCGAATAGGGAACGATGATGGTGACGGTGTGGTTGGGATAAGGCTGCGCCGATACCGGCACTGCTGCAACATTAAGGCCAAACAGGCCCAGCGCGGCAAGGATAGCACGCTTCATTGGGGATTCCTCTCTTGCGGTAGGCTCGTTCTTTTTTTGCGAGCCTATACCTGATCGATGACAGCCAACAACAATCCGCAGAGAATGGCCGTCCTGCGTTCACAACTACGACGATCGCAACGTCCATAAGGGGACAATTCACCACCTGCATTACGATGGCGCGGCCTTGCGCGCGACGAGAGGCAGCAGCCACGCCGTCGTGACGTCCACGTCGTGGATGGTCACACAGCAAAGCAAGCAGCACGATACGGAGATTTTGCGTTTAATCGAGTTCGCGCACCTGCGCCCTCGAGCGGCGACCGAATACCGGGGCGCCGGGCAGCGGTAGCAACCGATTGTCCGCCTCCGGGCCGAGTGGGGTCGAGTCGGTCGCGATGGTGAGATCGGCCACGCGCCCGGCCGCATCCCCCGCCGCCGGCAGGTCGACATAGAAGATGGCGCCGCCGCCGGGCGCGTCGTCGAAACCGACCTGCCCGTGCATGTGCATCACGATTTGCCGCACGATACTCAGCCCCAGGCCGGTGCCGCTTTTCTGCCGACCGTTTGGGCCGCCGCCCTGCGCGAACTTCTCGAAAATGCGCGGCTTGAAAGCGGGGGGAATGCCTGGTCCGTGGTCCCGCAGGGCGATACGAATGTTGCTGCCGCTCCGTTCGAGCGAGACGACGACTTCCTCGCCGGACGGCGAGAACTTGAGCGCATTCGACAACAGGTTGGTGACCACCTGGATGAATCGGTCCGGATCAACCTCCACCTCGAACGGCTCGGCCGCGGCAACGAGCCGGACCAGCACGCCATGCGCGTCGGCAAAGCCGCGATTGGCCTCGATCGCCTGCTCGACCAGCGCGCGCGCCGGGCAACGCTGAAAATTGAATTCGCTTCGGCCCAACTCGAGCTTCTTGATGTCGAGAATATCGTTAACCAGGCGCACCAACCGCCGGCAATTGGCATGCGCGATGTCGATGAGATGCGCGGCCGACTGCGGCAGCACGCCAGCCGCGCCACCCATCAACAGCCCGAGCGAGCCGGCGATCGAGGTCATCGGCGTGCGCAGTTCGTGGCTCACCGTGGTGACAAACTCGTCCTGCAGGCGCTCGAGCCGCTTGCGTTCGCTGACGTCACCTATGGCGCACAGCACCATGACCTCGCCGTTGATGTGGAGCGGATTGAGGCCGACTTCGACCGGAAATTCGGCGCCGTCCCTGTGCCGGCCGAGAAAATCGCGGCCGGTTCCTAGGCGCCGCGCCCTCGGCTGAAGCATGAAATTGATACGTTGGCCGGTATGTTTGTCGCGCAAGTAAGCGGGCAACAGGATTTCGACCGTTTGCCCGATCAACTCCTCGCGCCGGTAGCCGAACAGGCGCTCGATTTCGCCGTTGACCATGACGATGGTGCCGGCACCGTTGACTACCACCAAACCGCTGGGGGACGCCTCGACCGTGAGCTGGAAAATCTCCGGTGTCGGCGACGCGTCAACCGGCATGGCGAGCGGTCCATCGCTTCGACGCTTCAGACGTGCGACTCGAAACCGCCGCTATTCATGCTCTTGGCTTCGACGTGTCTTGCCGCGCCACGGGCGGCCTGCGCCCGTAGCCGGTCGAGCACGAACAGTCGAATGGCGGAAGATAGATTGCTCTGGTGGCGGGACCGATCGATTTCAGCGACGGTGCTCGAGAGAGTCATCCGCTGCCCCAGCGCGATTTCCTTCAACCCTTGCCAGAACGCGTCTTCCAAACTGACGCTTGTTTTATGCCCATCGATGACGATGGAGCGCTTGACGATTGGTGACTTCATTAGCGATCCCCTTTTGCAAGGTGATGCCCTTCAAGTTCGGCGATTGGCTTTCTGCCGTCGCAATCACTTTGCGGGCACATAGCGGACTGACGTTCACGCTACTGCGCAAAACGTTTTACCGGTCGGCCTGTCTCAGGATTGCCGTGCAACGCAGATCCTGCGGATAGGTCGCATCACGCAAAGTCCATTCGAGGAACATGTTACGCGATATATGTTTGAAGTTTCTCACAAATTCAAAATCCCGCTGTTCAAAGTTGCACAATTTGAAAAAATTATCTCCGGTAGCAGGATCCAGTTAACGTATCAGCACACCACTTTGCAGCAGTTAATTACCGGCTCGCATTTTCGCCGTTACGTATCATCATGCGGTGGGTGATCGTGCAGAATCAGATTCATCAGAGAATTTCGCACTTCGATCTTACCGTTGTAGTCGATGTAGCCGAGCTTTCCGAATTTGTTCACGAACTGATTGATGCGCGAGCGCGTGGTGCCGACCATGGTCGCCAGCATCTCCTGATTGATCGCCATGTTGATGGTGCTGGATTGCGTACCCGCGCCGGTGTGCGCCAGCGTCAGCAGAATTCGCGCCAGCCGCTTTTCGCTCGAATTGAAAAGTTGGTCGAGCAAATCCGCTTGCAGTTTTTGATTCTGCTGAAGCAGGAAGCCAAGAAATATTCTGGCGAATTCCGCATCGTCACGCAGCGCACGCATGACGACCGCGCGATCGAGCCGCACGATCTCGCTCTCGCTCGTGGTAGTGATCGTCGAGTTCTGCGACGGCCGGCCGTTCAAGCCCGCCTCGCCGAAAAAATCGCCGGGGCCCAGAATGCCAATCACTGCGTCTTTGCCGTATTCGGAAAGGATCGTGACTTTGACCGAGCCGCTGGCGATATAGAACAGCGCGTCGGCGGGATCGCCTTGCGCGTAGATGGTCTGCTTGTCGCCGCATTTCATCACCGTGCCACCGCCATGTTTGGCGATGAATGCACGATAATCGAAAGACTCCGATTTCGTTTCCGTCACGATTCGACGCCGCTCATTTCCGACTTGCCGTCCCGATCAGCGGAACTAGGGCACCTCCACGCACGCTGTCCCACTCGCTTGTCCGCCCCGACGCGCGCCTCTCCGCTTTCGTCCTTTCATATAACATCTCACTTCTATGCCACGTCGCACATCTCGATTTTCCCCTGTTAATTTTTGCATAACGGCGCGTGATGCCGCAGCGACGGCTATCAAGGATGATTATTCCTCGCACGCGAGCCGAGATTCGCGATCGCAAATCGCAGCGTCGTGCCAAATGATCGCACTTGCGCGCGTCGCTCTGGTATCCGCTAACCGTTTGATGCAAGTTTTTTCTCCTGCGCGGCATTATGCTCGGCTGGCCCAGCGACATTTGTTTGCCAACATCGGCACCCGCGCTCCCTTCGTTCCGCGCACGTTCGATTTTACCTCCGCAGCCGCCGCCACATTTCACGGCTCGTTTACGTCACCGTGCTGTAGTCGCTCTCCGTGCAAGTTTAATTTTTCCATCGAGGGGCTCGCATGACCGCTTATCGACTGCTGCACGTCGAAGACGAACCAGACATCCGCGAGGTCGTGGAAATGTCGCTCGCGCTTGATCCAGGCATCGTTTTGAAGAGCTGCGCCAGCGGTGCCGACGCACTGGTGGCCGCAGCTGATTGGGAACCCGACGTCATCCTCATGGATGTGATGATGCCGGTGATGGACGGCGCGGAGACGCTGACGCATCTGCGCGAGAATGAACGCACCGCCAGGATCCCAGTGGTGTTCATGACCGCGCGCGCCCAATCGCGCGAGGTGCAGCGCTTCCTCTCGCTCGGCGCGGCTGGCGTGATCCCCAAGCCGTTCGATCCGATGACGCTGGCCGCTGCCGTGCGCGCTTACCTGCCCGCTACGGTCGGCGAAGCGGCTAGCCGCTCGAGCTAAGCCTGACTTGAATAGGCTTGCAGCTCGCAGGCCGCCACGACGCGCAACCGCTCGAGCTCGTATTTGAGAGTACCGATCTCGGTCGGCGTGAGCGCGCGCTTTGATTCCGCCGCCGGCCGCATCACTGTTTCCGCTGCGCGGGCGGCTTTGCCGGTCGCAGCAAAGCCGAGCGTCGGCGCAAGGCCGCACATTTCATGCAGCCGGCGATGGGCGACGACGACGATGTCGATCGTCGCAGCCCCGCCGGCCATCTGTTCCAGCGCGGTGAAGCTGTCGGCGATCTTGCCGTCGAGCGCGGCGGCAAAGCGCGCGCGTACGCGGGCAAGGCGCTCCTTTAGCTCGTTCTCGGCGTCCACGCGATCCTCCGCCGGATGCTGTCTGCGCGAAGACCTTGGCACGACCGGGGTTAAGAAGGTCTATGCGTATACTGGCGCTATCAGTAACAAACCTTGCGTCTGCGTGGGCATGACTGAACAGATATCGTATTAATGGTAGAATACTACAGCAACGACCCGGCGCGCGAGCGCCGCTAATACAGCGTGTCTGTTCTTTTTACTGCCGCAACACCGCCGCACACCCGATGTGGCGCCCAGTTGCCCGTCTTCCGTTTTCATAAATCGAAAGCGCGTGCGTCCATCGATTGTGCGCGCTGCAGCGAATTTGGGCTAGGCAACGATGCGTTTGTAGATCATTCTGTTAGGGGTGCCTCATAAGCACAAACCATAAATGGAAATGGGGGAAACGCTGTGGCTCAGACTCAGACCATAGAGAGATTCGTTGGCAATGCGCTGGACGAGGCAACGATATCGCCGCTGCATCGCCGAGTGATCGCGCTTATCGCGGCCGGTTACTTCTTCGATGTCATCGACTTCACCGTCTTCGGCTCGCTTGTTCCGTACATCCTGCAATCCAAGTTTGCGACCGGCGCTGAGGTCGCGGCCATCGGCAGCGCCGCCGTGTTCGGCATGTTCCTTGGCACCGCCGGCCAGGGTGAATTTAGCGACCGATTCGGCCGGCGATTCATCTACCAGTTCAATCTGCTGGTGTTCGGCGTGTTTACCATCCTCGGCGCGCTTGTGCCGACCGTGCCTCTGCTGATCGCCTGCCGCTTCATTGCCGGTATCGGCATCGGCGCCGAGCAGCCGCTTGCCTTCTCCTATGCCGGCGAATATGCGCCCAAGCGCATCCGCGGCCGCATTTTGGCGCTCGTGCATTTCATCGGTGGCGCCTGCGTGTGGCCGATTGGAACGGCGCTCGCGCTTGCATTCGGCACTTATGCCAGCTCGCCGGAGATGGCTTGGCGCGGCGTCTGGATCCTTATCGGCGTCGGCGCGCTGATCGTCTGGGTGCTGCGTTTCGCCTTGCCGGAATCGCCGCGCTATCTGGCGACGCATGGCCGCGGCAAGGAAGCGCTCGATGTGCTCGGCCGCCTCGGCATTCCCGGACCGACCACGCCACTGTCGACCGATGCCGCCAGCGACACCAAGAGCGACCCCTTCGGCGTCGTGTTCAGCAAGTTCCCGGTGCGCGTCATCGCCGGCATGATCTGCTTTACCGCATTCTTCGGGGTCGCTATCGGCCTGGGTGCCTGGCTGCCGAACATGATGGGCGCAAAGGGCTTCACCATCACCAAGTCGCTGGAATACACGCTGGCGATGAACTTCGCGGTGCCCTGCGCCAGCCTGTTCATGATGTACGCGCTAGACAAATTCGGCCGTAAGATCACCTCGGTGTGCGCCTTCGTCTGTGCGGGGCTGATGGCGATCGTTTTCGCGAATGCCGCCACCCCGACGCAGCTGATCGTTGCCGGCTTCATCATGATCTTCTTCGTCCAGGTGGCTGGCAATTCGATGCAGATCTTCGCCTCGGAAGTGTTCCCGACCAATGCGCGGGCGTCCGGCTTCGGCTGGGCCGCCGGGGTCGGCCGGCTGGCGACGGCGTTCATTATCCCGACCATTCTGTGGATCCAGAACGGCTACGGGCTGACGACCGTCTTCGTCTGCCTCGCCATCGCCCTGGTGGTCGCCGCCGCCTCGGTGACACGGCTCGGTCCGGAGGCAAAGCAGAAGGGTCTAGACGAAATCGCCCCGCCGACCGGCTAGTCGTCCGTCCGGCGCAACATTCGGGGCCCGGTTCGGCATCTGGCCGGGCCGGGCTCCGCCACTTCGGAACGGCCATCTGACAGTCTGACTCGCATGTCCCTTCTCCTTCCCGGCGCCAGCACCAAGAACATCCGTTACGTGTCGCACTGCGATCAGGGCGGGCGGCCGGACGGCGTGCAAGTCATTCTGCACAAAGGCCACGCGTTCATCGGGCACATGTTCAGCGACGGCTATTCGGTGGTGGACGTACGCGATCCGTCTCAGCCGAAGACGGTCGCCTTCGTTGCCGCGCCGAAGAACACGCGCTCACATCACCTGCAAATCCATGGCGACATCCTGCTCGCCGTCAACGGCCCCAACATCTGGGCCATGCAGCAATATGCCAGCCAGCAGGATTACTACGCCAGGTCGCTGGCGGATTCGGTCAAGACCGAGCAGCCTTTCGCCGCAGGTCTGCGCGTGTTTGACGTCTCGCAGGCGGCGAGCCCACGCGAGATCGCCTTCCTCGACATGCCCGGCTTCGGTGCCCATCGCATCTGGTGGGTCGGCGGCCGCTACGCTTACGTGTCGGTGCACTTCGAAGGCTTCATTGATCATGTTTTGGCGATTGTCGATGTGAGCAATCCGGCAAAGCCAGCGCTCGCCGGTAAATGGTGGTTGCCCGGCATGCATCGCGCCGGCGGCGAAACGCCGCCTGCCTCGTTTGGTAAGCGCACCGCTCTGCATCATCTGATCAGCGCCGGCAACCTCGGCTTTGCCGCCTGGCGTGACGGAGGCTTCACCATTCACGATCTCACCGATCCGACGCAGCCGAAATTGCTCAGCCACCGCAATTACGCGCCGCCGTTCGCCGGGGGCGCGCACACGCCGCTGCCCTTGCCCAAGCGCAAACTCATGGTACTGGCCGACGAAGCGACGTCGACAAATTGCGCCAATGGCCTCGCCTATACCTGGCTAATCGACGTGCGCGAGCCGGCCAACCCTGTTTCCATCGCGACCTTACCGACGCCGGCGGAGGAGGATTTCTGCGCCAAGGGCGCCAAGTTCGGACCTCACAATTTGCACGAAAACCGGCCCGGCGCGTTCCAGAGCGAGACAACAATCTTCGCCACCTATCACAATGCCGGCTTGCGCGTGTATGACATCGGCAACGCCTTCGAGCCGAAGCAGGTCGCCTATTTCGTGCCGCCGCCGCCGGAGCGTATCGTCGACCAGCGGCCGAATCCCGCCAAGGTGATCCAGTCCTGCGACGTCTATGTCGACACCAACGGATCGATGTATCTCACCGACACCAATGCCGGGCTTTACATTCTGCAATATGAAGGCTCATAGAACGGCCCGCCGCGCGAGTGCGGCATCCAACTGGAAAACGCGATGACTGAAAAATTCGGGCGCCTCGCCCTGCATATGTGGACGATCGACACGACGCCGCTCGCCACCGCGCTCGACGCGGCCAAGGTCGGCGGCTTCGACGCGGTCGAATTGCGCCGCACCGACTTCAAGCGCTGTTACGACGCCGGCATGAGCAACGATCAGGTGCTCGACTTAATCCACAAGGCCGGCATTCCCGTCGGGGTGCTCGGCGTCGAATATGGCTGGCTGTTCGCCACCGGCGAGGAGAGCAAGCGGCTGTTCAAGGTGTTCCGCGAATCCTGCGAGAACGCGGTGGCGCTCGGCTGCCACATGCTGATGAGCGCGCCGGGACAGGTTAACGGCCCGATCAAGGACGCTATCAAATATCTCAAGGACGCCGGCGACATCGCTGCCGAATACAAATTGAAGCTGGCGATCGAATTCAACTCGCAGCACGACGTGCTCAACAGCCTTGCCGTGCTCACCGAACTGATCGAAGGCGCCAACAAGCCGAATTGCGGCTATCTGATCGACGCCTATCACTTCACGCGCAGCGGCGCCGGCGGCCGCAGCTTCGAGAGCGTGCCGGCAGACAAGATCTACTGCTTCCAATACAGCGACCTGTCGCCCAATCCGGTCACCGGCGTGCGGCGGCCGACCGACCGCCTGCCGCCCGGCAAGGGCGTCGTGAAATGGAAGGAGATGCTCGGCCTTTTGTATGAGAAGGGCTACACCGGCTACCTCTCGTACGAAGCGCCCAATCCCGAGCAGTGGGCGCGCTCGCCCTACGACGTCGCGCGCGAGGGCGTCGAGCTCACCAAGAAATTATTGCGGGACGCAGTCCCGACTTACGCTGGCTGAGGTTTCCCATGGCAGAAGAACTTCCGCTCTTTCTCGGGCTCAACGACAAGACCGTCACCGACATCCCGAAGACCGTCGAGAGGCAGCGCTACATGTCGAGCGTCGCACCCAAGGCCGCCAATCCGGGCCGCTGGGTCGAGCAGCCGCGGTTGCCTATCCCGACCGGCGAGCATGCCGTGATCGAGTGCGGCGGCAAGATCCACGTCATCGCCGGCTACGCCAAGCATCGCGTCGATCAGAATTTCCATCAGATCTATGACCCGACGAGCAAAAGCTGGTCGCTGAAGGCGCCTTTCCCGCACCCTTGCAACCATGTCGCCGGCGTCTCGATCGGCTCGAAAATCTACACCTTCGGCGGTTTCGTCGAGCAGAACCGCTGTCCGCATTCTAAGTGCTTTGTCTACGACACCACAACCGATCAATGGGCGCCGATCGCGCCGATTTCGCGCCCGCGCGGCGCGATTTCCGCCATCGTACTCAACGGCAAGATCCATCTGCTCGGCGGGCGCGACGTGCGTTCAGTCGAATGGCACGAGGTCTATGATCCGGAGACCAACAAATATTCCGACCGCGCCAGCATGCGCGGCTCGACCGGCACGCAGCCCTTCGTCGGCCAGCGCGATCATATGGGCGTCGCCGTGGTCGATGGACAAATCCACGCCATTGCCGGCCGCATGGACTCCTACGACTTCAACACCGGCTTGAACGCCGTTTACGACCCGAAGACCGACTCATGGTCGTTTCGCGCGCCCTTGCCAACGCCGCGCTCCGGCCCGTCCTGCGTGTACATCAATGGCAAGATCGTCGTGTTCGGCGGCGAGGCCACCGGCAAGGTATTCGGCACCAATGAAATCTACGACCCGAAGACCGACAGCTGGGAGGCCGGCACGCCGATGGCGATCCCGCGCCACGGCCTGCACGGCGCGACCTGCGCGGTCATAGGCAACATGGTGCATGTACCGGGCGGCGGTCCAGTGCCGGGCGGCCAAGTACAAGGCGCCTATCACGACGCCTTCACCTTCGACTGAGCAAACAGAAACGCCGCGCTCGCAAGCGAGGGCGGCCGCACCCTTTCGGACGTCGATAAGATCTAGTGCGCCGGACGCAGGTTAAGCTCAGCGACGCCCGCCGCCACGTTCAGGCCAGCCTGCCCTTGCACCGAAATCGGCTGCAAGGCCACGGTGCGGTTCGAGCCGCCGATCAACACGTTCGCACCAAGGCCGGCGCCCACCGTGGCTTGGGCGCTGGCGCCGGAATAATGCCCGGCCAGCGCGCCGAAGCGGCGCGAGGTTGGCGCATAGACCGCCCACACCATCCGGCCGCCGGCGGTGGCGCCGAGATCGAGGCCGAACTTATTGATCGAGCCGACATAAACTTCACGTGGCCCGGGCCGGGACGGCGTGAACGTGCAGGTCACGTCCTTGTGCGATGTTATGATCATGCCGATGCCGGCCGAAATGTCGCAGGTCAAGGTGCCGGCCTTGGTCCGCTCCATCTGCGCCAAGACCGACGCCGGCAAGGCCAGCGCAACGACGGCCGCAACGGCGGCGAAAGCGCTGAGACGCTTGTGCATGGCAAACTCCCGTGTCGTTGATGTCGCTCGGCAACGTCCGGCCACGCTAAAGGTTCCATGCGTGTTCCGCCGCCAGCCTCAGCGGGCCAGGATCTGGCTTGCCGGTATCACAATGTGGCAATGCAAACCGTCAGGATCGAACGTCAGGTCGACTTTGGCATCGAGCGCGCGCACGAGATTGCGCTCGACCACCATGCTGCCGAATCCCTTTTTGCGCCGCGGCTTGACCTTCGGGCCGTTGAATTCGCGCCAATTCAAATCGATGCCGTCGCGCAGCAACCAATCGATCGCCACGCGGCCATTGGGCACCGAAAGGGCGCCGAATTTCGCCGCATTGACCGCGAGCTCATGCAAAGCAAGGCCGAGATTTTGCGCCGCCTCCGGCTTGAGCGCGACCGGCTCACCCTCCACGTTCACCTGCCCGGAGCCACCGCCGATATAGGCGGCCAATTGCGCCAGGATGATCTCGCGCAAAGACGCTCCGTGCCAGCTTTCGCGCACCAAGAGGTCGTGCGAGGCGGCCAAAGCCTGCAGGCGCGCGGAAAACTGCGTGAGAAATCCGTCGATCGAGCCGGCGTGCCGCGCGGTCTGCCGGGCCATCGCTTGGATCACGGCCAGCAAGTTTTTCGAGCGGTGCGTCAGCTCGCGCATCAGCAGCCGCAAATGCGCCTCGCCTTCTTTACGTTCGGTGACGTCGACCGACGCGCAGGTGAGCCCGACGATGTCGCCGGCTTCGTTGCGCAGCGGCTCGATATGCAGATCGTTCCAGTGCAGGCCGGAGCCGCCGTCGAAGGCGAACTCGGTGCGTCGCGGCTGCCCGCTCGTCAGCGCCTCGCGCTTGAGCGCAATGATCGCGGCGCCGCTGTCGGGCGGCAGAATATCCTCATCGGCCCGGCCGAGAATGTCCTCGATTCCGCGTCCCAACATGGGATTGCTGACCGAGGTATAACGCAGATCGCGATCCTGCGTGTAGACCGTGACCTGTGAGCCGCGCAGCGCCGTCTCGTAACGGGCAAAGCGCGCGCGCAACAGCTTGAGCTCCTCGTTTTGCGCGCTCGTCTGCGCCTCCAGCCGCCGGCATTCCTGTCGCAGCCGCGTCAGTTCCGTGTCCACCGCCCCTGCCAGGTCCTGTGCCATGGCGGTCATCTGTCTATATCGGTTTGCTCATCGCGGCCCGGCGCCAATCGTCAGCGAGCTCGGAATCGGAGCCAGTAATGATCACGGACCGCGCCAGCCCTGTCAACGAATGAGGCAAGCGCTGACCGCGCCTTCCCCCGCGCGCCGATCGCGGCAGAGCGTATTAACGCAATGGCGTGCAAGAGAGTTTCATAGAGGCGCTATTCTCCTCTCGTTGCTTTGCTGCCATTCTTGGCCGGCCCGGCCAAGAGGAACCATCGCTGCGGCTCGCTCTCGCGGTGATCGCATTTGCCATTGTAGCGCTTTCCTACTTCACCGCGGCGGGCACGCTTGTCTTGGAAACGCAATACGGGACGCTGCATGCGCGCCTCGTCATCGGTGCGATTTACGCGATCGTCGCCATCATCGGCCCGATGTGGTAGCTGGCGCGCAGGCAGACCGCAGCCTTGAGCGCGCTGATGCTGAGCACACAACGCGACATGCAGATCGCCATGCTCGTGGAAGCGGTGCTGCTCGGCTATGCGCTGGCGCAAAAAGGTAGCCGAGCGCCTTAGCTCGCCTTGCGCTCTCGTCGCCGTGCGTTGCGCTCGAAGAACAGCGCCTGGCTCAGCACCGCCGACACCGTGGCCGGCTGGAACGGCTTGGCGATCAAGAAGGCCGGCTCCGGCCGCTCGCCGGTGAGAAAGCGTTCCGGATAGGCGGTAATGAAGATCACCGGCACTTCGAACGAGCGCAGCATCTCGTTGACCGCATCGAGCCCGGAGGAGCCGTCGGCCAACTGAATGTCGGCGAGGATGATGCCCGGCCGCTTGGCGCGGGCGAGCGCCAGCGCCTCGCCATGCGTGCGGGCGACGCCAAGCACGCGATGGCCGAGGCTTTCCACCAGGCCTTCGAGATCGAGCGCTATGAAGGTCTCGTCCTCGATGATCAGCACGTCGGTGGCGATCTCGGCGGCGAGCTCGCGGCCGCTGTCCTCGACCAGTTCGCGCAGTTTCGGCACGTCGATATCGAGCACCTTGGCGGCGTCGTCCTCCGACAGCCCTTCCATCGCGACCAAGAGGAACGCCTGCCGTGGCATCGGCGCGACTTGCGCGAGGTGCCGTTCCACCGGTTGGCTGATGGCGACCGCCGGCTGGCCATTGAGCTCCACCGAATTCCAGATGCTGCTGAACAGCCGGTAGAGCGCGATCCGGGTCGAGGCCGTCGTGTCCAGCACCATGGGGTCCTGGATCAGCGCCTCCAAGGTCGCCGCCACATAGGCGTCGCCGGAGGCCTGGCTGCCCGAAACCGCCCGGGCGTAACGGCGCAGATACGGCAGATGCTGAGCAACTGTTTGAGATATCGACAAGAATCCCTCCGAACCCAAGCTGCCCGCCGGCGAGGACACGAAGCCCCCTGACGTCTTGGTCAGCCATTGCCGCTCTTAACGTGGCGCCTGGAAAAAAGTTCCAAACATTCGGAACCAATTGCCAATTCACGGGTTTCGCTAGGACGCTGAATTGGGGGAACCCGCGCCCCGGGTCGGGGCAACGGGATTTTGGGGTTGAACGATGACCGAACGCAAACCGGTGGGACAACAAAAACCGATGGAAACCGCGGAAACCCGCAGCCGCAAAACCACCGCAAAGCCGGCCAAGCTCAGCCGCGAGGTGCAGGTGCGTCTCGGTCAGCAGCTGCGTTCGATGTACGACGACGTGGTGAACCAGGGCGTACCCGACCGGTTCGCCGAGTTGATCAACCGCATTAATGGCGGCGGCGACAAGGACGGGCAGTGACGCATGGATGAGTCGGTCCGCAAAGCCGTTCTCGGCGCGGTACCAAGCCTCCGCGCATTCGCGATCTCGCTGTGCGGGAACGTCGACCGCGCCGACGACTTGGTGCAGGAGACGCTGCTGCGCGCGCTTGCCAATATCGAGTCGTTTCAGCCCGGCACCAACATGTCGGCTTGGCTGTTCACCATCCTGCGCAATCATTTCCGCTCGGAATATCGCAAGCGCCGGCGCGAGGTCGAGGACAGCGAAGGCCGCTATGCCGAGACGCTCAAATCGCAGCCCGAGCAATACGGCCGAGTCGAGTTCCGCGAGTTCCGCGAGGCGCTGGCGCAATTGCCGGCCGATCAGCGCGAAGCGCTTGTGCTGGTCGGCGCCTCCGGCTTTTCCTACGAGGAAGCCGCGCATATCTGCGGCTGCGCGGTCGGCACTATCAAGTCGCGCGTCAACCGCGCGCGCACGCGCCTCGCCGAACTGTTGTCGATCGAGGATGCCGGCGATTTCGGGCCCGACCAGCAGACGCGCGCAGCGATGGCGGGCGGCGGGGAATAATATTCTACCATTCATTACCGGTGCTGGCCTTTTATGAGGTCCTGCCGCATAATCCCGGCATGGAAATCCGCCACCTACGTTACTTCGCCGCGGTTGCCGCCGAACTGCATTTCGCGCGAGCCGCCGAGCGTCTGAACATCACACCGCCGACGCTCAGCCAACAGATCAAGTGGCTGGAACAGCATCTCGGCGTCACCCTCTTCGTGCGCAGCACGAAGAAGAAAGTCGAACTGACCCACGCCGGGCAACAATTTCACAAGCGGGCACTGGCGCTGATCGACAGCTTCGACCAGGCCGAGCGTTTCGTCCACGAAGCCGCGCGCGGCGAGGTCGGCGAGGTGCGGCTCGGCTACGTCGTTTCCGCGGCGACATCCGGCGACGTCAAAAAGGCCATCGAGGTTGCCCGCGTCGCCGCACCGAACGTCACCGTCCACGTGCGGCGCATGGAAACGCTGCCGCAGATCAAGGCGCTCACCTCCGGCATGATCGATATCGGATTCATGCGGCGCATGTCTTCCTACCCGGTCGGAATCGCGAGCTTCGGCCTGCCGATTCAGCGCTTTCGTCTCGTGATCCACCAGGACCATCCGCTCGCAGCGCAAAAGCGGATTACGCCGGCGGATTTGGCCAAGCAAAAATTCGTAGCTTATGAGTTGGACGCCGAGATCGGGTTCTGGCGAAACATTACCGCCGTGCTGCCGCCCGGCACCATCCCGCAAATCGTCCAGCGCGCGCCCGACGCGATTTCACTGCTCACTCTGGTGAGCGCTAATATCGGGATGTCCATCTTGCCGGAATCGTTCAAGAACATCATCCATCCGCCGGTCGCGATGCGCGATATCACCGGCCCCCCAAAATATTCGCAAAACGACGTCGTCTACCGCGCCAACGAGCCTTCGCCCGCCGTGCGCGCCGTCATCAAAGCGATCCGATCGGCCTTCGCGTCAACGTAACGCGCGCGCGAACATCGCGAAAATCTCGGCCCAATCCTTCTCGGCGGCGGCGTGATCGTAGACGTCGCGGTCGGGGATCGAATAGCCGTGATGCGCGCCGGCATGCGTTACCGAACGATATTTCACATTGGTTTGCTTGCCCAAGAGATCGTCAAGCGTCGTGGCAATGCTTGGCGGCACATAGGGATCGTGCTCGGCATATCCGCAATAGATCTCGCCGCGAAAGAGCTCGGCCAAGCGATGCGGCGAATCCGGTCTGTCGCTGACGAGCTGCGTGCCATGCAGCGACGCGGTCGCCACGATGCGCTCCGGCCGCATGCCTGCGATGTACATCGCGTGGCGTCCCCCCATGCAAAAGCCGACCGTGCCGGCCGGCCCCTGGCTCACCGGCTCGCTCTCGAGAAAGCGCAGCAAGGCGCCGACGTCTTCGTCCACCATCGCATTGGTGAGCGCCCTTCCGTGCTGCCGCACCGCCTCCTGCTGCTCCTTTGACGCTCGCTCCATCGATAGCGTCTGGCCGCGCTCATTGCGGAAATCGAAGCCGTTGATGCCGTCGCGGTGATAGAAATTCGGCACCACCGCGCAATAGCCCTGCGCGGCGATGCGCTTGGCGATCTCGAACAGTTGCGGGCGGACGCCCCAGATATCCATGCAGACAATGATCAGCGGCGCCGGCGGGCCGCTGGCAGGCCGCGCGGCAAACGTGTTCATGGCGCCGGCCAGCGTCGGGATATCGACGTTCCGTTCGATCAATTCGGTCACTGTTTGCCCTTTAGTTTGATGTTGGCAGCCTTGATGACTTTCGACCACAGGACCGTGTCATCAGCCATCCGCTTCGCCAATTGCTCGGGCGTGCCGCCGAGGGTGCGGAAGCCGAGAAAGGCAAATCGCTTCTTGGCGTCCTCGGTGCGCAGGAACTCGTTCACCGCCGCGTTGAGCTTGCCGACAATATCGGCCGGCAGATGCGGCGGGCCGAACACGGCAAACCAGGTCGAAGCATAGACGCCGGGGAAGCCCGCCTGCTGCATGGACGGCACGCCGGGTAGCGACTCCAGCGGCTCCTCCGTCATCACCGCAAGCACATTCGCCGACTTCAACTGCGGCGTATAGGCGGCGCAGCCGATATCGACGCGCCCGCCCATAAGATCGGGCAACATGTCGCCGCCGCTGCGATAAGCGATATAGGCGCCGCTGAAGCCGGCATCGGAGGCGAGCAGCAGGGCGGCGAGATGGCCCATCGTGCCGGGGCCGGGATGCGCGATGGTCAGTCGGCCTGGGTTCTTGCGCGCCCAGTCGACGATCTCGCGCAATGATTTGCCCGGCGACTTGGAACCGCCGAGCAGGACATTCGGCGTATCACCGAGCAATACGATCGGTGAAAAGTCGTTGGCGGAATCATAGCCGACCGCCGGTTCCATGATCGGCCGCAGGACCACCGGCCCCACCGCCTGGATCGCGATCGTGTAGCCGTCCGCTGGCGCCTTGGCGACAGCGATGGCCGACACCACGCCGCCGCCGCCCGGCTTGTTCTCGACGACGATCGGCTGCCCGAGTTTATTAGAGACGAATTCGGCGAAGGTGCGGGCGATGGTGTCCATGCTGCCGCCCGGCCCGGCGCCGACCAACAATGAGATCGGCCGCGTCGGCCAGGTTTCCGCATGCAAGGATTGACTGGCAATTCCACACAGCGCCAACGTGACAAGCGCGCGCGTGAGCCAAAGCGTCAAGGTTTTCATGTCATACACCTTGCATCGGCAGCCGGCATGATGAGTGGGCTTAGACCAGGACCAAAGGACCGTCAACCACGAGTTGCGCAAGGCGTCTCGCCCCGCGCAGGGCGATGCATCGTTGCAGCGGCATTGCGCCGACTGCGGCAATCTCTACATGAATTTTCCTCATGACGAACAGCGAAACCGAGGTCGCGATCATCGGAGGCGGCGCGGCCGGCATTGCCGCCGGCCGGCAGCTGCGCGATGCGGGCGTCGATTGCCTGTTGATCGAAGCGCGCGCGCGGCTCGGCGGCAGAGCCTGGACGATCACCGATGCATTCGGCTACGCGCTCGACCTCGGCTGCGGCTGGCTGCATTCGGCCGACCGCAACCCCTGGTCGGCGATCGCTGAGGCGCAAGGCCGCACGATTGACAAGTCGGAGCCGCCCTGGAGCAAGCCGTCGCTGCCGATCCATTTTTCGCTCGCCGAACAGCAAGACTACCGCAAAGCGATGGATGCGCTTTACGAGCGGCTCGAGGCCATGCTGGCCAAGGGCGGCGATCTTGCGACTTCCGACGCGCTGACGCCAGCCGGCCGCTGGAACAACCTGTTGACCGCGGTCGGCACCTATATCAGCGGCGCCGAGCTTGAGCGGATGTCGGGACGCGATTTCATCAATTACCAGGACACGGACGTGAACTGGAGCATCGTCGAGGGCTATGGGGCGACCATCGCGACGGCCGGCGCGCAATTGCGCACGGCGCTTGACGCACCCGTCAGCCGCATCGATCACAGCGGCCGCAAACTGAGAATCGAGACCGCCAAGGGCACCATCACCGCGGCGCAGGCGATCGTGACGCTGCCGACCAATCTCATCGCCGACAACGAAGAGCTGTTCTTCCCTGCCCTGCCGGCAAAGACGCAAGCTGCGCGCGGCCTGCCGCTCGGCCTCGCCGACAAACTGTTCATTGCGCTCGCCGATGCCGACGAGTTCGAGCCGAATAGCCGCGTGTTCGGTCACATCGACCGTGTTGCTACCGCGAGCTATCAGCTACGCCCGTTCGGGCGGCCAATGATCGAGGCCTATTTTGGCGCCAGCCACGCCGCCGCGCTGGAAGCCGAAGGCGAGCGCGCCTTCTTCGATTTCGCGGCATCGGAATTGACCGCGCTGTTCGGCAGTGGCTTCGCGCGCCGGCTCAAGCCGATTGCCATGCACCGCTGGGGCGCCGATCCCTTCGCACGTGGCTCCTATTCCTTCGCGCTCCCGGGCATGGCGGACTGCCGCGCGGCGCTCGCCGCGCCGGTCGACAAGCGGTTGTTCTTCGCGGGCGAAGCCTGCTCGCGCGGCGACTTCTCCACCGCGCATGGCGGCTGGTTCACCGGCGTTTCCGCCGCCGACGAGGCAATCGCCGTGCGGCAGGGCGCGCAGGTCTGATATGCCGCACCGTCAGAGCCTTTGACCTAACGCAACACCTTTCCTTCCGGTTCGTGAGAGCCCCGTGCGCAACCGCCGCTGGGAACGCCCGGTGGATAGCGCTAGGCTGTAGTGCATCCGCGTGTTTCCGGGCGTCGACCAGAACACGTGGGCTCACCACTCTCGCGGCTGTCATCCAGCCGCACGTGCAAGATTCTGCTGAGGGACTTGGAATGAATAAACCGAACACGGCGCCAAGCGATATGCCACGCGGGATGGCACTCTTGCGCGATCCGCTGCTCAACAAGGGCACCGCCTTCACCGATCAGGAACGCGACGCTTACGGGTTACGCGGGCTTTTGCCGGCACATGTGCAAACCATGAAGGCGCAGGCCGAGCGCGTGCTGACCAATCTGCGCCGCCTGCCCGACGACCTGGAGAAGTACGTCGCGCTCAACGCGCTGCACGACCGCAACGAAGCGCTATTCTTCCGCGTCGTGGTCGACAATATCGATGAGATCCAACCGCTCATCTACACGCCGACCGTCGGCCTCGCCTGCCAGAAATTCGGCGACATTTTCCAGCGGCCGCGCGGATTGTTCGTGAGCGCCAATGATCGCGGCCGCATCAAGTCGGTGCTGCGCAACTGGCCCTACGCCGTCAAGCTAATCGTCGTCACCGACGGCGAACGCATCCTCGGCCTCGGCGACCTCGGCGCCAACGGCATGGGCATCCCGGTCGGCAAGCTGTCGCTCTACTCGGCTTGCGCCGGCATCCACCCCAAACTCTGCCTACCGGTCATGCTCGACGTCGGCACCAATAACGAAGCTTTTCTCACCGATCCCTATTACGTCGGCCTGCGGCAGAAGCGGCTGACCGGGGCGGCCTATGACGACTTCATCGATGAATTCGTCGCCGCCGCGCGCGAAGTCTTCCCCGGCGTGCTCATCCAGTTCGAGGACTTCGCCAATCATTCGGCGTTCCATCTGCTGCACAAATACCGCGACAAGATTGCAGTGTTCAACGACGACATCCAGGGCACGGCGGCGGTAGCGCTCGCCGGCCTGTTCTCGGCGCTGCGGGTGACCGGCGGCAAGGTTAAGGAGCAAACCATTCTGTTTCTCGGCGCCGGCGAAGCGGCGACCGGCATTGCCGATCTGACCGTCAGCGCCATGGTGGCGGAGGGCGCGAGCGAGGCGGATGCGCGCTCCCGCATCTGGCTTGAAGATTCCAAGGGCCTGGTGGTGAAGGGTCGCGCCCATCTCAATCCGGAGAAGCAGCGCTATGCGCACCCGCATGCACAGGTTGGCGATTTCCTCTCCGCGGTGAAAGCGCTCAAGCCGACGGCGATCATCGGCGTCGCCGCGGTCGGCGGCAGCTTCACGCCGGAGGTCCTCAAGACGATGGCCGAACTCAATCAGCGGCCGATCATCTTCGCGCTGTCCAACCCGACTTCACAGGCGGAATGCTCGGCCGAGGAAGCCTATCGCTACACCGGCGGGCGTGCGCTGTTCGCCTGCGGCAGCCCCTACGGTCCGGTGAGCATTAATGGCAAGATCTTCGTGCCGCGCCAGGGCAACAACTCCTACATCTTCCCCGGCGTGGGACTCGGCGCCATCGCCAGCGCGACCAAGCTCGTCACCGACGAAATGTTCATGGCGGCGGCGCATACGCTCGCCGAGATGGTGAGCGACGCGGACCTCATGCAAGGCAGCCTGTACCCGGCGCTGCCGCGCATCCGCGAAGTGTCGGCGCGCATCGCCGCGGCGGTCGCCGCGGTCGCCTATCAGCGCGGCCTCGCCGACGGGCCGGCGCCGAACGACCTGCTCGCGCTCGTTCAGTCGCAGATGTACGACCCGCGCTACTGAGCGATCGCGAATAAACGAAGAGGCCCCCGCGGCCGCAGCCGCGCGGGGCCTCTTGCTTTTGCACAGCCAGCTACGGGACAGTGGGCGCACGACCCCTGACCAGGCCGACCAGCGCGGCGATAGAGAACAGCACGATCGCCGCGAAGAACACGATCTTGGCAGCCTCCATCGCCACTCCGGCGATGCCGCCGAAGCCGAACACCGCGGCGCCCAGAGCGATCATGAGAAACGTAATGGCCCAACCCAACATGGCGTTTCCTTTCAGCTGTTGCGACAAACCAAATGCGCGTGGTCGGGCAACGCTATAGACGGTCCGCGCATTCCCTGCCTGCGTGGCCTCCGCTGAATGAAAGGCACCCGTGGAACCCGGGAACCCGGTTGCGCGTTGGCTGGTCACACGTTGGGGCAAGCGTAGGGGGCCGTCAGGGATTCCTGGCTTAGCGTACGCATCACGGCCGCCGGCGGGCTCCTGCGGGAGCGCAAGGTCCTGACCGTCGAGTGCGCCACACTTTGGCCTTCCGTTTCGTTAAGGGGTGAGCGGCGAAAATAGACGGGCGGAGCCACGGATGCTTTGGCGGGGGTTGATGGCGACTGGGATGGCGCTGGCGCTGGCGAGCGGGCCCGCGCAGGCGCGCGTCGCCAAAGAGATGTCCGGCATCGCCGCCTTTTACGACAAGGGCTATCGCGGCCTCACCGCCTCCGGCGCGCGCTACGATCCCAACAAGTTCACCTGCGCGCACCGCACGCTGCCATTCGGCACGCACGTGCTCGTCACCGATGTGCGGACGCACCGCAGCGTCACGGTCACCGTCAACGACCGCGGCCCGTTCAACAAGGGCCGCGTGATCGATCTGTCGCTCGCTGCCGCCAAGGCGCTGCGGATGACCGACCGCGGCCTAATCCGCGTCACGGCGGTGGTGCAGTAAGCCGGCTGCCCGCCTGATCTAAACACGCCGTAAAATAGCGTCGCCCGCGCTGGACATAAGGGCAGTGCGCCGCCCTCTCCTCCTGTACACTGAGCCGGATCGGGCGCAACCGCGCGCTTCACCAGTGCGTTTCAGCGACCCGCGTTAGCAGGAGCTTTGGCGATGATGAGAGCGAAATGCTTTGCGGCAACGGTATTGGGGATGGCACTGTTCGGCATCGTGCTCGTTTCGGCAACTCGGGCGCAGTCCATTACGGCCGAGCAGTTCCGCAACCCGAAAAGCGAAAAGGACATCACCGCCAACAAGGCCTATTTGATCGGCGCGAAAGACGCACTCTTGGCCTACAACAATGCGGCGGAAGACAAGCTATTCTGCCTGCCGGGAGTGCCGCAGCTCTCGTTCGATCAGGCGAGCGACATAGCCATACGTTGGGCGCGCAAGAAAAGCATCAACGCCAACGACTTGCCGCTCGCCCTCGTACTACTGTACGGACTGCGCGAGACTTATCCCTGCGCGCATTGACCGGCGCCGCTCGCTCGTCTTTGGAACAACATCGCGCAACGTCGCTTCACTGGGTGAAGGAGACCATGCGCTGGCAGGCCTGCAGGAGCACGAGCGCATCGGTCGCGAACACCAACCCTTGCACGCCGCGCTGCACCAGGCGCCGGCTGTAGTTGCGCTCCTGGCGGTCGCCGATGGTGGTGACGACGACCTTGCCTTGCTTGCGGCACGCCGCCACCGTGCGGTCAAGCGCCGCGCTCATGGCCGGATGATCGAAGTCCGCGCCGGGCGCCCCGACCGACACTGACAGATCGTAGGGCCCGACAAACAGCCCATCGATGCCGGGAATGGCGGCAATGCTGTCGAGATCGTCGATCGCCGCCTTGTCCTCGATCAAAGGCAGCAGCGTCACCTCGCGATTGGCCCGCTGCGCATAGTCGTTCCAATCGTCCGGCCAGTAGCCGGTCGCGCGCACGATCGGACAGGCGCCGCGCTTGCCCTCCGGCGCATAACGCGCGGCGCGCACCAGGGCTTCGCAGCTCTCGCGCGTCCCGTGCGGGATGACGATGCCGGCCGCGGCGAGATTGAGCACGCGCTTGATCAGCCCGGCGTCCACCTCCGGCACGCGCACCAGCGGCGCGATGCCCGCGGCGTCCGCTGCCCGGATGAGATGGGCCAGGCGGTCCATGTCCATCGGGCAGTGCTCCATGTCGATCATGACGAAATCGATGCCGGCGCGGGCAAGGATTTCGATCACCATCGGCGCGCCGATGAAGTCGATCATGCCAGTGAGCATGTCGCCGCGTGCAAAGCGCGCGCGCAGGCTTTCCGTTTTCGCCGGCTTGCTCATTCAACCTTCATGTCGGCGGACTTAACCACCCTGGCCCATTTCGCGACCTCGTCGGCGATCAGCTTTCCGTATTCGGCGGGCGTCAACGCCATCGGCTCGACGCCGAGGCTGACCAGGTGCTCCTTGACCGAGGGATCGTTGACGATAGCGACAATCTCCTTGTTGAGCTTGTCGACGATCACCGCCGGCGTGTTCTTCGGCGCGCCGAAGCCGAAGTAGCCGCTGGCGTCATAGCCGGGAACGAATTCGCCGATGGTCGGCGTGTCGGGCAACGCCGGCGAGCGCTTGCTGGCGGTGACCGCCAGCGCGCGCAGCTTGCCGCTGCGGATGTGCGCGACCACCGTCGGGATCGGCGCGAACACCACCTGTAGCTGGCCGCTGAGCAGATCGGGCACGTAGCTGCCCTTGTAGGGCACGTGC
>Ga0187771_10000284_pt1 | contig 29894 bp, 24 predicted proteins | sample 0116_SJ02_MP15_1_FD_133139 | JGI IMG/M metagenome (GOLD analysis project Ga0187771, IMG submission 133139) | Tropical peat soil microbial communities from peatlands in Department of Meta, Colombia - 0116_SJ02_MP15_10_MG | ecosystem: Environmental > Terrestrial > Soil > Wetlands > Peat | place... | reverse complement strand
TGCCGCCCCCTGGCTGGGATCGGAACTGCACGGACCCGCCCAGGGCGTCGAGGCGGTCCCTCATGTTGGTGAGCCCGGCGCCGCGGCTCACCGTCGCCGGGTCGAAGCCGGCACCGTCATCCGTGACCGCGAAGCGAAGCACCCCATGGCCCTCATCGAGACGCACCGTCACCCCCGACGCCCTCGCGTACTTCTGGACGTTCTGGAGGGCCTCGAGGACGCAGAAGTACACCGTCGCCTCCACCTCCTGCGGGTATCTGCCAATTCCGTCCCCAACCAACAGGACGGGAAGGCTGGCCTTGCGAGCCTGTGACTCCAAGGCAGGCACCAGTCCCTTGTCAGCGAGCAGCGGTGGGTAGATCCCTCTCGCCAGGTCGCGCAGCGTCTCCAGGGCCTCGTCGGCGTCCTGCTTCAACTGGGCCAGGGCGGACCTGGCCTTGTCCAGGTCCCGGGCCAGCAGCATCTCGGCCAGGCCCAGCTTCACCTTGAGGGCCACCAGGTGCTGCTGAGCACCGTCATGGAGGTTGCGCTCCAGCCGCCGCCGCTCTTCGTCCTGGGCCGACACCAGCCGCTGCCGGGACTGGCGAAGCTCCTCCAGCCGGGCCCGGAGATCGGCGGTGAGGCCGACGTTCCTGAGCACCAGACCGGCCTGGTGGGCCAGGTCTGAGAGCAGCTTCTCCTCCAGCGGGGTCAGGGACTCGCCGCGCCGCTTGATGATGGTGAGCGCGCCCAGGAGCTCACCCTGGTGGCGCACGGCGACGACGCGGCTCACCCCGGGCAGCTCGGGAAGCTCTCCGCCCAGCATGGTCCGGGGTTCGAAGCCCACCAGGCCGGCCGGACTGCTCGCTGCCGGCCGCAGCTGGTCGCCGCTCTTCAGCCAGACCGTGGCACCCTCGGCCCCGGTACCCTCACGGAGCACCGCGGCCATCCGAGGCAGCACCTCCTCGCCGGCGTAGCTCTCGGCGGCCCGGGCGGAGAACTGGCTGAGCACCTCGTAGGGGGTGGCTCGCCTCCCGTACACCAGCCGGTTGACCACCCGCTGGAGCCGTTCACGCAGCGGTTGGAATCCGACCGCCACGATCGCCGTGGCCAGGATCGAAAGCCCCAGGTTGGGCCGGCCGCCGCTGCCCACCAGCTCGCCGATCCCCACCGCGATCCCCACGTAGATGCCGGTGATGAAGACCGCCAGCGAGCCGTACACCAGGGTCCGGCTGATCACGATGTCGATGTCGTAGAGCCGGTACCTGAGGATGGCGAAGCCGATCGACACCGGGAACGCCAGGCCGAAGCCGAGGGCGATGGAGAGGGTGAACAGGTCTGACTGGAGCTCGCCGCCGCTGAGGTCGGAGAGCTCGAAGGCCGTGCTGACCAGGGCGCTGAGCAGGACGGCGTAGGCGATCCACTTGAGCTGCTGGCGCTCGTCACCCCCCGCCCGGCGCAGGCGGATGAGGGGAGCCGCCGCCGCGGCGACGATCACCGCCAGGCCCACCAGCCAGGGGATGGCACTGACGGCTCCCGAGGCCCAGCCATTGAGCCCGGGCACGGCGACCGGGTTGGGCACCCCTGGGGTCGTGGTGCCGCTGACGGTCAGAGGGTTGGAGCCCAGGGCCCCGAAGGGAAGGCTGGTGAGCGCGGTGGAGGCCACCGCCACCACCACGGCAGGTCGCCAGCGCCGGGAGGCGAGGCGCCCATCCGGCAGCACCATCAGCAGGAGCGCCGCCGCGCCGCTCGGGTAGACCCACGGCACCGCCAGCTGGCTGCTGAAGAGGAGCGCCCAGCCCGCTCCGGGGAGGGATCCCGGCGCGGTGATCAGGGCGAGACGGGCGTACTGGTCCCCGACGCCGATCAGCCCCATGTCCACGGCGATGAACAGCATCAGCCAGCCCGTCGCGTTGCCCGGATGGCGAGCCGCCACCAGGCCGCCCACCGCCGCGAAGGTCAGCGGCATGACGATGGATATGGGATCGGCGGCCGCCAGGTTCTGGATCGTCGAGCGGTTGACGATCACCAGGGCGAGGGTGGTCAGCCCACCGGCGGCAGCGAGGCCAGCCGCCAGGTAGGCGAGGAGGCGGCTGCCCAACCGCCCGCCCGCGGTCAGGGCCGGTGCCGTCATACCGGCGTCACCGGGCGATCTCCTCGCGACGATGAACGGCGGCGAGCTCCCGGAGGAACTCGGGAGCGATTTGGTCGCCGTCCACCGCGGCGATGCGGCAGGGCGTCACGGCGCGGAGGGTCGCCGTCCGCGTCCCCGCCTCGAGCAGCGCCCGCTCGCCGAGCACCGCCCCCGGACCGACGTTGGCGATCACCTCGCCACCGACGTCGACGGAGAGCACGCCGTCGAGGAGGAGGAAGAGCTCGGTGCCGGGCTCACCCGCCTCGACCAGCGCCTGGCCCTTCTTGAGCCGGCGGATCGACGGCTTGGCTCCCCCCCGCATGATGTGCCCGGAGAGCTCCCGCTCCAGGGCCGTCTCGACCTCGGTGACCAGGGCCGGCGAATCCTCACCGCCCCACGGCGAGTGCCGGCCGAATGCCCGCGCGTACCACTCCTTGAAGTCGGTGAGGCCACTCTTGGCCACCAGCCGGCCCCTGGAGTCGTAGACCCAGTGCCGGGGGAAGGAGCTGGCGCCGGCCAGCTCGTGCTCGACCGTCCCGTCGTGGTGGATGGTGAGTCGCAGGGTGGTCCAGGCCAGAGGCGCCGAGACCCTGACGTAGGGCGGGTGCTTGACCCGCCGGGGCATCGGTACCCCGGTGCGCCCCCCGGCAGTCTGCTCGAACCGTACCCAGCCGTCACCGACGACCGGATCGGCTCGCCGGTCGGGCAGGGCCACGGCGGCGAAGGTCATCGATGCCGGCCCGAGGCGCATGGTGGTGGAGCCGACCATCCCCCCGCTCTCACCGTAGCCGTGTGCGGCGATGGCTCCGCCCTCCACCTCGACCCAGGCGGCGAGGCGGTTGGCGAACCGCAATCGGTCGGTGACTCGGAGTGCCTCCAGGTCGTCGACCACATCGGGTGGGGCTGGGTCGTAGTGGGCCATCCCGGTGGCCCAGGGAAGCCGCTGCAGCCCCGGGACGGCCTCCGACGGGATCCAGGAGATGGAGGTGACAGACGCTTCGATGCGTGGGTTCATGGCGGCCACGATAAGGGCCATCTGGCTCCAGGTCCATGGTGCAAGCGGCCCCATCCCCATGGGGCCTCCCAGCCCGGCTTCCGGGTGCTCACCTCCCGGTATGGGGGTGCCAGCCACCTTGATCGGCGGACCTCGCCCGCCACTCACAATCTGCTCATGCCCTCCTTGCGCATCAGCGTCGTCCTGGCGGACGACAACCTGATCGTCCGGGAGGGGGTGAGGATGCTGCTGAGCGCGGACGACGGCATCGAGGTTGTCGCCGTGGCCACCGACTACGACAGCCTGATCGAGGTCGCCGCCAGGACCGCTCCCCAGGTGGTGGTCACCGACATCCGGATGCCCCCGAGCTTCACGGACGAGGGGATCCGCGGAGCCCGCGAGGTGCGCAAGCGTCACCCCGGCACCGGGGTCGTGGTCCTTTCCCAGTTCGAGGAGCCCGAGTACGCCATCGATCTGCTCCGCGAGCAGGCCGACGGCTGCGCCTACCTGCTCAAGGACCGGGTGGGCGACGGCGACCAATTGGTCCGGGCCATCCGCACCGTCTCGACGGGAGGCTCGATGCTCGATCCCAGGATCGTCGAGCTGATGATGCGGCCGGTGACGGACAGCACCGGCCTCTCCGAGCGCGAGGAGGCCCTGCTCCGCCAGGTCGCCGAGGGAAAACCGGTCAAGGCCATCGCCGCCGCGCTGCACACCACCCCGGCCGCGGTGGACGACGAGATCGAGCAGCTCTTCCTCAGTCTCGCCCGCGGCGCCAGCTCAGGTGCCGGCGGCGCCCTGGAGAAGTTGAAGATGCTCCACCGGGCGATCGTCGAACGTGAGGAGCAGGGCGACACTCTGAGCCGTCTCCTCCCCGGCGGCATCGCCGAGAAGGTGCGCCGCGAGGGTCGCGAGACCGGCCGCACTGAGCGGATGACGGTGACCGTGCTGATGTCGGACATCCGAGGCTATTCGACCATCGCCGAGGAGGCTGACCCCACCGTGCTCGCCGGGCAGCTCAACGAGCACCGGGCCGCGATGAACCGGGCCATCCTGGGGGAGGGCGGCACCGTCATGCAGTTCGTCGGTGACGCGGTCATGGCGGTTTTCGGGGCCCCCATCCCCCAGGCCGACCATGCTGATCGGGCGGTGAGCGGAGCTGTCGCCATGCACGCGGCTCAGCTGGGGCTCAACCTGGAGTGGGAGGCCCGCGGGCTTCCTCCGTTCCATATCGGCATCGGCATCTCGACCGGTGAGGTGGCCGCCGCGCTGCTCGGCTCCGACGAACGTCTCGAGTACACCCTGGTCGGGGACGCGGTGAACCTGGCCCAGCGCATCCAGCAGTGGGCGGAAGGTGGAGAGTCGGTGCTCAGCGGGCCCACCGTGGCGGGGTTGCAGCGGCCGGTCCCAGGGATGGAGGCGCTCCCACCGCGCCCCGTCAAGGGCCGGCACGCTCCGGTCAGCGCCTACCGGGTGCCGAGGATCTTGACGGACCACCGGTCAGGGGCACCTCTCCACCCCACCGGCCCACCGCGCGAGGCGCCGTCCCTGCATTGACGCCGTCCTAGGGTTCAGGCCGGGCCTCTGGTATCCGGGACGCTCACTGTCCTTTCTTCTTCCCGGGCGGTGAGGCTGAGGAGTGACCGTGGGGCGTTGCCGTCGGGCTGGGAACCCCGGCGGTCGGGCTGGGGGTCGGCGTCCCCGCCTGGCGACCCTTTGGTTTCGCGGTCGGGCTGGCCGCCGGGGTCGCAGGGCACCCCGCCTGGCTTCCCGACGCTCCATGGCTCTGGGAGGACTTGCCGTTTCCCGCCGACGCGGGCGTTTGCGCCGGGCACGTCGGTCCGCCGCCGGCCCCAGCCGGAGTTGGAGACGACGTGGCCCCCGGGCCCCCTGACGAGGCCGTCGTCGGGGTCGGCGTCGCGCTGCTCCCCGACGACGTTGGAGTCGGTGTGGGCGTCGCCCGGCCCCCTGGTCTCGCCGGGTCCGCGGTTGGGGCCGCCGGGATGGTGGGGGGATCGCCCTGGAGCGCAGCGGAGACAGGCGGCGGGTCGGCCGGCCCCGCCACCTGACCGGGCGGAGCCAGCGGCCCGAGCATCAGCGGTACCGCCGCAACGCCGGTGGCTACGGCGGGTGCCAGGGCCCCGAGCTGGGAGAGGAGGTTGCCCACCGAGGCGGCGGCGGGGACCTGGGCCAGCAGGGAGGCGACCCCCACCTCCCGCCAGCAGCGTCCGATCGAGATGTTGAGGAACGCCCGCACCACCACGGGGTCGAACTGCTTCCCGGCGCAGCGGACGAGCTCGGCTCGGGCCGCCGTGACTTTGATGGGACGGGAGTACGGCCGGGCGGTGGTCATCGTCTCGAACGCATCGGCCACGGCGACGATGCGCGCTCCGAGACAGATCCGCTCTCCCGACAGTCCCAGCGGATAGCCCCCGCCGTCCCACCGCTCGTGATGATGCTCCACCGTCCCCGCCCACCGGCCGAGCCATGGCTTGATCGGCTCGATCAGCCGCCCGCCCTCCGCCGGGTGCCGGTGGATGAGCTCCCAGTCCTCCGGCCGCAGGGCCCCGGGCTTGTTGAGAACCTCGGCGGGGACCATCAGCTTGCCGATGTCATGGAGCATCGAGGCCCAGCGGAGGCGGGCGCGGTCCACGGCCGGCAGGCGCATCTCCTCGGCGATCAGGTCGGTGAACACCCGGACCCGCTGCGAGTGGCCGCGCGTGCGCTTGTCGTGGGTGTTGAGAGCCTCGATCAGTTCCAGGATGGCCTGCATGTAGCCGGCATCGGGAGTCCGCGTGCCGGCTGCCCTGACCACCTGGAGGGCCCGTTCCAGGTCGCCCGGATTGCCCCGGCGCCGGGCGACCGCGAAGCGGCGCGGCGCCTGATCGGGAAAGAGCAGGGACAGGTTCAGGAGGGTGGCGAGGGGCAGCAGACGGCGCACCAGCCGCTCCACTGAGATCACGGTCAGGAGGGTGGCCACCACCACGGCGGCGAACCAGGCCAGGGTGGGCATCAGGCCAATCGGATGGCCAAGGCTCCGGCTCAGGACCAGCGAGACGGTGAGCCCGGCGGCCACCGGCAGGCTGTAGACGGCCGCGCGCACGGCCAGGCTGAGAACCGGGTGACGCCGCCATTCGCTGCCCGCGTCGGTGCGGCGCCTTCCCGGCGCGGGAACACTCGAGCTCACCGCCAACCTCCTGCGCCGAGCCAACCTGTGGTCTCCCGGCGAAAGCGGTTTCCCAGGCTCATCATGCTGGCGCGGATGACGCGATTCTCGCCAGGTGTCGGGCTCGCGAAGATCTCGTCACACTGGCGTTCGGGGACACCCGATCTTCGGCCGGCTTCCCTGGCCCGCAGCTGCGCCGGCTGCCACGCTCCCCCGGCATACTGGTCGGCGCCTTGCTGCCCCGCTGGCTGGGCCGCCCAGCGGCCGCCGCTTGACAGGCGGCTCACCGTTAGCTTAGGATCACACTCACTTAGTAACTAAGATACTTTGCAGGACTGAGCCATGCCGCCAGGCGGGGCGCTGAACGGGAGAATGCCAATGACGTCGGTGAACGGACCCGCCGCCGGGGTCGCTCTGCCGAAGCAGGCGGCGGAGGAGGTCGGGACGCCCGTGACCGCCACCTGGACCGGCAGCGGCCTGAGGCTCTGCGTCACCGACCTCCGCAAGACCTACAAGCGGGGCGGTGTGGTCGCCAACGACGGCATCACCCTGGAGGTCGCCCCCGGTGAGGTCTATGGGCTCCTCGGCCCCAACGGCGCCGGCAAGACCACGCTCGTCAAGCAGGTGATCGGCCTGCTCAAGCCGACCTCGGGGACCATCCATCTCGGCCCCCACGACCTGGTGGCCCACCCCAGCGTCGCGCGCCAGCTCTGTTCCTACCTGCCCCAGGCCCCGCTGCCGATCGACGCCCTCCACGCCGACGAGGCCATTGAGCTCACCGGCCTCATCCGGGGAGGAGAGGCCGCCACCGTGCGCCGCCGAACTGGCGAGCTGATCGAGGCGCTCCAGCTGGATTCCTGGCGGCGTTCCCTGGGCACCAGGCTGTCCGGAGGCGTGCGCCGGCTGGTCGGGTTCGCGATGGTGACCGTCTCTCCGGGAGCGGTGGTCATCCTCGACGAGCCGACCAACGATGTCGACCCGCTCCGCCGCCGGCTCCTCTGGAACGAGATACGGCGCCTGGGCGAGCGCGGTTGCGGGGTGGTGCTGGTGACCCACAACGTCCTCGAGGCCGAGAAGGCGGTCGACCGCCTGGCCATCATCGACCACGGCCGGCTGCTCGCCGAGGGCACCCCCTCGTCCTTCAAGGTCGAGAGCCGCGACCAGCTCCGGCTCCACCTCATGCTGCGCCCCGACGCTCCCGACCCGGAGATGCCCGGTCTGGTGATCAGGAGCAGCCGGACCGGCAACAACCTGGTGGCCGTGATTCCCGAGGCGGACGCGGCCGTCGCCATCGCCTGGGCGCGCAACCTGGTCGACGCCGGCACCGCCGAGGAGTACGGCCTCGGAGCCACCACGCTCGAGGATGCCTACATCAAGCTGACCGGGCGGGCCTCCCTCGACGGCGAGAACGGCGGGAGCTGATCGGTGGCCACGGTCGCCCTCCCCGCCGCGACCCCCCGGCTCCGGTCGGGCCCGGTCGAGTGGCTGCGCTCCTGCGCGGTCATGGCACGCTGGCAGCTCGCCTCGCTGCGACTTTTCATCCCCATGCTCGCCGCCGTCGAGGTTCTGGCCGGCGTGGGGTTCGTGCTCGGCTTCGGACTGTTCTTCACCAGCCGGGTTCCGGCCACCTCGGTCGTCTACTGCGCCACCGGCGTGCCCGTCATCACCCTGTACATCGTCGGGCTGGTCTTCCTGCCCCAGGTGGTCGGCATGCAGAAGCTGGCCCACACCTACGAGTTCCTGCAGTCGGAGCCGGTGCCCCGCTCGGCCGGTTTCGTCTCCTGGTACGCCATGAACCTGCTGGTCGGCGTCCCCGGGATGGTCGCCAGCCTGATCGCCGGCTGGCTCCGATTCGGGGTCAGCCTGCACGTCTCGGCCGCGGTGATCCCGGCCACCCTGCTGGTCTGCCTGACCTCGTCGGCCATCGGGTTCGCCATGGGCCATGCCGTCGCGGTGCCGATGGTGAGCAACGTGCTCGCCCAGGTGCTCAACTTCGTGGCCATCGGCTTCTCCCCGATCGCCATGCCCGCCGGCCAGCTTCCTGACTGGCTGGCAAGCCTGAACCGGGGCCTCCCCTTCGGTTCGATGGGCACCATCATGAGGTCCGCGCTGGGGGTCGCCACTCCCGACTCGGTTCCGGGCGCGTACGCACTCCTGGCCGGCTGGACATGCGCCGGGCTGCTGCTCGCCGCGGTGGCGGTGATGAGGCGCGGCTAGATGAACGTTCAAGCGGTCGTGACCGCGCCTCCGCCGCGGCTCTCGCTTCCCGTGCGCGGCGGCCCGCTCGGGTGGCTGCGCTCCTACGGGCTCATGCTCCGGTTCGACCTGTCCAGCTACCGCCAGTGGCTTCCCATGGTCGTTGCGCTGCAGATCCTGATGGGCGCGGCCATGGCCATCATCTACGGCCTCTACGTCCCCCACCTCCCCCGGACCGGGCTCCTCTACATAGTGAGCGGTGCGCCAGCGCTCGCCCTGCTCCCGCTCGGCTTGATCCTGGTGCCCAGCCTGATCTCCTCGCAGCGAACCGCCGGCACCTTCGACTTCATCTGGTCGCTGCCGGTGTCGCGCGCCGCCCAGGTGGCCTCATCGCTCACCATCACCACCCTGATCGCCCTGCCCGGGATCGTGGTGACCCTGGTGCTCGCCACCTGGCGCTACGGGGTCCCCCTCTCGGTCTCCCCCATGGTGGTGCCGGCCTTCCTGCTCACCGCCCTGATGGCCGCGTCGGTCGGGACGGCACTCGCCCATCTGGTCGCCAACCCGGTGGTGATCAACCTGATCACCAACATCCTGGTCTTCGTCGTCCTGCTCTTCTCCCCCATCGCCTTCCCACTCTCGCAGTTCCCGACCTGGCTGGCCGACATCCACGAGGGGCTGCCCCTCTATCACATGGCGGTGGTCATCAGGGCGAGCCTGACCACCGGACTGGTCTCCGGCGTGGCCACCTCGTACCTGGTGCTCGGTGCCTGGACGCTGGCCGGCTGGATCGCGGTTGCCTGGGTGACGGGACGGCGAGGATAGCGGGGACCCGCGGCTCAGGCCACCCGCCGCAGCGCCTGGGATAGCTTGATCCGCGCTCCGAAGCGCAGCACCGAGTTGGCGTAGACGCGGGCGCCGGCCCAGGTGACCCCGGCGATGCTGGACAGCGTGAGCAATACGGCGAGCGCCGATTGCCAGAGCGGGGCATCGCCGTAGGCGAGACGGATGGGCATCAGCACCGGGCTGAAGACCGGGATCAGGGAGGCGATCGTGCTCAGGTTCTCGATGCCCGGGGCTGGGGTGGGCCCGCCCGAGGCGGCGGTGATGTCGGGGATGAAGACGACATACGCGAGCAGCCACGCGAGGACCATGACCATGGTGACCGGGAGCGATGCGGGGCCGACCTCCTCGACCCGCGACACCAACGATGCGGTGCTGGCCAGCATGAGTGAATAGAGGACGAAGCCGAGCGCGAACCAGAGCAGCCCGAGCAGCACCGTTCCCAGCGCCGCACCGGGAAGGCTGAGGATGTGGGTGGGCACGGTGAGGGCCAGCCCCGCCCCGCCGATGATGGCCAGTTGGAGCACCCCGACGAGACCGATGCCGAGCACCTTGCCAAAGAGCAGCTGCCCCGACCTGACCGCCGCCAGCAGCAGCTCGACGACCCGGCTGGCCTTCTCGGCCACCACCCCCTGGGCGATGATGGTGCCGTAGAGGCTGATGAAGAGGTAGAGGCAGAAAGCGATGATCATGCCGATGATCGGCTGCTGGAGGTTCTTGGCGTTGAATGGCTGCAGGGTGTCGAGGTGTATCGACGCGCCGCGCACCTGCGCCTCCACGGCGGCGGGGTTCAGGCCCGCGGCCCGGAGCTGGGCATCGAGCGCCTCCTGGCGGACGACGCCGTCGAGAGCAGCTCTCAAGGTCGAGTCGATCTGGGTCTTCACCACCACCAGCGGCGATGTGGGGTCGCCGGTGACCAGGGCGTCGTAGGCTCCGCCCCGCACCTCCGGCTCCGCGGCGGCCTGGTTGCTGACCTGGGTGGCCTGAACGCGGAAGCCCAGACTCGGTCCCGACGCCTCCAGCGGCGCGATAAGACGCTCCGCCTGGGCCGTGAAGGCCAGGTGATAGGTGGTGGTGGTGTTGAGCTTGTCGAAGACGGTGATCTGGAGGATGGCGTAAACCGCCAGAAGGCCGACCGTGAGCGCGGTGCCGATCACGAAGACCTTGCCGCGAACCCGGGTGACGAACTCCCGGCGGGCCACCAGGTATACAGCGCGGACGCTGCCAAGCCCGCCGCGTGCAGAGGGCTCCCGGTTCATGCCACGGCCTCCTCGTTCATCGCCTGGCGGAACAGCTCGGCGAGGCTCGGCACGTCCTTCCGGAACTCGCGCACCGGGCCGGTCTTCAAGGCAGCCCGCAGCAGCCCCTGGTCATCGATGCCGGGGCTGAGCTCGAAGAGCCGGCGCGAGCCCTCGGCGCGCACCAGCCCCGCACCGGGAAGCTCTGCTCCCCACCCGTCGGGAGCGGAGGGCACGTCAACCCAGAGCCGCTCGGGACCACTGTGGCGGAGGTCGTCCACCGTTCCGCAGGCGACCATGCGGCCGGCGCGGATGATGCCGACCCGGTCGCAGAGCTGCTCGACCAGCTCCAACTGGTGGCTGGAGAAGATCACCGTCATCCCGCTGGAAGCACGATCTCGGAGCACCTCGCTCATGGCATCGACGGCCACCGGGTCGAGGCCGGCGAATGGCTCGTCGAGGACGAGCGCCTCCGGCGAGTGGAGCAGCGCCGCCACCAGCTGGACCCGCTGCTGGTTGCCGTGGCTGAGCCGCTGCAGCTGCTCGGCGCCGCGGCCGGCGACGCCAAGCCGCTCCAGCCAGGCCGCGGCGGCGGCCCGGGCACCGTCCCGCGTCATCCCATGCAGCTCGCCCAGGAAGACCAGCTGTTCGGTCACCCCCATGCTGGGGTAGAGGCCGCGCTCCTCCGGCATGTAGCCGATCCGCCGCCGGTCGGCGAAGGTGATCGGCTCGCCGGCCCAGCGAACCCCGCCGGAATCGGCGGCCAGCACCCCGAGGATGATCCGCATCGTCGTGGTCTTGCCGGCCCCGTTGGGGCCGACGAAGCCGAAGATCTCGCCGGGACCCACCTCGAAGCTCAGCTCGTCCAGCGCGGCCACGGCTCCGTAGCGCTTGGCGAGCCGGTCCACCTCCAGAAGCCGGTCGACCACGGGCCACCTCCTTCACCAGCAACCCCACGCGGCAGGCCCCGTGGGCGCCCCTGGCTAAAACTGATATCAGTATGATAGTATCAGACCAGGCCTGGGAGGTCCAGGCAAGGAGGAGCCAATATGACCGAGCTGACAAACGCCATCCCGGGGCCGCCGGGCGCGCGGCCGCGGATGAGCGAGCGGGCCCGGAAGGCCGCCCCGGGCATCGCCGCGCTGGTTCTCTGGATCGTGGCCATGCTGCTCGACATCGGCCTGCTGATCGGCGGCAGCGTGGTCGCCAACCGCGCCGGCGGGTCCCTGCCGGGTGGGGTGATGATCGGCGTCGGGGCGCTCGTCATCGTGCTGGGCTCGATCGCCTTCCGAGGGCTGACCCCGGTAGTGCCCGGGGAGGCACGGGTGGTCCAGCTCTTCGGCCGGTACTCGGGAACCATCCGCCATCCCGGGCTGTGCTGGGTCAACCCCTTCACCGAGCGGCGCAAGGTCTCGACCCGGATCCGCAACCACGAGACCCAGGTGGCCAAGGTCAACGACCTGGACGGCAACCCGATCGAGATCGCCGCGGTGGTGGTCTGGCAGGTGGAGGACACCGCCCAGGCGCTGTACGACGTCGACGACTTCGTCCGCTTCGTCGACATCCAGACCGAGACCGCGGTCCGGCACGTGGCCAGCAGCCACCCCTATGACGCGCGGGGCGACGGCGTCCTCTCGCTCCGGCAGAACGCCGAGGAGATCACCTCCCAGCTGACTTCCGAGATCGCCGCTCGAGTGGCACCCGCCGGGGTCAAGGTCATCGAGTCCCGGCTGACCCGGCTGGCCTTTGCTCCCGAGATCGCCCAGGTGATGCTGCGCCGCCAGCAGGCCGAGGCGGTGGTGGCCGCCCGGCAGCGGATCGTCGACGGCGCCGTGGGGATGGTGGAGCTGGCCCTCTCCCGCCTCGAGGAGAAGGAGATCGTGGAGCTCGACACCGAGCGCAAGGCGGCGATGGTCTCCAACCTCATGGTCGTGCTCTGCAGCGAGCAGAACACCCAGCCCGTCGTCAACACCGGTTCCCTGTACCAGTAGGGGTGCGGCGCTCATCAGGTGGCGGAACGCAAGAGCATCCTGCTCAGGCTCGACCCGGCGGTCCATGACGCCCTGGCCCGCTGGGCCACTGACGAGCTGCGCAGCAGCAACGCGCAGATCGAGTTCCTGCTCCGCCGGGCCCTGGCGTCGGCGGGCCGCCTGCCCAGCCAGGCCGGCCCGATCCCCCGGCGCGGCCGGCCGGCCAGGCCAGCGCCAGCGGGACCGGAGGGCTGAGCCGGGTCAGAGGGAGCCCGGTCTGCGAATCCGGAGCCGTTGCCAGGTCGCGCGGGGAGCCGTCGCCGGCTCGGTGACATCCCTCACTGCCGAGGCTGCGGTGCAGCCACAGGACTCCCGAGCCACGAACGTGCTCGGTCAGTCCGACGACGGCCTTGCCGGTCTCCTGCAGGGCCTTCAGGTAGCCGGCGTCCACGGCCCTGTGCAGGACGATGAATCCCGCCACCCGGTGCCAGGCGATCCGGCGATGGAACTCCGGCAAGCTCTCGACGTGGACGCTGCCGACGCTGAGGTCCAGGGTCTGGATGGCGATGGTCCTGGCACCCGCGGCCTCGGCGACGGCGCAGATCCCGTGGATGACGTCGCTCATGAATGTCGAGCCCAGGCGCGGTGAGAGCACCTCGGTGAGGAGATGCCCCCCTGGGTCGGGAGCGCTCATGTCTCGCGTCTCAGCCGAGCCGCCCCGGGCTCGAGCGCCATGGGCTGCCGGGACGGGTCGAGAAAAACCGCGGCACCGCCGAGCACGATGGTGACCAAGGCCGACGCGAGCAGGGTCCCGCGCGCGCCCAGCGCCGCGACCAGCGGACCGCCGAGGGCCGTCCCCAGCGGCGAGGCGATGATCAGCAGCGACCCGCGGGCGGCGAGCAGCGGTGCCAGGGCCGACGGCGGGCTTGCATCCTGGAAGATCGCCATCGACAGCGACGTCCAGGGGCCCCAGATCACCGCTCCGGCGCAGAACGCAGGGAGGGCCACCCACAGCGGCGCGGGGAGACCCAAGGGCACCAGCGCCAGACCCCAGCCGAGGACGATCGCGGTCATGGTCGGCCACACCGGCCAGCGCCGGCGCACGAAGGGCACGGCCAGCTCGCCGGTCACCGCGCCCACTCCGAAGACGGCCCAGAAGGTGCCGAGCAAGGACGCTGAGCCGTGGAGGTCCACCGCCACGTGGAAGGGCAGCGCCACCTCAACCGGTCCGTACAGCAGGTAGAAGACGAAGGACAGCAGGATCAGCCCGAGCAGCGTGCGGTCCGCCCGGATGACGGACCAGGCACCGCCGGGTGCGGACGCGGATGGCGACGTCGGCAGAGCCGATGGCGATGGCGGCCGGGACGCCGCCACCAGCGGGATCACCCGCGCGTAGCTGATCGCCAGCACTGCCCAGCTGCCCGCGTCCGCGGCGATGGCCACCGCCGGGCCGGCCAGCACGGACACCACCCCGGCCAGCGCCGGCCCGATCATCAGGCTCGCCTGGTCGAGCACGCCGAACACGGTGTTGCCGGCGATTCGGTCGGCGGGCGGGAGCGCGTCCGCGATCAGGGTGTACCTGCCGGCCAGCCCCCATGCGCTGAGCAGCGACGAGATGCCCAGCAGGCACACGTACCACCAGGGATGCAGCAGCCCGGCCAGAGCGAGGGCGGCGGCCAGGCCGAGCGCTGTTGCCCTAACTACGGCGTTCGCCAGCGCCAATCGTGCCCCGCTCCGTCCGCGCATCCAGCGGCCCAGCACCGCCGCCCCCAACGCCCCCGGCAGTGAGTACGCCGCGAGCGACGCGCCCACCAGGACCGCCGAATGGGACAGCCGCAGCGCCAGCCACGCGATCGCGACCGCCGACATGCCATCGCCGAGGGCGGACAGCGCCACGCCGGCGAGCACCCGGCGCAGCACTGGGTGGGTCAGCGCGGGGTGATAGGGAGAGAGGATCCGCCTCACTCGGGCGCCACCTCTTGCTTCAGCCCCGCCGCGCTGCCCGAGCTCCTCGGTGCGACCGTACTCTACCCTGGGCTCTGCCTCAGACCGACGGTGCTGCCGTCGCCGTCGCTGAGCTGCGCCACCAGCAGGCCCCCACCGACATCCCTCGGATCGCTGGTGACCTGCCAGCCCGCACCGGTCAGCTCCACAACCTTGGCTGCGATGTCCTCAGTGTCCCAGTAATCGATCGGACCGTTGCTCGCGCCGTGCGGATCGAGACCGACTTCACGGCCGTCGGTGCGATATCCGACGTAGTAGGGCGTGTCAGCATACGGCTCCGCGCCGAGCAGCGCCGTGAAGAGCTGCTTCGCCCTCTCCAGGTCCTTGGTCGGGTAGACGATGAGCTGTGGCAGTGCCATGTCCAGATCTCCTGGTTGGGGCGTTTCCGGATCCAAGGGATCCAGGATCATGCCTGTGGAACCGGCTGGTGCTCGCCGCCACCGGCGCCAACTCCGGTGAGCTGGCGACGCTCGGCTCCGGTGGTCAACGGGACGGACGGTGGCTCCACGACGATGGAGCTGCACGCCTGGTGAGCGGAGCCGACGGCGCTCCAGCGCATCTCGCTGAATCCGGCGTCGTGGCAGGGCCGGGGCCGGCGGTGTCGAGTTTGCAGCTCGGCGCCGCCCGAGATGTCAAGGAGGAGGCAGGTCGGAGGAATGGGATGCACATGCCAGTCATGCTAGGTCCGGCTCGCCAGTCCCGCTTCTCGAAAACTGCTCACTTCGGTCGCCTCACGGCCGCAGCGCGGTGTGGAGGCCCCCAGTCAGCGGCCGCGGCCGCACCACCGGATCAGTGCAGCTCCTGGATGCGGACCAGGTTGCCGGCGGGATCGCGGAATGCACAGTCGCGGATCCCGTAGGGCTGCAGGGTCGGCTCCTGAACGACCTCGGCGCCGCTTCGTTCGACCCGCTCGAAGGTGCCGTCGAGGTCCCTGGTGGCCAGGAGGATCCAGCCGTACGTGCCCTTCGCCATCATCTCGGCGATGGTGCGGCGCTCGTCATCGGTGATGCCGGGGTCGGCGGCCGCCGGCGCCAGGAGGATCGAGGTGCTGGGTTGGTCGGGCGGGCCGACCGTGATCCAGCGCATCCTGCCGCGCCCGACATCGCTGCGGACCTCGAAGCCGAGGGCGTCGCGATAGAAGGCCAGGGAGGCGTCCGGATCGTCGTGGGGGAGGAAGCTCGCGTGGATGGTGATGTCCATGGCGGTCAGGCTACCTCGGGCTGGGCGGCCGGCGCTTCTCGATTCCTGATCGGCCTGGTCACCTGCTTGGCCACGCAGGGCGGCATCCCCGCGGTCGCCCGGGCCGCCTCGCGCCGGTAGGCGCTGGGCGGCATGCCGACCAGTTCGGCGAAGCGAGTGCTGAAGGTGCCCAGCGACGAGCAGCCCACCTCGAAGCAGACCTCGGTCACGCTGAGGTCACCACGTCGCAGCAGCGCCATCGCCCGCTCGACGCGCCGCGTCATCAGGTAGCTGTACGGGGACTCGCCGTAGGCGAGCCGGAACTCGCGGCTGAGGTGCCCGGCCGACAGGTGAGCGCCGCGGGCGAGCCCCTCGACGTCCAGGGGCTGCGCGTATTCCCGGTCGATCCGATCGCGGACGCGACGCAGCCGCGCCAGGTCGCGCAGGCGCTGCGCGGCGGCCGGTGCGCTGCTCACGGATGAGATCGTGCCACACCGGGGCCACCCTGCCACCGCCATCGATGGCGCGGGGTAGAGGAGTGCCCCTGCCTGGTCCAGAGGGTCGACGGCACTGCCGGCGGACGGCTCGGTCGGCGCCTCATCGACGGCGACCAGCGACAGGCTGACCGGGCCAGGGCTGAATGGCCAGCCACGGTAACCGGCAGCACCCTCGGGCGGGAGGGCAGCAGTTGGGGGACCGCGCTCGCGAGGATCTCTAGCCTGCTGGGGGATGCCGGCATATTCCAGTCAGCCGGAGGAACCGCTCGTCGCCGCCGGGTCGATGGCAAAGATGGCGGGGGTGTGGTCGACCGAGCCCTGCGCCACCGGGGCGAGGACGTGGTGGCTGCTCCAGACCGCCTGCATCTGAGTCATGGGCCCGGTCAGGCCCGCATCGGGTTTGGGACATGAGCGTCCGCAACTTGTGGCGGGCGGCGACAGCCGCCCCCAGGCTTCCCCGGTCGCCCCGAGCTCGCCTCGACCGGTCAGGACACCGGGGACAGGACCGGCCAGTGCGCCGGCTCGGGGGTAGGTTTGGGGTCACCGGGTAGACGACCTTCAGAGCGGGGATGTGAACGTCGCCCACCGCCACGGGCCGCACCCGTCCGCGTCCGGACAGGCCCCGGGTCGGTTGCCGGCCTCAAGGCGACGGCTTCCGCGGCCGGGTCGGGGCGCGCTTGGCCGCCGCCCCCGCCGTGACCGGTGCCGCCGGCTTCGCCGGGGCGCGCCGGGCGCCTGCCGGGCGGAGCCTCTCGGTGAGCTGCTTGAGCGCCACCACGGACTGCTCCAGGTTGTGGCGGAAGGCGGGTTCGGCGACCCGAGAGAGCATCCGCCCCGCGATCCCCCCTCCGAACTCGTATTCCAGGTCCAGGGTGACCTCGGTCTGGTCGCCGCGACGGCTGAACCCCCAGCGCCCGCTCTGCTTGAAGCCGTCAATCGAGCGCCAGGCTATCGTGCGGTTCTCAGTCCAGCCGCTGATGTGGACGACTGAGCGCAGGTTCGCCGGCCCCGCCCTCATCACCACCTCGAACTCCGCGCCCTTGCCGTGGACCAGGTCGGTGGTGGGCGACCAGAGGGTCAGCCCCCGCATGTACTTGGTGGTGTGGCGATGGTCGTCGACGTAGCCGAACACCGCCTCCACCGGCGCCTCGATATCGCGCTTCACGGTGATGTGTGCCATGGCAGCGGCCTCCCAGGGTGCCCTCGTGAGGAGTATGGCGGGCTGACCTCACCGGCGTGGCAGGCCCGCCGATGGCGGCGCGGGAGCTCTCGGCGCGGCTATCAGGTCTCGGCTCTCGGCGACGGTTCTCGGTCTCGGCTCTCGGCGGCGGCTCCAGGGTCACCTGCCGGTCAGCCGCTTCGGGACATCGCCTGAGCAGTCGATCGCTGCCCGGGGCGACCACCAGAAGCCCGGCGCCGGCCTGCTGACTGGCGACGCCCGGTCGCCGGCACCGCGCGGAGGCGCGGCGGCGCCACCTCCAGCAGGAAGTCGTGGATCTTCAACGTCAGCCGCTTCGGGGTGAACCGCAGCTCGAAGATGGAGCTCGCCTGGACGAGGCGGCCGTTGGGGAGCTCCCGGGCCAGCATGTCGGCATCCGAGAAGGCATGGACCGGGTCGCGCCGATGGCCGATGACCAGGGCCGGCGCCGTGAAGGTCCGCCGTTCACTGCGAGGCGGGGCGACCCTGCCAAAGAACACTCCCTGCATCACCGCCGCGCTCGGCCGCGGCTCCTGGCGGATCAGGTCGAGGGCGATGTTGGCGTAGAAGGGCAGCAGCCGGCGGGGTATCCCGCGAAGGCCGCGGGCCACCGGGGACCAGATCCGGTTGCCCATGGTGAGCCCGACCAGGAACGGGCTGAAGGTGAGAGCGCTGAAGATGAGGCCGCTGTCCAGCACCGGCATCTCGACAACCATGGCGGCCACGCGCCGGGGTGCCCGCGACGCCACCTCGAGGGTGACGTTGCCGCCCAGAGAGGTCCCGCCGATGACCGCGCGGCCCACCTCGAGATGGTCGAGGAGGGCGATGCAGTCGTCCGCGTAGAGGCTGACCGAGTGCTGGGACATGTCCAGAGGCCGATCGGACTGGCCGTGGCCGAGGAGATCGAAGGTCACCACCCGGTGCCCCATCTCGGCGAGGTCGCGCGCCAGGGGGTGGTGCATCTCCCGAGGCAGCAGCAGGCCGGGCATGAGGATCAGGGGAATCCCCTCCCCCCCATAGTCGCTGTAGGCGAGCCGGTGGCCGCGCTGACGGAAGGAGGCTTGTCGCACAGTGGGCGGCATCGAGAGCAGTCTACGAGCCCCGCTCCGTGCCCGTGAGCAAGCCGTTCGCGGGGCGCCAAGGTGCGGTGAGAACTCCCTCCGGCGGCAGCGCCGGCAGGAGAGCCTCGCGGTCCGGAGCGGACCGCGAGACGCCAGGCCGTCAGCCCCCGGCGCGGTCGCGCCTCAGGTCCGCGCCCTCCCGCCGCCGAGATGGGTGAGCCGGCGCAGCTCGGCGTTCAGGTCTCGGGCAATGGTGCCCGGGTCCGGCACCAATCCGGAGTCGGCGATCACGCCGATCTGCAGGTTGCCGGCGTAGCTCATGATGCTGATGCCGAGGCCGAGGCCAGCCGACTGGGGCACGAAGAAGAGCAGGTCACGCAGCTTCTCGCCAGCCAGGTACAGGGAGTCCGCGGGGCCCCGCACGTTGGTCACCACCGCGGTCGCCTTGGCGCCGAAGAAGCGGATCACCTGACGTTGCACCAGTTGGGGGACAAGTCCGACGACGCCCAGGACCTCCAGGGCCACGGAGGGTTGGAGCGAGCGCCGAGCCTCCTCCATGCGCCGGTGCACCGCGGTCAACCGGCCCCGGGGCTCGGCAAGCCCGACCGGCAGGTCGAGGAACACCAACCCGAACTGGTTGCCCAGGCGGTCGTCGCCGGGGTCGCGCCGGAGGTCCACCGGGACGAGGGCACGGATTCGGGGCGGCAGGGCCGCCCGCCTGCGCCGGAGGTTGCTGCGCAGCGCCCCGGCCACAGCGGCGACCAGGACATCGTTGACGGTGCAGCCGGTCCAGCGGCGCACCAGCCGCAGGTCGGCGACCGGATGCGGTTCGGTCCAGGCGACCCCCTTGCGGACGGCGAGCTGTCCCCGAAGAGGGGTGGAGGGGTCGGGCCAGAGCGCCGCCAGCCTCCCCAGCGTGTAGACGCGGGCGGCGGTTTCCACCAGGCCACGCAGGGCGCGGCCGAGGTCGAGATCGGGGAGGCCTGAACCCGCATGGCGTGGCACGGACGCACGCTCGCTTGCGGCCAGGCGCAGCGACCCCTCGGCGCTCGACGCGGTCAGACTGCGAAGGACCCGGACCAGGGCGGTCCCGTCGGCGACGCAGTGGTGGATCCGGGTGAGCAGCACTCCGCCATCCCGGTAGCCATCGATCACGTGCATGTCCCAGAGCGGGCGCCCCATGTCCAGGGGGCGGCTCATCAGGTCGCTCAGCAGGGCCCGCAGCTCGGCGTCCCCCCCGGGTGCCGGCAGGTCCACCCGGCGAACGTGCGCAGCGAGGTCGAACATCGGGTCCTCGACCCAGCGCGGCGGCCCGACCGAAGACGGCTCGACGCGCCAGGTGAATCGGGGATGGCTGGGCAGCAGGCGGCGGCCCACGGCGGTGATCACCCGGCCCCGGTCGAGGGGCTCGGCGAAAAAGCCCACGCCCCCCACCATCATCAGGTTGGTGGGCATCTCCATGTGCAGCCAGGCCGTGTCCACCAGCGAGAACCCCTCGCCCCCCGAGCTCGTGCTCATTGCGTCACCTCCACCCGCGCAGCGTTGGCGTTCGACGGCGCGGCTTCAAGACCCATGCGGCACACCCGGACTTCCCGCGGGAACACCCGCGCCCCCATGGCCGGCGGTGAGCAGCTCCCGGATCTCGCGCAGCAGGGGCATGCGCGGGTTGGTGCGGCCACTCGGGTCGTCGAACGCGGCCCGGGCCAGTCCGGGCAAAGCCTCCCGGAATGAGGGCTCGTCCACACCGGCCTCGTCCAGGCTGCGGGGCATCCCCACGGTCCGGAGCAGGTCGTCGGTCCGGGCGAAAAGCCTGGTCCGGCGCTCGTCGTCGCTGCGGCCGCCGAAGAGGATCCGCCCCAGCATGGCGTACTTCTCGGGGGCGACGTAGGCCGAGTAGCCGGGCGCCGGCATGAACTTGCTGGGCAGCGCCGCGTTGTAGCGCAGCACATGGGGCAGGAAGATCGCGTTGGCGCGGCCGTGGGCGATCCGGAAGCGCGCCCCCACGGCGTGGGCCAGGGCGTGGTTGACGCCGACGAAGGCGTTGGAGAAAGCGAGACCGGCGATGGTGGCGGCGTTGGCCATCATGGTCCGGGCCTCGAGGTCCTGGCCGTCGGCGTGGGCCCGGGGCAGCGCCTCGAAGATGAGCCGGGCCGCCTGGACGCAGAAGGCGTCGGTGTAGGGCGAGGCGAAGATCGAGACGACCGCCTCGAGGGCATGGGTCAGGGCGTCGATCCCGGTGTCGGCGGTCAGGGTGGGAGGCATGCTCAGGGTGAGCAGCGGATCGATGATCGCCACGTCCGGCACCATCGAGTAATCGACCAGGGTGACCTTGCGCCCGCCCAGGGTGATGACCGCCGCCGGCGACACCTCCGACCCGGTGCCCGCGGTGGTGGGCATGGCCACCAGACGAACCCGGTGGGGCGCCTGAGGGTACTCGGCGACGCGCTTGCGGGGGTCGAGGAAGGGAAGGGTGAGCTCGGCCATGGAGAGCTGGGGGTGCTCGTAGAAGAGCCGCATCGCCTTGGCCGTGTCCAGCACCGAGCCGCCCCCGACGGCGACCACGACGTCCGGTTCCGTGCCCCGGAGGACCTCCACCCCGGCCCGGATCAGCGCCTCATCCGGCTCGGGAGCCACGGCGCTGAAGACCCGCGCCGGCGCGCCCCCGAGACGCTCGCGCACCCGGTCGGCGTAGCCCAGCCTCTCGTTGACCTCGTCGGTCACGATCACGCTCCGCCGGGCGTCCAGCTGGCGGAGCGCCTCGATCGCCCCGGCGTTGAAGTAGGTGTCCGAGGGCACCCGGAACCACTGCGGGGGCGCGCTGCGGCGGGACACCGTCTTCACGTTGAGCAGGTTACGGTAGTTCACATTGTCGGTCGTGGAGGAGCCGCCCCAGGTGCCGCAGCCAAGGGAGAAGGTGGGGGTCAGCGAGTTGTACACACCGCCGAGGGCGCCCACGGCGGTGGGAGCGTTGACCAGGATGCGGCCGGTGCGGAGCGCCTCCGAGTAGCGACGGATCATGGTCTCGTCGGTGCTGTAGATGGCCGCAGTGTGGCCCAGGCCGCCGTGCTCGGTGACCAGGACGCAGGCCTCGATGGCCTGCTCCTCGCTGCGGGCTCGCACCAGGCCGAGCACCGGCATGAGCTTCTCCCGAAGCAGCGGGTGGCGGGCAAGGTCCTCCAGGGCCGAGGGCAGGGGGGCGAGGAGCAGCTTGCTGCCCGCGGCCCCGGCGATGCCCGCCCTCTCGGCGAGGACCGGCGCCGGCTGGCCCAGGGCGGCAAGGTTGACAGCGGCGCCGCCGAAGGCAAAGTCGGCGAGGCGGCCGACGTCCTCGTCGCTGAGCAGGTGCCCGCCCATCCGCTGGAACTCGGCGACCACCTCGTCGTAGATGGCGGCGTCGACCACGCAGGTCTGCTCCGCGGGGCAGATCACCGACTCATCGAACGTCTTGGAGATCAGGATGTCGACGACGGCGCCGCGGATGTCGGCGGTGCGGTGCAGGTAGACGGGGGCGTTGCCCGGTCCCACGCTGATGCACGGCTTGCCGGCGGCGTTGGCCAGGGCCACGACCTTCTGACCGCCGGTGGTCCAGATGAAGTCGACCCCGGGGTGCCCGAAGAGGTAGTGGGTGACCTCGTGCTCGAGGTCGGGGATCACCTGGACGGCGCCGGGCGGCAGTCCCACCGCCTCCCCGGCGGCGGTCACGATCTCGACGCTGCGCTCGGCGCAGCGCACCGCATGGGGCGAGGGCCGGAAGATGACGGCGTTGCGGGTCTTGGCCGCAGTGATCGCCTTGAAGAGCACCGTCGAGGTGGGATTGGTGATCGGGGTGATGGCCAGGATCACTCCGATGGGCTCGGCGACGTACTCGATGCCCCGGGCCGGATCGGAGTCGATGATGCCCACCGTGCGCTTGCCCCTGAGGTAGTCATGGAGGAACTCCGTGGCCACGTAATTCTTGACAACCTTGTCCTCGAAGATCCCGAAACCGGTCTCCTCGACGGCCAGCTCGGCGAGGTCGACCGCGGCCTCCAGACCGGCCGCCACCATCGCTGAGACGACCCTGTCCACCGCCTCCTGGTCGAGCCGGCGAAAGCTCTGCGCAGCCGACCGGGCGCGCTCAACATAGGCGTCGATCTCGACGAGCCGGGTCGGCTCGAGCCCCGTCGGTCCCGGCGCGACGTTCACAGGGCGCCTCCTCCACGCCAGGCGGTCCCAGACCACCGATCCTAGGCACCCCCAGGCTCACAACGTAGGGCCGACGGGCACGCATCCCGCTGTGACATCGAGCACGTCTGGAACTACGCGGTGCGGAGTGACATGCTGGGGCACAATGTGAGTGCCGGGGTGCTCCCACGGTCCGTGCCGGGGCAGAGTGGAGGGGGGATTGGGCCCGGTGGCTGGCCTCCGCGCACAGTCACGGACTGGTTCCTGGACCAGGTGGTGAACCGTGCCGACCTCCCCGCCATGCATTTCCGCGCTGACGGGCGCTGGGTGGCGATCACCTGGCGGGAGTTCGGTGAGGCGGCCCGGCGGGTGGCCGCGTTCCTGGTCAGCGAAGGGGTCGTGCCGGGTGATCACGTCGCCATCTGGTCGAGCAACCGTCCGGAGTGGTACATCGCCGACGCCGGCGTACTGCTGGCCCGCGCGGTTCCGGTACCGATCTACCTCACCCTGACCGCGAAGCAGGGAGGGTACGAGCTGGGTCACTCGGAGACCCGGGTGGCCTTCGTGGAGAACCAGCGCATCCTCGAGCGGGTCTCCGAGGTCTGGGCCGGCCTGCCCGCCCTCCAGCGGGTCGTGGTCATGGCCGGCCTCGACGGAACGTCCGGAGATGGGCTGGTGCTGCCCTGGAAGCCGGCGCTGGACCTGGGGCAGACCGCGCTCGCCAGTGTTGGCGACGAGGTCGACCACCGCATCCGGAGCGCCAGGGTCGACGACGTCGCCACCCTCATCTACACGAGCGGGACCACCGCCCAGCCCAAGGCGGCGCAGCTGACCCATGCCAACGTGATCGCCGCCGTCGCCGCGCTGGCCGGGATCTTCCCCACCGGGCCGGACGACCGCGAGCTCTGCTACCTGCCCCTCGCCCACGTGGTCGAGCGGCTGGTGAGTGAGTTCTGCTCCTACTACCACGGCAACGCGGTGTGGTTCCTCGACGGGATGGAGAACCTGGCGGCCCGTCTCAAGGAGGTGCGGCCGACCTACTTCTTCGGGGTGCCGCGGGTCTGGGAGAAGATGGCGCTGCGCATCGAGGAGCGGCTTCGCGCGGAGGCGGGCGTGCGGGGGCGGATCGCCCGCCGCGGAGTGCGGATGGCCAGGCGAGCGGCCCGCCTGGAGGCGCTGGGCCGCCCCGTCCCCGCCGGGCTGCGCACCGCCCGTGGTCTCGCCGACCGCCTCGTCCTCAAGACCATCCGCCGGGAGACCGGGCTCGACCAGGCCCGCTACATCGTGAGTGGCGCGGCACCGATCGGGGTCGACACCCTGCGCTTCTTCCAGGGCCTGGGCCTGCCCATCACCGAGGGGTACGGCCAGACCGAGAACAGCGCGATCGCCACCATGAACCGCCCCGGGGACATCCGCGTCGGCACGGTCGGGCCCGCCTGCCCCGACACCGAGATCCGCCTCGACGAAGACGGCGAGATCCTGGTCCGCGGCCCCACCGTGTTCATCGGCTACCTCAAGGACGCGCCGGCGACCGGGGAGGCGCTCGACGAGGGAGGCTGGCTGCACACCGGTGACATCGGTCAGCTCGACGATCGCGGCTTCCTGCGCATCACCGACCGCAAGAAGGACCTGATCATCACCGCGGGAGGCAAGAACATCGCCCCCGGGCCCATCGAGATCCGGCTGGCCGCCCATCCCCTGGTCAGCCACGCCGTCTGCATCGGCGACCGGCGCCCCTTCGTCAGCGCCCTGCTTGCCCTGGATCCCGAGGAGCTCTCGCACTGGGCAGCGGAGCGAGGCATCCCCGGGCCCCCGGAGCAGGTCGGCACCAGCGCTGCGTTCCGGGAGGAGATCTCCTCCTGGGTCGCCGAGGTCAACACGGAGCTGTCCCAGGTCGAGCAGGTGAAGCGCTGGATCCTGCTCCCCCACGACTTCCAGATGGGCGACGAGCTGACCCCCACCCTCAAGGTCATGCGCCGGGTGGTGCTCCGGAAGTACGCGCGCGAGATCGACGACCTCTACTCCCAGCCGCGCGGCGGGTAGCCAGGCTGGCGAGACCTCTCAGATCACACCTCGACCTCGAGGCCGATGTGGGCGGCCCGGGCGGCGAGCAGCACCAGGTTGGCAGCGGCTGCGTCCTGGGCGGCAACCCCGACGGACTTGTAAAGCGTGATCTGCTCGGGAGAGGTCCGCCCGGGTCGCGAGCCCGCCACCAGCTCGCCGATCTCGGCTTGAACGTGGTCCGGACCGATCACCCCCTCCTCGATCGGGACCCGAAGATCGTTGCAGCCAGCCGGAGCCGGCGCCAGCGCGGCGGCACGCGATTCCACGATGACACGGGCACTGGCGACAGTGGCGGAGTCGACCTCCCGCCCCATGGGGTTGAGGCCAACCGAGCAAACATGGACGCCAGGATCAAGGTTCTGCCGCAGCACCACCGGCTCCACCGCGTGTGTCGCCGCGCAGACCACGTCGGCGCCCCGGCAGGCCGCGGCGAGGCTGACCGCCGCGGACACCTCGACGCCGGGTAGCTCGCCGCCGACCTCTCGGACCAGGGCCTCGACCTTCGTGGGGTCGCGACCGGCGACTCGCACCTGGGTGAACTTCCGGACTCGGCTGACGGCCGTGGCATGTGAGCGAGCCTGCACGCCGGTGCCCAGGATCGCCAGCACCCTGGCGTCGGCCCTGGCGCAGAGCTCAGTGGACAGGGCCGACCCGGCAGCGGTTCGCGCCGCCGTGATCGAGGTACCGTCGAGCAGGGCCAGCGGCCTGCCGTCGGTCGGGTCGAACACGAGCACCACTGCTTGGTGCGTCGGCAGGCCGGCCCCGGCATTGCGCGGGAAGACGCTCACGAGCTTGGCCATGAGGCTGCCCATCCCCGGCAGATAGGCGGGCATCACGCCGAGGAGCCCTCCGTGCTCCGGCACCGTGGCGGCAGTGCGCACCGGCATCGAGACACGACCCTCGCTCACTTCCACCATGGCTGCCGCCACCTCGCGGCGGAGGTCATCGAGGTCGAGCAGAGATTCGGTCTCAGCCCGGGAGAGGACGAGCATCAGCCGAAGCGAGCCTCCGTAAGGCCAGAGCGAGACGAATGCGTCATCGCGGCAGAGCAACCAGCTCGAGCCGCGGTGTGCCGATGCACGGGGACAGGCCGGGGACTGCTGGGTCCCACCGCGACGAGCATGGCATCTCAGCCAGCCCCGTTGCTCGCCACCCGCCGGATCGCGCTCGCAGGGGCGTCCACGGCACTGTCAGGGCCACCTACCCTCGGGTCCCTCTCGGCTGCCGATCCGGAGATCGAGAGCCGTCGCCAGCCACCCCAGCTCGGCCGTCGGCTACGATCGGGAGCCATGCCACATGCTGCCGCAAACGCCCAAGCCATCGGAGAGGTCGCTTGTGTCGATTACCACACGGCTGGCGAGCCTTTCCGCATCGTCACCTCGTCTGGACTCGCGCTTGAGGGCAATACGGTCGCGGATCGCCGCCTCCGGGCGATCGCCGATCCTCAGGTGAACGCCGTTCGGCGGCTGCTGTGTCATGAGCCCCGCGGCCACGCCGACATGTACGGGTGCTTTCCGGTTCCAGCCGATGACGACGGCGCGTCTTTGGGGGTGCTCTTCTGGCATAAGGACGGATTCTCCACGGCCTGCGGTCACGGGACTATCGCGCTGGGGGTGTGGGCCTCCGAATCCGGACGTGTTGCCAGCGATCCGGACGGGGAGACCGAGATCCGGATCGATGTCCCGTCCGGCCGGGTCTCCGCCCGAGTGCGGTGTGCAGGCGGGGCCGTCCGCTCCGTTGTCTTCCGGAACGTCCCGTCCTTCCTGATTGCGCCGGGCGTCGACGTGTCGACCCCCCGAGGACCCATCCGGGCCGCGCTGTCGTTCGGAGGTGCCATCTACGCGACAGTGCGCGCGGAGTCCCTGGGCCTGGCCGTCACGCCCGACCGATTGGGCGACCTCATCACGATTGGGCGTGAGATCAAGCGCGATATCGAGAATCGCGGATTGGCTCAGCACCCCACGGACCCGCGGCTGTCGGGGCTGTATGGAACGATCTTCTATGACGACATGGGCTCGCCCGGCGGTGCCCATCACCAGCGCAACGTCACCATCTTCGCCGACGGTGAGGTGGACCGCTCACCCTGCGGCTCCGGAACCGCGGCACGCGTCGCCCAGCTCGTCGCCGAAGGGCAACTGGCCCTGGGTCAGGAATTCGTTCACGAGTCCATCATCGGGACACAGTTCCGGGCGCGAGCGGTTCAGCGCATCGAGATGGATGGCATCCCGGCCGTTGTGCCTGAGGTCGAAGGCATGGCGTTCCGGACCGGCGAGCACAGGTTCGTCCTCGACGCGAACGATCCATTGGGCCCAGGGTTCGTCCTGCGTTGAGAGCCGGGCGAGCCCCGGTTCCGGTCAAGTCTGCGACGGGCGCATGCCGCCGGACCAGTATCCGGGCGGCCCCATCCAACGTTATCCGTGCGTGAGAAGCCGCCGCCTGCGGCTTACCGCAGACCTCGCTGCCGGGCTCGTCCTGGCCGCAGCCATCGTCGCCGGGGCCGTCGCCCTGCCCCATCCCCCGGCGGGTGCGGTTCGGGGCGCCCCGGCCGAGCGAGTGGCATCGGAGACGGCCGGAGCTGCGACGGTGCTCGTGCCGGCTGCCTCGATCCCGCCGGCGGCGGCGCCGACCCCGGCAGCGACCCCGGCGCCGGTGGCCCTGCCCCTCATCCAACCCGAGAACCACCAGCCCTGCACGGGTTGGGTGCAGCCGGTGGGCGGAGGGACCGTATGGCTGTCCACCGGGTACAGCCTTCTGATCAGCAGCGACCAGGGCGCGAGCTGGCATGACGTGTCACCACCGGGGGCAAACCTGCCGACCACCGGATCCTTCTGCGCCCTCGACGCCGGTCATGCCTGGGTGGTCTCCGTCACCGCCGTCGGGGTGGATGGGGCGTCAGGACCCGTGGGTGTGTGGCGGACATCGGACGGCGGCCACAGCTGGACGCTGATCGCGACCACCGCCAACCCGATGCAGGACTATCCCAACACGGTGCAGTTCGTCGACGCCGAGCACGGCTGGCTGATGCTGGGCGTCGTCGGCAACGCGCACCGGGCCCTACTGCTGGGTACCGATGACGGGGGCGTGACCTGGTCCCAGCGCTCGGTCCTCTACGACGGTGTCCTGGATTTCGTGACCCCGCTCGACGGCTGGCTGGCGTCCATGGGCGGGGCGGCCGGGGGGCTCGGCCTCTACCACACCATTGACGGCGGGCGCACCTGGGTCGCGACGGCCCAGTCATTCCTGGTTCCCGTTGACAACGGCTGGTGCATGGCCCTCGACGGCTTCCGCTTCGTCAGCCCGAACATCGGCGTCGCCGCCAGCGACTCCTGGGGATGCGGAAAACCGGGAGGGTTCGGGATCTGGGTCACTCACGACGGAGGACTGTCGTGGCACGAGGCCACATCCTGGCCATCGTCCCACTCATGCGGTCTCGACGTCCTCACCGGCAGCGCCTGGGTGCTGCTCGGCTGCACCTCCGCGGCGGGCAGCCCGGCGGAGGCAAAGTGGACCTTCGACGCGGGTGCGACATGGGTGACCGTGCCCCTCGGCGGTGGCCCAGGCCAGGAGCCGGCAGCGGCCCTGATCGCGGCACCCACCCTCATTGACAGCCATGACGCCATCGGGATGGCTGCAAACGGCTCCGAGCCCGGCGTCGTCATCTACCGCAGCGACGACGCCGGCGAGACCTGGCAGGGCGTGACCGTCCCGGGGGCGTGAGGCCCCGCGGGCTCCCGGACAAGGCCAGGGAGATCGAGACGATCCAGGGGCTTCTCCTCGCCCTCGCCGGCCACCTCACGGTCGTCTACCTGCCATGACAAGCCGGGTAAGTCGCCGCCTAGCGACTCGAGAAGTGGTGCGCGACCGCATTGAACGACTTCTTAGGCTCCCAGGGCATGTCGGGGTAGGCCGTGCCACGGCGTCCGCCGCGAAGCGACTTCACCAAGGACATGGAATCCATGTCGAGGTCGTGGCGGGGGTCGGTGTCGCTGAAAGCCTCTGGGGTCGCGAAGGTCGAGAGCAGCGCGCCAGCCACCCCCGAGCCCTCGAGCACGTCCAGCGTCTCGGCAAGCTCGCGGGCCTGCATGGCTTCGTCGCGCTCGAAGGTTCCCTTCAAGCGGGGGCGGACGAAGCGGCCGATCACCGGACGGGTGTGCAGCCACAGGCGAGCGGTGTCGATGACACCGAAGCCGAGTGCGCCAGAGCTCTCGGCGCCGCGGTAGGTGCGCATCCCGAACTCGGTGACGATCACCGGTTTGCCCATCGCCAGAAGGGGCCTGAGCATCTCTACGTAGCGGTCCTTGGTTCGCGCTTCGCGGTAGTGGTCGACGCCCACGAAGTCGAAACGTCCCCAGTCCACCTGCTCGAAGACGAGGGAGGCATAGACGAGGGACCCGCCGAAGACGACGCGCAACCTGGGAACGATCCCCGCTAGGAAGGCATCCAGCTTGCCGCCGCCGAGCAGCGACGGGTCACTTCTGAGTCGCTGCAGCCGCGCAGGGATGGTCTTGCCAGCGACCAGTCCAGGCATGAAGAGGGTCAGCTCGGAGCCGGCGACGAAGATCAAGCGACCGGGATGGGCCGCCTCCAGGGGTGCCGCTGCAGCGGCTGCGGCAACCAGTCGGGAGGCCGTTTCCGTGGCCGGGTGCTCGAAGAACGCCGGTGAGAACCACACCTCGAGCCCGAGGTCGAGTGCGATCCGGGTCACTGCGAGCAGGCGCGCGACGTCACTCCCAACCACCCGCACGGCGTTGGCGTGCAGATCGTCTCGGATGATCTGGAGCTCCCTGCGGACGATTGCCATGTCGAGCGAGCGTCGGCGTGTCGAGATGGCATAGCCCGGTCCGCGGAAGACGGTGCCGGTGTCATAGTGGACCCCCTTGTGCTGCATGTCGGGCGCTCCTCGTGCTGGACGCTTTACGAAGGGCAGGGCAGGCCATCTCCTCGCCTTGAGGTGGACCTCCCGTGAGGGAGGTGCTGCGCTGACAGGGCGGGGACCACGAGAGGCAGGGCGTCATCGAGGAACTGGCATCGCGCGAGCTGATGTGCCCTACACCATCGCATTCTAGGTTGACAGCGGGCCCGAGCCGAGGGGCGCTTCTGACAGGCTGGGAAGGTGCTCGGGGAAGGTCCGGTAGCCGAGAGTGGCCGCGGCTCGGCGTAGTTCCCGATCCCAGCAGGCGACAAAGTCGACGCGCGCGGGCGGTCCC